>Ga0172370_10004811_pt1 | contig 17811 bp, 7 predicted proteins | sample LakKiv5m_FD_114538 | JGI IMG/M metagenome (GOLD analysis project Ga0172370, IMG submission 114538) | Freshwater microbial communities from Kabuno Bay, South-Kivu, Congo - kab_022012_11.5m | ecosystem: Environmental > Aquatic > Freshwater > Lake | place: Democratic Republic of the Congo...
AAGAAGCCGTGCGGATTGCCGTCATGGCCGGCATCGACATGAGCATGGTGCCGACGGATTATAGCTTTTATGACCTGCTGGTCGAGCTTGTGAAAGAAGGCCAGGTTCCCATGCAGCGAATTGACGAGGCGGTTGGCCGCATTCTAAAACTCAAGTATGAATTGGGCCTTTTCGACAATCCGTACCCCAACAAATCGCTCAAATCCAAGTTCGCCTGCGCAGAATTTCAGGCGGTCAATTTGCAAGCGGCGCATGAATCCATTACTCTGCTGAAAAACACCGATCAGTTCTTACCCTTGTCCAAGAAAACGAAAGTCTTGGTCACCGGACCGACGGCAACCAAGCTTGCGCCGCTGAATTCCGGCTGGACCATTACTTGGCAGGGCAACCGTGAGGACTTGTATCCGAAAAACAAGCTAACGATTTTGCAGGCCATCGAGCAAAAAATCGGCAAAGAAAATGTAACCTATGTACCGGGCTCCGGCTTTAACGAAGCAGTGGACATAAATACAGCGGCGCAGGCGGCAAAGAAAGCGGACGTGGCAATCCTCTGCTTGGGCGAGGATGCTTATTGTGAGACACCCGGAAATATCAGCGATCTCACCTTGCCGGAAGCCCAGCTCCAATTGGCTGAAGCGGTGGTAAAAACCGGAAAGCCCGTGGTCTTGGTGATGACCGAAGGCCGGCCGCGCCTCATCCGTCGAATCGAAGATGACGCTCAGGCAATCTTGATGACCTACTTGCCCGGAATTGAAGGCGGCGTGGCCATCGCCGACGCGTTGTTTGGTGATTTCAATCCCTGCGGCAAATTGCCGGTCACCTACCCGCGCTATCCCAACGATTTGACTTTGTACGATCACACCTACAGCGAGAACAGTAATCCGGATTGCCGGTACAACCCGCAATGGCCTTTCGGCTTTGGCCTCAGTTACACCACTTTTGAGTACAGCAATCTAAAGCTGGATAAAAAGGCCATCAAAAAGGGCGAATCCGTAAAATGCACGGTGACGGTCAAGAACACGGGAAAAATTGCCGGCAAAGAAGTTGTGCAGCTTTATCTGAGCGATTTGGTTGCCAGCATCATTCCGCCGGTTAAGCGATTGAAGGGTTTTGGCAAAATCTTCTTGGAACCCGGTCAAAGTCAGTCGGTGACTTTTGTGCTGACTGAAAAGGAATTGTCTTTCATTGGCATGGATAATAGGCCGACGGTGGAGCCTGGCGATTTTAGGGTGTCGATTGGACCCTTGAGTCAGACGTTTACTTTAAATTGACTGAAAAACTCCGAGATCTCGGAGACCCCAGAGTTTTCTTTAGATCTGCAATTATCAAACTGATAATCCGGCATTATCATTATCATAATCTTTTTGTCAAAGCGAAACTGATGCTGATGAGCTAATTGCCGGAATATCAAGTTTGAGTTGCGCCATTTTCGGTTGGCATATTTCTTGTCTTTTCTCACCCTGTCCCAAACAGAAAAGGAAGTATGCTCGATCAAGTGTCGCAACTCGTTTGGATTTTTGTTTGCATTTACTTGTCTGTTTTGCTGGCCGTCGTGCTCTACAACTCGCAGCCAAGCTTGCACACTGCGGACTATTTCCTCGCTGGTCGTGATGTCAAATGGTTTGGCGTCGGATGTTCCCTTTTCGCGGGCAATTTTCTCTTTGAAGGAATTCTTCTCTATAGCGCAGCCTCTTTCTTAGGGTTTCTGCAGGCCAAACACTTCGTTTGGGCTTTGTGTTTGTATGTTCTTTTTACATCATGGTTGTTGGTTCCGGGCTTTCGTAAAACCGGGCTGTCAAGCCTGCCGGAGTATTTAGAGCGTCGGTTTCACCCAAAGCTTCGACTGTACGCGGGCGGATTGCTGCTTTTGTCGTTCGGTTACATCAAAATCGCACTGGTGCTCGTGGCAGCAAGCTCGATCTTACACGCCCTGTTGGGCTGGCAAATGACCGTCTCCGCCATCTTTTTGTTTAGCATTGCCGGACTGTATGTTGTGATTAGCGGCCAGCGAACGCTCATCCGAGTAGACATCTTGCAGACGATAGCTATCATATTCGGCATGTCGGCGCTGATTTTTGATCGCGATATGGTCTCAGTCATTTTTGCCAACATCAGCGCTTCGATAACCGCTTCCTTGTTGCCTTTTGCTAATTCTTTCACCAATGGGCATTCCTTTGGCTTTTTAATGGTAGGTGGATTAGTCATCGTGGCGCTTTGGTTCTGGTTGGGCGATCAACACCTAACCCAGCGCATAGTTTGCGCCAAATCCATGAGCCAGGCGAAAGGTGGTTCGCTCTTCGCCGGATATTTGCGAGCAGTGACCATTCTGCTGGCCTTTCCGATTATTTTCAAATACACTTCGCCTCTTTTGCCGCAAACGATGAGCGACATGGGCTTCCTGCCCCCGAGCTATTCCACCGCAACCTTTGGCTTCATGGTCATCGCCTTACTTGCAGCAACTCTTTCTGCGCTTGCCGATAGCCTGAACAGCAGCGCCTTTCTCTTTGTCAACGACTTCTTCCGCAAAATCAAACCCAACGCATCCGACGACGAGCTTCTGTTGGTGGGACGCCTCGGTACCACCGCATTAATACTCCTCAGCCTTATTCTCATTCCCCTGGCGCCATCGCTCCGGTGGCCGTCGTATCTGGCGCTCGTTGCCTTCCCTGCATATTTTTGGCCGCCGCTTTTAGCGATCATCGTTTTGGGCATTTGGGGGCGTGCAGCGACAGTGCGAGGCGCAGCCGTAGCCCTGCTCGGCGGATTTGTCATCGCCGGCTTGCGCATGTTCTTACCGGTTGGAAGCACAGGGAGATTGCCTTTTTCTCGGAGTTTGCTGTGGCTGCGAGAAACAGATTCCTTTTCTTTCGCCTTTTTTTCTTTCCTGCTCGCAGTTCTCTCTTTGCTCGTTTTCTCCAAACGTACGCAAGTGGGAAGCGGGCCTTCTTCAGCACAAAATATCCGTAGGCTTTTTCGCAAGGTGTTTGAAGCCGCAAATGACAAAGCCTATCGCTGGCAAATCAGCCTCTCCATTTTTTTTGTATTCGTCTTGACGGTTCTTTGGACTACTTCCTTCTTTTAGCTGATTGCATATTCGACTGAAACCAATTTGGAGCATGAAATGGTAGCTTTATCTTACCGCTCTATTGTTTTTTCCTTTATACTGATCCCACTTTTAGGCCTTGCCAAGGATTATAAAGGTGCAGAGCTACGCACCAAAGAGGGCTACGTCTACGGTCGGTTTGAAGCCCGCTACAAAGCCGCGCAAGGCAACGGCATGTTGGCTTCCTTTTTCACCTATCACGACATCCAATCCAATACCGGATGGAACGAGATTGACTTTGAAATCCTTGGTCGCTATAGCGATGATGTGCAGGTTACCACGATCACTCCTGGGCAAATAATTCATAATAGTCATCAATGGGTTCCTTTCGACACCCGCGCCGATTTTCACACCTATGCTTTCGAGTGGACGCCCGAATACGTCGCCTGGTTTATTGATGGAAACGAAGTCTATCGCCAGACGGAATCCCACATTCAAACACTCAAGTACCCGCAAAAGATTATGATGAACATTTGGAATCCGGAATGGGCGCCATGGTCGGGTGTATGGGATGATCGAATCCTGCCGCTGTTCGCCTACTATGACTGGGTCAGCTATTCCTCCTACACGCCAAGGAACGGGAACTCGGGTACCGACAACAATTTCACTTTAATTTGGAAGGATGAATTTGATTCTTGGGATCAATCGCGATGGGAAAAAGGCACCCACACTTGGGGCGGCAACGGCAGCGATTTCGTTCCTGAAAACGCGGTCTTCAAAGACGGTCTCATGATTCTCTGCCTGACTAATAGCTCGACTTTGGGTTTTCTCGACAAGACGCCGCCATCGGTTTTATGGGTCCGAGCATCTAACAATAGGGTGAGAGTGCACTTTTCCGAGGAAGTAGATCGAACGACCGCAGAGACCAAGACTAATTATCTCATATCCGGATCCACCATTTCGGACGCAAAGCTTTTATCGGACAACCGGACCGCTGAGCTGACCGTGTCGGCCTTGAACCCGGAAACGCAGAATAAAGTCGTCGTGCTGGGGATAAAAGACAAAACAACTCCTGCGCCCAACAAATTAACCGGACAGTCCGTCAACATCACCATGACCAAGCCGTTGACATTTCCGGTAAGAATTAATGTGGGTGGCGGAGAGTTAGCCGGCTATCTGCCCGATCAGTTGTGGGAACCGGAGGTAGAATACGGGCACATGGATGGATACGAGGGCAAATGGGCCGACACGCAGGAAATATACAACACCGATCAAGATTCGGTTTACCGCAGCGAGTTGCACGAGCTGGTCGAATATAAGCTTCGGGTGCCGAACGGCAAATACAAAGTTACTTTGATGATGGCGGAAAACAATTTCAACGAGGCGGGCAGAAGAATTTACGACATTCAGGTGGAGGACAAAATCGTTGTCACAAATCTAGATCTGATCCAAATTGCCGGCTTCCACACTGCGCATGAAATTGTCGTCGAGTCCGTAGATGTCGCGGACGGGATACTCGACATCCATTTCACCAACAAGAGGTCCTTTTCACTTCTGAACGGCCTGGTCGTCGAATCCCTGAATACGCGCGTAGGCGATCATAAAGGAGCTGACTTGCCACGAATGTTCCATTTGCCGCAAAACTATCCCAATCCATTCAATGCATCGACAACCATATCCTATGACTTGCCCGAACCAGGCCATGTGAACTTGGCAGTATATGACATTCTGGGGAAAAGGATCGAGCAATTGGTGTCGGTTCGTCAGGATCCGGGAAGCTATCAGCTCAATTGGAACGCCACTGTTCCCAGCGGCATCTATTTCTGCCGAATTGATTTCAAGTCCGAGGACCAGCAATTATCGCAGGTCCGCAAGATGGTCATCCTAAATTAGGTCCCTCTGGATGGTGAGCACTTTTGGCAAAGCATGAACAAGATGCTGCCATCAAAGTGGAGTTGAAAAAGCAAACATCAAACTGCAAAAATGCAAAGCAAAATGCAAAATCCCGGTTGGCCACTTGATGGACGAACACAATGACAAAAGCAGCCGGTAAGACCTCATTAATGGGTGGGTGCAATCTCCTTACCAAACTGAGTTTGGAAACGAGATTGCCTTTCCCCCACCTGTAGGTGCGATACTACGGTATCCGCTCTTGGTTTGAGTCAGCTTGCTGCGTTTTGCATTTTCATTTGTCATTTTCCTTTTTGATTTTTGTCGTTTGATGCTTAAGGGACGACAAGTATGTCGCCAAACCACAGGCAAACGAAAAGCATGTATTAATCGGATGAGCTTAAATTGGTAAAGCAGCGTGTTCGGCATGCATAGACCACAAGGCGATGACCTGCGCCACGAAAAAAACGGACGGCGACCGATTTCACAGGAAGTTTCTCTTGTTTCACATACAAAACGAATCTAAATTGACTCAAAGAGAAAGGAGGTGGAAGAGAAAGCTCGACTCTTCATCGTGCATTCGATAAACGAAAGGAGGTGAGTGCCTCGGCAAGCGAGAAAAACTACCGTATGCCAGTCCATATTGATTGCAGCTAAAGGCCTTTAAACGGAGGAACACGAAATGAAAAAGCTGTTGCTACTTTTTGTATTGCTCGCTCTACCTATTCTGGTGTTTGGCCAGCCATGGATCAACAACTTTGATCAGGCGTCCCCTGATACGAACTATTGGGCATATTTTGACAACCAAGGCGGCCAGCATTACCAGACCGATACGAATGCCGATTCGGCTAAAGGCTGGATCATAGTTACTCACGTTACTGATCCGGTGCACGAAGGTGCCGGCGCTATGAAACTTGATTATAGCGTACATAATGCGGAAGGCTATGGTGGCTATACCAAATTGGAGCACTGGAATCCGGATTCAAATGGCGTCTATAATTGGTCAGGATTCGATTCAGTAATGATTTGGTACTACAATGCGGTCCCCCAGTCGCTTCCCGGAAGGGTCAATTTTCGCTTCTGTTTGAGCGATGTGAGCGATGGAACCGATCCCAATACCAAGGATGTCGGACAAACCGAATACTACTACTCTTTCCACTATGTTTTGGACAACCAGCCGGGTTGGAACAGAATCGCCATGCCGCTCTTGGATGGCCGCAACGAAGAGCTGATGGACGAATGGAACGGCGAAGCCTTCAATCGCACCGGCTGGGCCGGAATCCAGGGTAACGATGTGCTGGATTTGGATAAGATACGAGGCTTCTCCTTCGAGTTCTCTATCAGTGGCGCCGGCGAAGGTGATTTTTGTACTGGAACCATCATTTTGGACCACATGACCCTTTTTTCTCCCACCAAGCGCGCTTTCGTTTTCTTTAACGGCCGATCATGGCCCAATACCTTCGCTTCCTGGGCTTGGGGACAATCTTCCGTTGCCATGGAAGAAGGCGCCGGCACCATTGAAGGGACAAACGCTATAAAATGGGTGCAAGGAAACGAATGGGGCAACGGCTGGACAGGTATTGGCTTCACGATCACACCGGCTTATGATATGACCAATGTATGGGAAACTGATTCCCTTAAGCTGAAGATGAAAACCGATGAAGGAGTCGGACCAATTAGAGTGCAGCTTGAAGACGGCGCCGGCAAAGTCGGGGCTGTTTTCCAGCCTGTCGCCGATCAGGCCTGGCACTCTTACGCTTTCAAGTTGTCCGAGCTGGTTAATCAGGACGGGACAACCGGCTTCAATCCGGCCAACATGATTGTGTTTGGCGTGATGGCAGAAGCATCCGGCATTGCCGGCAAGGTGCTGTATTTGTCCGATATCTGGACCGGTAATCCCAAAATCGACGTGGTTGCCCCCAAAGCCCCGCTTGGTCTAACCGCCATTCCGGCGGAGTATTATAATTTGGTGATCTGGGAAGACGTCCCCGGCGAAGAGGGCGAAGCCTACACCGTCTATGCCAGCGACAAGCCCATCACCGACCTGACATCAGCGGACGTAAAAAAGATTGGCGACAGAATCACCGAAGGCACACAGACTTTGGCTCACTATCTGTACTATCCCTTAAAGGATAAAGTCCTGCAACAATATTATGCTGTAACCTGCAAGGATGCCGGCGGCAATATTAGCCCGGTTGCGGCTGCGGGACCGTTTTCCAATGCAGCCAAGGGCATCGCGACCATTTCCCTTAACCCGCCACCCACTTTTGCAGCCGACGGGGACTTGAGCGAATGGGATGCTTCCGGCATCAAGCCGTTCATTTTAAAGCCATCGGAAAGCCACTGGAGCTTGGGGACCTTCGACAACGACGCCGATCTAACCGCCACCTGCTATTTCGCCGTTGACGACCAAAATCTGTACATTGGACTTGATGTGATCGATAATGTCTACAGCTACGATCCTGCCGGTGACTTTTGGCAGGACGACGTTTTCGAAATCTACATGGGCCTGTACAACGAAACCACGCAACACGTTGGCTTCAAGCGTGGCGCCGAGCCGGATTATAAATTCATCACCCTATCCACTGAGCTTATCTCAGACCCCGGCTATCGAACACTTGCCACCAATGACTCACCCAATTATAAATTTTTGGATTTCGGCGCTTCCGATTATGCCATCGAAATGAAGATTCCGCTGGACACTTTAAACTCCGGTCCTGGTGAAGGCGATGATCGTTTCCATCCGCTGAATGGAATGAAGATCCGCATGGACATCAACGTCCACGATGCCGATACGCCCAATTTGCGCGAAGGCATCCTTTCCTTCTCGAATGTTGCCCAAGACAACTCATGGGAAGGCCCGCAGAACTGGGGTCTTACCTGGGTAGGCGACACTACGGAAGTAGTCACAGCAGTGGACAATGATCCGGTTTCATCTATCCCGGAAGCCTTTAGCCTGTCGCAGAACTATCCCAATCCGTTCAATCCGACGACCACGATCACCTATTCCGTGCCCACTTCCGGCATGGTTAAGGTCGAGGTGTTCAACCGCGTCGGCCAGAAGGTAACCACTTTGGTCAATGGATACAAAGCGGCCGGCTCATACAAGGTCGATTTTAGCAGCGACGGTTTACCGTCCGGCGTCTACTTCTACCGGCTTGAGGCCGGTGGATATTCACAGACCATGAAGATGATCTTGATGAAGTAAGCCAGCAATTTTTACCAATGCCTCCGGGACGCCAGGCACCGAGCTTGGCGCCCCGGATCTTGTTACTATGATCCCAAACAAACTGCCCCAATGATCTCCGCGCTGACTCGCATAGCTTGGCTCTTACTCGGATGCATCCTCATCGTCCCGCTTCTGTCTGCTTTCGGCTGCAAGGACGATAAAGCGGTAACGCCCAATGAGAGTCTTCCCGGCGGACCCGGCAATCCGGTTATCGAATTGATTCAGGTCCCGAGCTATGGCAAAGCTGATGATCTTAAGGGCCAGATTTGGCATGCCAAGCCAGCAGGGCATAATATTGTCGTTTGCCTTTACAAAGGCGGATGGTGGAATAAGCCGGTCACCTCCATCCACAGCAGCGGATTGTGGACATGCGATGTGACTACCGAAGCAGGCGATGAAAGAGCGACCAAATTTTCCGTTTTTCTCATTCCGGCCAATTATCAGCCCCCGACGCTGATAGGCGAACAAACCCTGCCGCCGGATTTTCTCAGCCACTCGGTTGCCAATTTCGAGATCACCCGCACTGCGACAGCCTTTTACAGAACTTCCACTTTTTCAGGATATGACTGGACGGTGAAGTCAAGCAGCTCTTTGGTCGGTCCTGGCCCGAATTTTTTCTCCTCTACGGCTGATAACGTCTGGCTCGACAGTGCCGGTCAATTGCATCTAAAAATCACCACCAAAGACAACAAGTGGTATTGCGGCGAAGTGGTGTCGCAGCGAAGCTTTGGCTATGGCCGTTACATCTTTCATCTGGCCACCAAAGCGGATCAGCTTAACGAAAACATCGTCCTCGGCTTATTTACCTGGGATGACGCGCCTGAATATACTCATCGTGAGATCGATATAGAGTTTTCCCGATGGGGTGTAAAGAACAATGATAACGCCCAGTTTGTGGTACAGCCGTGGGATCAGCCCGGCAACATTCGCCGATATAATGTACAATTTACTACCGACTCGTCCAGACATAGCTTTGAGTGGAAAAGCTCCAACATACTATTTCAGAGCTACCTTGCCAACAATTTGGTTAGCTATTGGAATTATGCCGGGAAGAGTATTCCCGTGCCGGGGAATGAGAATGCCAGAATCAACCTCTGGCTGATGAATGGGTGGGCGCCCTCGGACAAAAAAGAAGTGGAAATGATCATCAAAAAATTCGAATTCATTCCATAGGGCTGAGATCACGGAAGGATTTTTGCGTAAAGGATGTCAGGAGGAATCCATTAAAAAGAGCGAACCGGCAATAACTGGCAGTCCACGTGCTCTACTTGAAAGGGTGCCTCCTGCATGACATGGTTGTTTTAGGTCAACTGCGCTAAAGCGAAGATGTCATTCAGGACGAATCCTTTTAAAAAGACGAACCGGCAATAACTGGCAGTCCACGTGCTCTAATTGAAAGGGTGCCTCCTGCATGACATGGTTGTTTTAGCTCAACTGCGCTAAAGCGAAGATGTCATTCAGAAGGAATCCTTTCAAAACAACGAACCAGCCTCAACTGGCAGACCACGTGCTCTACTTGAAAGGGTGCCTCCTGCATGACATGGTTGTTTTACGTCGATTGAGCCAAAAGCAGGAATGTCTTTCAAATTTATTTCTCAATATACCGATGTAGAAAAAGGAAGGAGAATATGAACGGAAAATCGAATGCTACCAAGTTCTTGATGCTTGCTCTCATTCTTCTATGCGTACCCTCCATGATTCTGGCCCAGACGACCGGCAAAATCATCGGCAAGGTAACCGACCAGCAAACCAAAGAGCCTCTTGCCGGCGCCAACGTCATCGTCGAGGGCACGGAACGCGGTGCGGCTGCCGATGAAAACGGTGAGTTTTTCATCCTCAACGTCCCGCCGGGCACCTTCACGCTGAGGGCGCAAATGATCGGTTATGACATGGTGCGCATGGAAAACGTCAAAGTCTCGGTCAACCGTTCCACCGATGCTTTCATCAAGATGAAGCAGACGGTGCTGGAAGGCCAGGTTGTCGTGGTACAGGCAGAGCGCGTGGCCATGAAAAAAGACCAGACCAGCAGTGTGCGCAATGTGTCTTCCGATCAGATCGATGTTTTGCCTGTGGAGAGTATGGGCGCGGTCATTTCCTTGCAGGCGGGAGTTGTGCAAGGCCATTTTCGCGGCGGCCGCAGCAATGAAGTCAGCTATCTAGTCGATGGTATGCAGGTGAGTGAAGCATTTGGCGGCGAAGGCCGGGCTGTGGATTTGGAGACAGAGGCGATTCAGGATTTGGAGGTCATCACCGGAACTTTCAATGCCGAATATGGCCGGGCCATGAGTGGCATCGTCAACGCCGTGACCAAGGACGGCGCCAACAGTTTTCATGGCGCTGTTTCAGCGGACTTGGCGAATTACCTCACACCGAATAAGGATATTTTCATCGGCCTCAAGGACGACGACCTCATGCGCAATCAGGACTACAAGTTTCAGCTCAGCGGTCCTGTTTTGCCGTTCTCATCCTTCAAGGACCGACTAAACTTTTTTGTCAACCTTCGCTACCAGGACAATAAGAACCACCTCAACGGCATCAGACGGTTTAGGGTCAGCGATTATAGCAATTTCTTGGAGGCGGATTCCACGCGCTGGATATCCGAGTATACCGGCAATAATGCTTTCGTGCCCATGAACAGGAGTCTGACCCAATCCTATCTGGGAAAGCTGACTTCGCGCCTGACCTCTAATCTTAAAATGTCGTTTCTGTACACTCGCAATGATGATGAATGGCACGGCTACAATCATGAGTTCAAGTATAACCCGGACGGCATGGCCACCTCCTACCGGCAATCCGATATGGGATCGTTCGAATTGAATCACATGCTGTCCACAAAAATATTCTATGAGCTGAAGCTATCCTACCTGAAAACCTATAACGGTTGGTATGTTTACAAGAATCCGCTGGATTCGCGTTACGTGAGCGACAAATACTTGACCAACACCGGGCCGGGCTTTTACACCGGCGGCCAGCAGAAGGGCCACGATGAACGCACCCTGAAAGACAAGAATGTCAAATTGGATTTTGTCTGGCAGGTCAACAAGAACCACAATCTGAAAAGCGGCTTCCTGTATACCCAACACGATTTGGACAACCAGTATGCGGAAATTCGCAATTTGTACTATGGCACGGATATGGAAGATTTGTTATATGAGCCGGTTGTCTACCCCGATTCTTCCGTGTATTCCGACATCTATCGAGTCAAGCCCGTCGAGTTTTCCACCTATTTGCAGGACAAGATAGAGTTCTCGGAAATGGTGCTCAACTTTGGCCTTCGCTACGACTATTTCGATCCAAAAACTTATTATCCGTCTCAGCCTCGCAATCCAGCCAATCAGCTTCGCTATGAGAATGATCCCTCCCGGCAATCAGTATTATTAAAATCCGATCAAAAGGTACAGCTTAGCCCGCGTTTGGGTCTCTCCTACCAGTTAAGCGATGCGGCCCTGCTGCACTTTAGCTATGGCCACTTTTTCCAGATGCCGCCTATGTACGCCCTCTATCAGAATCACTCATTCCAAGTGTCGCCCACCGATTACTCGACAACCATGGGCAATGCTCAATTGAAAGCACAAAAGACGGTGCAATACGAGATCGGCCTGTGGCAGGAGATCATCAAAGGCATGTCTTTGGAAGTGGCTTTGTACTACCGGGACATCTACGACTTGCTGAGCGCAAAAGTAGTAAGCACCTTTAATCAGATCGAATATGGTCTTTATAGCAACAAAGACTATGGTAACGCCAAGGGATTGGAAATCAAATACGATTTTGTTTACCGTAGAATTTCCGCCTACCTCAACTACACTCTGCAATACACGCGCGGCAATGCCGACAATCCCACGCAAACGTACGACCGGGCCGGTGACAGCATGGATCCTATTAACAAATTGATTCCCATGAGCTGGGATCAGCGCCATACTCTCAATCTTACCGTCAGCTATAATGCACCGGGCTTCGGCGCGACCCTTACCGGCTACTACAATTCGGGTACGCCGTTTACTTGGTCACCCATCCAGGAGAGTTTGCTTTCGCGAATCAATCTTCTGCCCAACAACTCTTGGCAGCCCAGCCGTTTTAGCGTGGACATGAGCAGCTACTACGATTTTACTGCGATCGGCGATCTCAAGCTGCGTTTGACTTTAAATGTGTACAATCTGCTGGATCGCTTGAACGAGGAATGGGTCAACGGCACCACCGGCCGGGCATACACCGCCATCATCCGGGAAACGGATTTGGCCGGCCATCGCAGTAATTTCAACAAATACATTGATCGCGTCCATAACCCGGCCATGTACTCCTCTCCGCGTCTGATCAAGGCTGGAATAGGTTTGGTATTTTAGCAGATTTTTTAGCCTATCCGCAAGAGAACGGTTCTTTAGAAACGATTGTCAACTCACGAGGTTTAGCGCATGAATAAAATGATTCGTACTTTAATGTTCCTTGTTGCCGCTCTGTTCATATCAACAGATCTACTTGCTCAGGGCAGAAAATACGACGGCCCCACGGACGAAGCCGGAGATATCGCGGCGGAAAGAGAAGGTTATATGACCGGAAATCGCGTCTTTCTGTACTTCCGCAACACCACCGAGCTCTCCGACTGGCCGAAGGTCGAAGTTTCCAAATGGCCAAACAATTATGAAGGCACCAAAATGACGGATGGCATTGGTTTGCTGATTGGCGCCAAAGTCTATGTGGATCCAAACTCTCAACCGGTTACCGATCCTGCTCAAATCAAGGCCAGGACCGATTTGGAGACCATGTACTTTTTGCAGACCAGCTATCGCGAAGAGATGGACACAGATCCAACCGGCACGGTAGAATGGGGATTGTATCCTGTGTTCGGATATTTTAATGAAGCCAGCGAGTATCCCGCCATGAGCAACAAGCCAAGCTCATGGCCTCCGAAAGGGTGGCCAGCCAAGGGACTTTCTCTCAAATGGCCGGGTGAATGGGACGGCCGCTTTGGCCGTGGAGTGATCTATGCCGACATGGAAACCTACTTTGTCGCCAATGATGCTCACGATCAAGAATTCTTGGGACCTGAGGACAAGCTTAAATACTATCCGCGACCGGGTGTAAAAATCGGCGATCTGCATCCCGAACAAATAACCATACAAAAAGGTCTGCCGTGGGGAGGAATCGGCGTGCGGGTCGAGCAGCGCGGCTTCCAATGGAATAATCCCCAGGCAAGAGACGCCATTTTTTGGGAATATACCATTGCCAACATCTCCGACTATGATTTGCCAGAGGTTGCTTTTGGCTACTGGGTCGATAATGCCATCGGCGGCGACGGCGCCGATGATGAATTGGGCTTTTTTAATCGCACGCTGGATATGGCCTATTCCTGGGACATCAACGGTTTAGGCCGCGGTAACTTGCCCACTGGTACCATGGGGTTTGCCTATTTGGAAAGCCCAGGGTTAGCTTATGATGGGGTGGACAACGATGAAGATGGCCTGGTCGATGAAAAAAGAGATGACCAAGCTGGACCGAATAAAATCGGCCCAACCGACGGCATAGCGGATTTGAATCGATTTTTGGAAGCATACAAGCTCACTTTGGCGGACTTGAAAGAACACTATGCAGCCGATGAAGATCAGGATTGGGAGGATGGTGATGACTTTAACGGCGACGGGGTTTACCAACTTAGCGAGTATGCCGGCGATGACGTCGGCTTAGATGGCGTCGGGCCTGTCGAGCTCAATTACACCGGGCCGGATGAGGGGGAATGCAACCATCGGCCTGACTATGAAGAGGGAGTAGGCTGCGAGCCCAACTTTGCTGAAACAGACGTGACGGAATCGGACATGGTAGGCTTGACCTCGTTTATGTTGTTCGCCATTCCTTCGCATTCATCTGAGTTCCACTGGTTTCGCGGCGACAAGTCCATGTGGGAAGTGATTGGTCAAGACACATTGATCCAATATCTTGGCACCATTAGAAATTTGGTCGAGACCTTTGCCTCTGGCCCCTTCCCGCTGTACCAAGGGCGAACCGAGCGCATTTCCATGAGCGAGCTGCACTCTTATGATCAGCTTCAAGGCCTCATGTCGGAAACACATGACGCACCTGCCTTATACGAACAAAAACGCATTGTACAGATCATCTATGAGAAGGACTACCGCTTTGCTCAGCCGCCGAAAATGCCGACGCTGACGGCGACCGCCGGGGATGGCTATGTCATTCTTACCTGGGACGACATTGCCGATACCCGCACCCGCGATCCTTTTGTCGACAATGCCAATGATTTCGAAGGCTACAAAATTTTCCGCGCCAGCGACAAAAAAATGTCCGATGCGGAGGTGATTACCGATGGCTACGGCACGCCGATGTTCAAAAAGCCCATTTTCCAGTGTGACGTCAAAGATGACAAGTATGGTTTTACCGATTTCGGGCTGGTCAACGGCATGGGATACAATCTCGGTTATGACACGGGCATCGTGCACCATTTCATCGACAACACGGTGCTAAACGGTCGCACCTATTACTATGCCATCGTGGCTTATGACTATGGTGCAAGGCACATCGGGCCGGGTATTGCTCCTTCGGAAAACAACGTGGTCATCGAGCTGGATGAAGCCGAAGAAATCACCGATTTTGGCAAGAACGTCCAAATCGTCACACCGCACCAACAAGCCGCCGGCTACGTGCCGCCAACCATTAGCGTGGACAGCAGCGGGATTGTTTATGGCGCCGGCTCTGTGCGCCCTGAAGTGCTGGCGCAAGCAAGCTTGAAAATCGATCACCAGTACAAGGTCAAATTCTTGACCGACACGTTGTATCAAGTTCCGGACTGTCCAAATGGACTCATCTATGTCAACAACGGACTCTCGGTTTATGACGTGACCGCGGGAAACGCTTTGGTTTACCAAGAGTCTCCCACGCGCTATGCCTATGACAATCTGACCTACGATGACTCTTTGGATTATTGGTATCTCACCCAGAATCCGGGAATAGCAACCGACATTTTTGACGGCATGCGGTTGCTGATCAGCGGCGTACCGCAAGTTGGCTATTACGACTTGAGGAACACAGGATGGGTGAAAGGGAACGCCCCTATCAATATCACTTTTACCGAACAAGAAACCTTTTATTTCCCTTGGGATTTTGACATCGTCTTCACCGGTCAGGAAGGCGCCTACACCGGTCGAGTGACGGTGAAAAACATGCGCGACGAAAACCATAGCCGCATCGACCGAACGGCGCTCTTGACGCAACAATCCTTCAGCTTTTATGTGGTGAACAAGTCTTGGAAAGATTCCACCGGTAATTACCAGCTTTTGGATTTGGTCGTGCAAGATCTGAATAAGAACGGCATTTTCGATCTTTTCGAAGACCGCGTATTGGTCGGGCCGGTCACCACCAAAGGCTGGTGGGCAGGAACAGCGTTCATTATTGATTTCAAAAATATCGTCGGCATGGAAAATATGCCCAAGGCCAACGATCTTTACCGCATCAAATTCGTTCGCCCCTTCTTGCATTCGGATTCGTTGCTCTTCCGTGTCAATCGCGAAGGCGAGCTAAATGCGCAGACCCTCAAACAAACCATGGAAAAGATCAAGGTGGTTCCCAATCCCTACGTAGCCACCAATGCCATGGAGCCGGCGGTGGCAAATTGGCTATTGAATCAGCGACGGCGGCTCATGTTCACTCATTTGCCGGCCCAATGCAATATCAAGATATTCACCATGAGCGGCATGCTCGTGGATGAAATCGAGGTCAATAATCCTGCGGATGACGGAACAGCGCATTGGGATTTGACTTCCCATGAAGGTCTGGAGATTGCCGGCGGCGTTTACGTCTATCACGTGAAAGCGAACGCCACCAACGATGAAGTGATGGGCAAATTCGCTGTGATAAAGTAAATGCCGGCTCTGATCAGAATGCCAGTACTTAAGAGCGGACAATAGACAAAGAAAATATGCGGAAAGCAGGCGACAAAAAGTGTTTTAGTTGTCGTCTGCTTTCTTCAGACTCTGAAAGGTAATTCTATGATGGGAAATAGAAAAATCAGCTTCGCAATCTTGGCTGTGCTCTTGATGCTCCTGAGCACGGCGAGCCATGCTCAAAAACCCTATCGCGTAGGCACGACCACCGCCAACTTTTTGGAGATCGGCTACGGCAGCGCCGGCAGCGCCATGGGCGACGCCTGCGTCGGCGTCGTGAACGATCTATCCGCCAGCTATTGGAATCCCGCCGGCCTGGCGTTTATGGAACAAAGCGAAGCGCAATTCACCTATCAGCCCTGGCTGGTGGACATTAATACCGCGTATGCCGGTGTGGGATTGGTGCTGCCGACCATCGGGACTTTGGCCTTGGGAATCGTGCAAGTGGGCTATGGCGATATGGACGTCACTAACCTTGAGATGCAGGAAGGAACGGGCGAAAAGTTCAACGCCAACGATTTTGCCGTCGGCCTCTCCTATTCGCGCAGACTGGCGCAATGGTTTGCATTTGGCGCTACGGCGAAATATATTTCCTCGAAAATTTGGCACGTCAGCGCCAATGCCATGGCGGTCGATTTAGGCGTGGTGGTGAACACCAGCTTTTTCTCCACCACCGGCGAGCGGCAAGACGGGATGAACATCGGCATGAGCATTTCCAACTATGGCACTAAAATGCGCTACGACGGCATGGACTTGCTCAATCCGATAGACGTTCTTCCTGATGAAAACGGCAATTATCGTGACGTAGCCGGCCAGTTTAAACTGGATGGCTGGGAATTGCCGCTGATTGTTCGCATCGGAGTGGCCCTGCACCCAATCGTCAGCGAGCATCATCGCTTTACCTTGGCGGCTGATGCCTTACATCCAAACAATAATGGCGAATCGGTGAATGTCGGCGGCCAGTATGAGCTGAATGTTCCTACGACGGGTACATTCTTCCTGCGCGGCGGGTATAAGGCGCTGTTTATGCCGGATTCCGAGTTTGGCATGACCTTCGGCGGAGGTTTTATCCTGCGCCTTATGGGCAACACCGGCTTAAAGATGGAGTACGCCTACAGAGGCATTGGCATTTTGGGCAAAACCCATTCTTACACGTTCGGGTTTATGTTTTAGGGAATTTGTCGCCAAAACAACTTACGTGCCCTGCCCATGCTGGACATAGCACAGTTCCGTCATTCACACCCGTTAATCGTTCATGGCCGGCCTGATTATCCGCGATGGAAGGCGAGAGACCAAGGCCGGCCAATTTTTTTGAGGCGAGGAATATGATCAAGCTCTATGTAAAAACATTTCTACTCATTTGTTTGATCGCTGGTGCATTCTGTTCTGACGGTATGGCCCAATTCGCCAAATGCCAGGGGAAAAATATCGTCGACAAGAACGGTCAAGTCCTCCTGCTGCGGGGTATCGGCCTTGGCGGATGGCTGGTGCCGGAAGGCTACATGCTGCACATTCCGGGGTTCGGCTCGCCCAAATCGATTCACGATTTAATCCAGAACCTCATCGGCGAGGCCAACACCGAACAGTTCTATCAGCTCTACCGTGCCAATTACGTGGCGGAAAAAGATATTCGCCAGATCGCCGAATGGGGATTCAACTCCATCCGCCTCCCTTTCAATTATCGCATGCTCTCGCCGGAGGATCAACCTGGCGTGTATTTGGAGGAAGGATTTGTCGTCATCGACAGCCTGATCGCCTGGTGC
>Ga0172370_10004812_pt1 | contig 17810 bp, 9 predicted proteins | sample LakKiv5m_FD_114538 | JGI IMG/M metagenome (GOLD analysis project Ga0172370, IMG submission 114538) | Freshwater microbial communities from Kabuno Bay, South-Kivu, Congo - kab_022012_11.5m | ecosystem: Environmental > Aquatic > Freshwater > Lake | place: Democratic Republic of the Congo...
TAACAAGAGAAAAGGTGTCTTGTTATAATGATTCTTAATCTTAGCGGTAATTCCTGCTGAGGATAGAAGAAAGTATGAAAAAAGTGTATGTGAACGGGAAGGTATTAAAAACGGAGCTCCTGAGGCGGCGCTCGCTCTGCTTGCGTAAAAACGTCACACAGGGTACAATGCTGGCACTATGACAGTGCGGTAACCCCTCCGCCGGCAGGACCGACGGTCCGGGTGGTGGCCCATCCGCCAATTTATCGGGAGGCAATAGGGAGTGCGGGATAATTCCGGCACCCGCGTCGGAGTCGTCGGCACCGGGGTCATGGGCGGCCATCACGCGCGCGTTGCCGCCATGCTGCCGGGATATACCCTTACCGGTATCTACGATACGGATTCCGCCCGCGCTCAGTGCGTGGCAGCGCAATACGATATCACCGCTTTCCGCTCGCGCGAAGAACTCTGCGCCGCGGTCGAGGCGGTGATCATTGCGACCCCCGCCGCCACCCATGCCGGCATCGCGGCGGCCTGCCTGCGGGCCGGTTGCCACGTGCTGCTGGAAAAGCCCATCGCCGTCACCGCCGCCGAGGCGGAGGAGCTGGTTGCCCTGCATCAGACGACTGACCGGGTGTTGATGATCGGCCATGTCGAGCGCTTCAACCCGGCGGTTGCCACGCTGCTCTCCGTGCTGGCGCCGGAGGAGATCATTGCCGCCGACGCGATGCGGCTAAGCACGACGCCGGGCCGCGATCGGTCCGCCGACGTGATCTTCGACCTGATGATCCACGACATCGACCTGGCGCTGGCCTGCGTGCAATCGCTGCCGGCGCGCGTGGAAGCGATGGGACACCGGGTGAACGGTTCGCTGATCGATCACGCCGCCGCGCTGATCCGGTTTGACAACGATGCCACCTTCTCGCTCACCGCCTCCATGGTGAGCCACGAACGGATGCGCAAGCTGCGCGTATTGACCCGCGCGGAACAGTATACCGTTGATTGCGCGACCCGCGAGGTATGGGTGCAGCGACCGGGCGCTGCCCTTCCGGAGCAGCTCTCCGTCCCCGCCCATGATCCGCTGGAGCGAGAGCAGGAGCATTTTCTGCACGCTATCCGCACCGGCCTCGAGCCGATTACCAGCGCGGAGGCGGGCCTGCAGGCCGTGCGCATCGCGGAAATGATTCAGATGAGTATCGGTGAACCACTCCTTATTTCGGGAAATGTAAAATGACAACCGGTTGGGGGTTGAGCATTGAAGGTTGAAGTGATCATTCCTTCGGTCTTCAGTCTGCCGCCTTCAGCCAATTCAGCGAGGATATCCGTGATTCCTATTGCCAAACCTTATATAGGACCCGAAGAGCAGGCGGCCGTTGCCGAAGTACTGGCATCCGGTCAAATCGCTTCCGGCCCGCGCGTGCATGAGTTCGAGCGCGCCTTCAGCGAATTCTGCCAGTCACCCGCCGCGGTGGCTTGCGGTTCCGGCACCGCCGGCCTGGTTGCCGCCGTGGCGTCCCTCGACCTGCCGCGCGGCAGCAAGATTCTCACCACGCCCTTTTCTTTCATCGCCACCGCCAACTGCATCCTGGCGTCGGATTGCCGTCCGGTCTTCATCGATATCGACGAGGATACCTTCAACATCACCGCCGAGGGAGTGAAGGCGGCATTCGACCGCGACCCGGACATTCGCGCCGTGCTGCCGGTGCATCTTTACGGCCAGGCGTGCGAGATTCACGACATCGTCGAGATAGCCCACTCCTACGGGGCGTATGTCATCGAGGATTGCGCGCAAGCACACGGCGCCACCGAGGACGGCGAGCCGGTCGGCGCCATCGGCGATCTGGGAATCTTCAGCTTTTATCCGACAAAGAATATGATGGCCGCCGAAGGTGGGATGATTACGGGTCGCGATACCGGATTGCTAGACGTCTGCCGGTTGATCATCGACCATGGCAGTCCAGCGCGTTATATACACGTTCGACTGGGTTTCAATTACCGCATGACGAGCATCTCCGCCGCCATCGGAATGTGTCAATTGGAGCGATTACCGGCGTGGAACGCGCAACGCCGCCGCAACGCCGAATCGCTCACCGCCGCGCTGGCCGGCCAGACCTGGCTCGCCACGCCCTCCGAGCGGCCTAACTGCGAGCACGTATACCACCAGTATGTGCTGAAGGTACGCGACCGCGCCCGCCTGCAGGAACACCTGACCGCCGCCGGCGTCGGCACCGCCATCCACTACCCGCGCACCATACCGGATCAGCCGTTCTACCGCGAACTCGGTTTTTCGAGCGACGGCTTTCCCGTCGCGCGCGAAATGACGGAAACGGTCCTCTCTCTTCCCGTCCACCCCTCCCTCGTTCCGGATGATTTGCAAACCATCGTCACCGCCATGCGGGCATTCGAGCCGGAGAAGACGGCGGTGTAACTTTTCCTGAGATCGCAGGCGTCCCGCGCCTGCCTGAACCCCAGTTAAGCTGAGGTGGCCATGCCCATCCGCATCGGCACATCCGGGTTCAGTTACCAGCACTGGCGGGAGGTTTTCTATCCGGCCGGAGTGCCGCAAACGCGCTGGCTGGAGTTTTATGCGGAGCATTTCACCACGGTCGAATTGAACGTCACCTTCTATCGCCTGCCTTCCGAGAAAGCGGTGCTCTCCTGGCGGCGGCGCGCCCCGGAGGGTTTCATCTACGCCGTTAAATTGAGCCGGCTCATCACCCACCTCCGGCGCCTGCGTGACGCGGACGACGAGCTGAATCTGTTCCTCTCCCGCGCGCGGTTGCTGGGCGAGCGCCTCGGCCCCATCCTCATCCAGCTTCCGCCCGGCATGAAGGAAGACGTGGAATTACTCGATGCCTTCCTGGCGAAATGCAACCCCACGCTCCGCTGGGCAGTGGAATTCCGCCACCCCTCCTGGTTCACCGACGACACTTACGCCGTCCTCCATCGCCGTGGGGCCGCCCTCTGCATCCACGATTACCTGCCAGATCATCCCCTGCAGGTCACCGCCCCCTTCGTCTACCTGCGCTTCCACGGCATCGATCATCTCTACAGCGGAGATTACCCGGACGATGTGCTCCGCGCCTGGGCCCGCCGCCTGCAAAACTGGTCCGCCCGCGGCCTCGACGGCTATGCCTACTTCAACAACGACGCCCGGGGTTACGCCGTGAAAAATGCGAAGACGCTGGCGGCAATGCTGAGCGAGCGGAAATGAAATCCACCCCGGACTGAATTGACCCCTCCCGTCGCGATATGCTATACTCCAAAACTTCACAACGCGGAGAGGTGGCCGAGTCCGGTTGATGGCGCACGACTCGAAATCGTGTGACCGCCCTAAACCAGCGGTCCGGGGGTTCGAATCCCTCCCTCTCCGCCAGTTTTAAGCTCAAAAAAACACTCCGTAACTCCGCCCTTTGACGAATCACGTGATGGTCGAAAACCGTGTAACCGTCACATTATTCGACGAATCCGCAACCTGGCCACATGTTTCATGCCCGGCCTTACTGGACAAATCGCGCCTTCTGTAAGATAATATATATTGTGAGTGGCGACCCTGGGTCCAAGTACCGGGTTCAGGTTTTTATCCCGGGGCGTCAGGACTTTGCACCTAGAGTGCCACTAATCCAGTAATCTGGAGCGCCACCTGCATTAGGGCGCCACTCACTCTTCACTTTCCCCCGCCACCATACTCTTCCTCATCCTTCTCAAAAGCATCTGAAAAGACCAGGCTCAGCCCACAACAACTCAAAACTCTTTAAAAACTGGTGATCTGCGGTGATCTGCGGCAATCTCCCTCTGCCGGCGTCTCTCCATCCGGTTTCCTCGTCGCTCAATAGGCGTGCCAGGGATTGTAGCGACCCACTACCAGGTTGTGAATCGATAGCGTATCGTGCTCAGTGTTCGGCGGCCACTCGCCGGCGATGATGCGGTCGAGGGTGGCGCGGTCGCCGAAGCGGCGCAGCGCCTCCCAGTTCTGGTTGAAGATCCCCTCCGCGTCCCAGAACCAGCCGCCGTCCAGGCCGGTGTCGAGGATGGCCGCCATTCGGCGCGCGCGGGTTTGCAAGTCGCCCACCCAGGCTTTACCGTGTACGGCGTTGGAGCCACCGGCAAATACTTTAACTCCAGACCGTTCACCCAGTCTCTTGAGCGCCTGCACGGGGGCAAGGTTGTCGTTTAACTCGCCGGCGTCGCCGTGTCCGGCGCCCACCATCACCGACTCTACCAGTCCACGCTCGATCAGCAGCTCCACATCGAGTCCGAAAAGGCGATTGTGCTCCAGATCCCGCGGCACAATGCAGGAGACCGCCTTGCCGCGCTTCTCCGCCAGCGCCTGCGCGCGCGCCACAAAGTCCGCCAGCAATTCCGCCTTCACCGCAAGCAGCTCGGGAGAGTCCACCTCCTCCGGCAGCTTCGGCGCGCGTCCGTATTTACGCCGGTAGGCGTCGATCACCGGCTCCTCGCAGATCATCAGCGGCAGGCCGCGGTTGAAGGCCAGGCACAGGCCGTCGGGATCGTAATCGAGCAATTCGTCGAAGTAGGCCAGCACGTAATCTTGCACCCGCGGGTAGGCGTAGCTCATGAAATTAAGCGTCTGCCCGAACTCGTCTTGGCAGCGCCATTCCGGGTGCGCCAGGAAGAACTTCGTGTTCCAGCCGATGTGCGGAAAGGGGCCGTAAAAGGCGCTCATGCGGAAATAGTAGTGCAGTTCCAATCCATATTCGCGCGTCGCCTGGCGCGCCACCGCCAGCGGGTCGGCGCCCGCGTCCTTGAAGCGCCGCAGCGAGTGGTTACACCGCCGTTCGCCGTCGTAAAACAGCATCTCTTCCGGCTTGATCGGGCTTTCCGCCACCTTTGTGTCCGCCCGCAGGCTGATCGGCCCGCCGCCGTAAACGCCCCACAACACGCGGAACACATCGCTGTCGCGGAAGGGGTACAGGTGGCGATACAGGTCGCGCGGCCCGTCCATGCCGGAATAAAAGATGCCGTGCCCATCCTCGGTGACGATCAGGTTGCGGCGGCTGGCCGGCGGTCCGTCCAACGGCTCCGCGCGCAGGTAAAAGAGAGTCAGCTCGCGCGAGACATCCATACTGCGCACCGGGGCAATATGCAGCTTCTTCCCGGTGAAGTCGGCGGCCGGAAAGGCCGTGTCGCGCACCGCATAAGGATCGCCGGGCACTTCGCAGTAGCCCGTCTCGCCGTCGAGCCACATGCGGATCGCCGGCGTGTGCGCCACGTGCAGCCGGCGCCAGCCGGACAGTCCCAGGTCGAGCACCAGTTCGCCGGCGGGACTGTTTGCCCCGGTTGCCAACCCGACGCCGGCAAAGCTGTCCAACGTATATTTGAACGGAAACCAGCCGCCGCCCGGCCCGGCGGCAGCGTGGAAATTACCGGCAACCAGCGCCGGCAGATCGGTGAAAAAGGTCTGCCTTTCGATTTGAGACATACAGTGCTCCTTTTGATGTCGAGGAAAAGTCCGGATCACAAGTTTTTAACTATTCATGGGTTTTTTGAATGAGTCTGACTTGTCCGATCATTCATAGACCCTCATACGGTTATTACAATTTCATTTGACCAATCCGTCCTTCTCCGCAATCTCCCGTGGCGCCATTACGTTGTCAGGGTGGACGAAGAAAATGGTGGGAATGTTGAAGAAGTGGAAGCTGCCGCTGACCATATCCACGCTCGACCAGACCTTGCCATCCATGCCGGGCGGCACCGGTATGGACTGGTAGGCGCCGTTCCCTTCCAGCGAGCGGGGATGCTGATAGATCGGCTTATCATTGCCGATCCAGATGCCGTCCGGTTGGCAGATGCCGAAGGGATTGCCGCGGCTGGCATAGAGTTGCAGCTCCTTCGTGCCTTTGGGAACATAGAAGTAGAGATAGGAGTGGTTATACACCGTGAAATGCTCGCCTTTTTCCAGCACGTAAGCCGCCGGCGTTTCCGGCGACGGAACGGTGCTCGCACCGGCAGAGGCATCATCGTAACTGAAATAATAAACGCCGGGTCCGGGAACCTTCAGCTCCAACTCGTTATTTCCGTATGGCGCCTTTCCTTCGGCGACTGTTTTCCCCGCGTGGTCCGTCAGCATATATTTGCCGTCGGGAAAATTCTTATAAATCGTGCCGTGATTGATATTTACCTTCACCGGCTCCCCATCCGTGCTCCCCAGCGCCAGGCGAAAACCGCCCTGGCTGGCGAAGGTCCAGGGTTTCTCCGGGGGAGCCGCCGGCCATTTCGCGACGACCAGTTGCCTGCTGAAGGGGATATCGGTCACCTCGACAGGATCACCATAACTTGTTTTGATCTCCATGAGCCGACGAGTGGTCTCTTCGGCGGTGATCGGCGCGGGGTCGCAGTAAGGAATCTCGTCTCTCTTTCCCTGGCTGTGCATTTTCCACCACCACCAGGATTCCTCTTTGAACCGGTCAGCCAGTTGGCGGGTTGTCTGGTCGGTGAAGAAGCTCCAGAAGGTCATATAGGTGTTGCGCATCCGGTAGTTCCAGGTCAGCATCTCAAGCGCATAAGTCTTCTGCCCGGCAGGGTCCAGCCCGGGCTGATTCGTCTTGTTCAACAGATAGATGAAGACGTGGTATTGTTTCAATTGCTCGATCCGGGCCAGTATATCGGGCTGTCCCCGGGCGGCTGTTTCCGCCCTTTCCAGGTCATCGATGCAGAGCCGGTAGAATGTGGGGCCGACCAGCGGTTTATTGCCGAGGTCGATCCTCTCGTAATACGTTTTCATCGCCGGCGCGGCGGGTCCGAAGGCTTTCTCGTAAAAGTCCTTCTTCAGCGCTTCGACATCAGCCTTCGAGTTCCACAGCAGGCGCGCGCCGAGATAATAACCCAGCCCTTGCGATCCCCAACTGTTGCCGCTTTCTGCAGATAATCCGCAGGTGCCGCGCGAGATATAAAACGGCAGCTTTTCCGCCACGTATTGCATATTCCCGGTCCGTCCGGAAGGCAGCCGGTCGCGGATCCAATCATAAACGGCCCAGTAATCATAGAGACCGACATACCGGCACTTCTTCGGCCATAACTCGAGCAGCTCATCGAAGCCGTATTTCGTATTGAGCAGCAGGGCGGTGGTCAACTCGACATAGACGTTCGGCTCCAGCGTGAATTCCGGCGGATCGCAATGCCAGTTGTAGGCGTAGATACCGACGAATTTGCCGGGGTGACTCTGCCGCAGTGCTTTCGCCGCCTCGTTGGCCAGATAAAAGGCCTGGTCGCCGGGATTCTTCCAGCGGGCGGCGCAGTCGGGACAGGTACAGTAGCCTCCGCCATCCGCCGGACCGACGCCGATCATATCAGCATCGGGGTGCTTGTCGAAATACTCGTTAACATAGCGGATTGCCATCGGCACGACCGCGGGATTGGATACGCAGAGTTGCCCGCCCTGGCGCTTGCCATTGACCAGCGCCAGATATTCGGGATGCGCGTCAAACTCCGTGCTGAATCGCTCGATAATCTCCGGCCAGCAGTGGCCTACCGATGTCTGCAGCGACTTGCCCACGCGGTTGTGCCGCCACCAGGCCTGCAAGAGGCCGCCGGCATCCGGGTCGTCCGGCTCATAATTCGATGTCAACGGGTAGCCCAGATAGCGGATGAGCATCTCAGGCCGGTCGGTTTCATTGCGGTTGAAGGTAAGTGTTGCCGCTTTCGGAATTACCTCCCACACCGGGTTCTGGAAGAAAAAGCGGCATCCAAGCAGCTCGAGAAAGCGGCTTACCGCGTATTCGGCCCCGCGAGATGTTGCACCCAGCAGCTTGATGCTGCCGCCTTCGGTGCGAATGGCATATGCTTCCCTGCCGTCATAGAAATCGAAAATCCGTAATCCGGCGGCAGCGGAAGGGGTGGGAAACTCCGTGATGGTCCCGACGTAAATGCCATGCCCGGCGCCGCCCGGAGCGAGCGTAAATTCCGCTCCCGTGATCTTCTTCAAATATCCGGCCAGCTCTTCGGCGCAGGCTCGCGTTTGCGGATCAGCGTTTGCCGCGATCACGATCGGCAACTTTGTGAAACCATTCCTGGCCACTACGACGGTTTCTCTACTGGCAGACGCGTTGCGCGTGGTCGCATCGATGCGCGAAATTGCTCCCGCCGGCATACCGATACAAATCAGGCAGAGGCCGATAATCAGCAAATGACTCTTTTTCATGGCGGTAACCTTCCGGTCGCTCAGGCCCCTTCCTGATACTCCTCTACCTTGCCGAGGAAGTAAAGTCCGGTTGCATGCCGCTCCAGCGTATCCTTGAACTCCGTCACCTGCCGCCCGAGCAGCCGCCCGTCATAACATTCGTAAACGTCGATGGGCGCCGGCAGCTTTACCACCTTCTCCCCTGCCTCGCGAGCGTGCAGGGTGAGAAAGCTGCGGCCCGGCAGCACCACGTCGCTCTGCTCGTTATACACGTGGATGCCGGCGGCGCGGGCCAGGTTGCGCAGGATGGAGGCATTGAGCATGGGCGCGGAGACGAAGACCGACGTCCAGTCGTCGAAGCGCTTGACGCAGAAACCGGGCGCCTCCAGCGGATCCAGCGTGCCCAACACCTCCGCCTCCGGATCATCCACATAGACCAGCGGCCCGTAGATGCCGGCGCGGTCGTCATTGCCCATCGGTCCGGCGCCGATGTAGGAGGGGTGGCAATCGTCAGCGGCGTAAGTGAAGGTCACGTCATTGACGCCCGGCTTCACAAAGGAATGCTCGGTGGCTGTCAGCGTCACTCGCGGCAGCGCTTCCGCGTCCAGCGCCTTCAGCCTGAAGCCGGTCAGGCGAGAAGAGCGCGCAAGGTCGATGCCCCAGGGCGATTGGATGCCGGGGGCATACGTCCACACCACGGTGGCGCCGTTGCGCTTCACCCGCGCTTCGATCTCCGCCAGCTCACCGTCAGTCAGGTAGAAGGTGTTCAGGAAATAATACAGCTTATGATCCGGGAATTGCGGGTGGGCCAGGTCGTTGTGCAGGTACAGGTTCCACGGGACGCCGCTGCGCCCCCACTGATGCTGCCGCTGGTAATACAGCATCGGGAAGAACAGCCGGTTGGCGCACTGCTGGTGGAAGATGCTCTCCTCGTCCACGATGATCGCCGCCCCCGGCGCCACCCCGCGCGGGAAGCGCAGGCTGCGGCGGCCTGTCTCCGCCAGCTTCGCGATGCACTCGCCCACCGCCGGGTGATCGTACATGCCCTTCACCATGGCGTGCCACCACAGGCCGTAGCCGCGGATGACCGCCTGCCCAAAATCGCGCTTGAGGGCACCCGCGGTCTCCGCGGCGTCGGCGGCGATATTGCCCAGCGTGTAGGCCTCGCGGGCGGCCTCCGTGATATGGAAGGTGCGGGTATCCTGGTCCTGGTAGATGAGCTTGTTGTGCAGCAGGTAGCTGCCCACCGGCATCATCGAGGTGGAGTCGCCGCCCGGCACGCGGTTGTCATACGACGCCGGCGAGGTGAAGGTATCCACGTCCGGGTGCGCCAGCGCGCGGCGGAACATGTTGGTGGGGGCCTGGTGGTAAATATAGGCGTGGAAGCCGGTGTCCATGACGGCGCCCAGGTGGCTGCCCGCCAGGCTCTCCCGGTTCGTCGCCCCCTTGATCGTCCCGCACAGTGTGATGACGATCTCTTCCACCCGCTCCGCGTAGCACTGGTAGTAATCGGCGGACCAGGCGCGGAGCGGATCGCGGAAGGTGAACCAGTCGCTGTGCAGCCGCTCCTCGCGCGGGGGAGGCACGGCGGAATCGAGGGTTGTCTCAGGTATCGACCACGCTGCTTGCAACGCTTCATCCGTCTCATACTTCCCACGCAGCCAGCGGCGGAAGTGCCCGATCATCGCCGGCGAGAAATCCGCGCAGTACCAGCGGCCGTCCGGGGCGCACGCGCCGATGGGGTAGTTCTCCCCGCAGGCGCCCATGCCGAACTGGTAGAGGATGACCCGTCCCGCGTAGCGCGCGTGCAGCCGGGCGCAGGCCTGCCGGTAGCCGCTCGCCATCAACTCCAGCCAGCAGTCGGAGCCGTAGGAAGCATCCCGGTAGCCGGCTCCAAAGTCGCGGGCCGGGTCGTGGTCGAAGCGCATCACCTCGTCCGGATTGGCGTCCAGCCACCACTCCGGCGGGCGCAGGCAGGTGCGCAGCACCAGCAGCGCCTCCGGCTCGCGCGCCAGCAGCGCGTCCGCTTCCCGCTCGATCTCCACCGTCTCCACCGTGCCGTCGGGCCGCATGGGGATGGGCGGGTCGGAGATCATGTAGATACCCGAGCGGGCGGCGGCGAAGCTTTCATATGGCGCCTTATACAGGAACGGCGCCTGCAGAAAGCGCGGCTCGCCGTTCACCACCAGCGCCGGTTGTCCCTGCACGTGGGCTATTTCAGCGTGAAATTTCGTCATGGTCATGTCGCCCATCACTCATTAGGTCGATACAGGAAAGGCCGGCGGAACATGCCGCCGTTATGATGCAGGCTCGCGACGCGCAGGGTGATGTTATTGGCGCCCGGTTTCAGCGCGGCGGATATATCCACGTCCCAGTGGAACTGGTAATCGTTGTACCACCAGATCGGACTTTGCTCCCAGTGCGCCACTAATGAACCGTTAACGTAAAGCCAGCTTTCGCCGAACAGGCCGGGGAAATGAATGCGAACCGGATTTTCCAGTGCGGCCTTCTTCAGCTCGACATCGGTCCGATACCACAGGAAGCCGGAGAAGCTCTGCCAGTCCGGATGGAGCACGCCCTGCGCCTGGGCATACAGGTCGGCGCGCAGTATCTCCCACTCAGTGGTGGGATAATCTTTGCGCGAGGCCGGGGTGGCATATTTCGCTTTATTGGCATTCCAATAGGACAGGTCTACTTTAGGCTGGTATGCGAATCCGCGCGCCAAGCCGGTATCGTGCGGGTCGCGCCGGAAGGTCCACTCCAGCGGGAGCTTCGCGATCAGCTTGCCCTTCGTGCCATCGGTCAGCTCCGCCAGCTCGCGATATTGCTTCACCTCGCCCGGGAACCAGGCGTAACCGTCTTCCATTCGCGTGCTGGTGAAGGTGGGGTTCATCTCCGTCAGCACAGCGCGCGCCGCCAGACCGCGCTCGCCCGCCTGCGCCGCCTGCGCATAGTCGCCATCCGTCGCCCCGGCGCGCACCATGGCGGTGTAGTTCTCGATAATCCCAAAGCTCTGTTCCGTGAAGGTCATGCGGTCAAGATACAGCCGCTCATTGCGGGTGAGGGTGGCGGCATCGCGCGCGCGCAGGGGAGCGATGGCTTTCCGTGCTTCCGCCAGGTCGCCGCGCAGCTCGTTTATCAGCGTCTCGGTGTAGATGGCGGGTATAGTATAGAACTCGTGCTCGGTGACGATAGTGTCGTCCCAGGCCTTATAGAGGGCGCCCCAGTATTTCGCCATCGGCGCGGCGGCCGGCCCGTAGAATTTCGGGTAGAAATCCGCCAGCAGAGCATCGACGTCGGCATCCGGATTCCACATGAGTTGGGCGCGCATATACAGGTTCAGAAAGACGGTCGCATACGCTCCCCGGCTTTCCGTGTGCAGGCCGAGGATGCCCGCGTCGCGGTAATGCTTTACGTCCTGGCAAAAGGCCTGATGCGAGGGATCGGGCAGGTCGCGCCAGACCAGCATGCCCTGGTCGTAATCGTAGATGACCACGCGCCCGTCCATCACCTTCGCCCAACGTTTCATAATCTCTTTGTATTCCTGCTTCGGCGGCGAAACGACGTCATCCATGCCGTGGTTCGGATCGATGTCGATGGGAGCCAGGTAGGCCACCAGCGGCTTTTCCATCTTCACGTCCTGCTGGGGCGGAATGGTAATGTTGCAATAGGCGAAAAAACCGATACGCGAGGGGCTGTTCGGGTATTTATCCAGCAAGTTTCGCGCGACGCCGTTATACAGCGTCATGAAGTTGTCGGTAAGCATCTGCCCGCGGAAATATTTATCCTGGAGGTCGGCGCTTAAATCTTTGTCCAGCTTCGAATCGGAGGCATACGAGCCGTCATTCATCCCCAGCGAAAAATCTTTGCCGGCAGCGAAATCTTTCTCCGCATTCGACGCGACAGTTTGAATCGTTTTCTCCTCGGCGATCGGCACGTTGAAAATCGAGCCGCCCGCGGGCACCAGGTCCTTGATATAGGCTCCCAGGCTGTGGCCGACGGGCACGCTCAATGTATTCAGCATGTTCCGGTGATCGAACTCGACCTTGCCGGTGGTATCGCCCAACCAGGCATACCCCGCTTCGTACCGCACCTCGAACGGCGGCGCATAAGCATAATTCAGGTTGCCGATCTCCAGGCGGGGGTAGGTGGGAATGCACTCGCCGAAGTCATTGGCCATGAACCAGCGGCACCCCCACTGCCGGAGCATTTCGGCGACGGCGTAATAATGGCAGTCGTCGTTGGCGCCGGCCAGGTACACCCGGTTGCCGTCACGTCGCAGCACGATGGCGTCCGCGCGCAAAGTGGGGTTCCGTTTCGCCACCGCGGCCAGCGCTTTCGTCAGGTCAGGTTCGGCGGTGAGGGCTGACGAGCCGACCAGCAATGCCGGAGTCGCGGCATCGGGTGTCGTCTCGACGATGGCCGGCTTGGCGCCGGTCATCATCTCGATATACTTCGCCAGATCGGTTGCCGCCCGATACTCCCAGGATTTCTGATCCAGGTTGGGGGTGACTACAATGACTGCCTTCGTCGTTCCATCCGCCACGATGACCAGGGGATCGCGGGTCGCCGTGCCGGCAAGCTGGGCACAGGCAAAGACGCCCAGCAGGAGCGCCGGCGATAATATGCAATGTCGTCGCATGAGGGTCTCCTTTATATCAACCGGTGGTCTGGTAAACGTGTAATCGGTAATGCCGTCTCTCGTTATGCCATCAACGCGGGCGCGGCAGCCGGTTATTTCTCCCGGAACACCACCACCGGCCCCATCAGCCCGCCGGTGCCCACTTCGTTCAACCAGGTACGCTCGCACAGGATGGTGATCTGGTTGGCTCCGGGCTGCACGGCGGCGGTTACATCGAACGTCGCCGGCTGGCAGAAGCCGGAAAAGGCGTCGATCACGTCGCCCGCTTCGTTCCAGCGCGTCTTCGCCGGCACGACATACTTGATGTGCTTGCCGTTGACGAAGACCTTCGCGCTGCCGTCGGTGGAGCCGATCCACAGCATGGCCTTTTTCCCCGCCGGCAATGCGACCAGCTCCAGGTTAGCGCGGTACGCCATGCGTCCCATCGTGTTGTGATGGCCGATGGTGGACCAGGTCTCGTTGATCACGTGGGTGGTCTTCCATCCGGCATCGTCGAAGTCCGGCTTCGTCCAGCCCAGCGCCTCGGAATTTTTATCCTTGTCGAAGTTGTATTTCCATTGCAGCAGCGCCGGGGCCAACGAGATCATCTCCCGCGCCATGCGGCTGCCGTCTTCATACGCTCGCGCGAATTGTCCATCGACATAGGGGATCGTCAATCCGCCGATCACATACTGGTCTTTATAGCGGGCGCTCATATCCTGTATGGCGCCGCGCCAGCGCTCCATGTCGGCGGCCAGTCCGTCCAGCCGACCCGCGGCCCAGTCCCGCCGCATCTTCATGAACAGCTCGAACGCGCTCACCGACTCGTCGATCAGCTTGACGCGACGGTATTCCATCGTGTTTGCGCCGCAGCGCGCCAGCGCATCATTGACCGCCGCGCGCGCATCCTTCATCACCACGGGGGTGAATATCCGCAGATAGCCGAACCCGCTGCCCGCATACTCGTTGCCGTCGATCCACGCCCGATCCATGCCTCGCCAGTACCGGCTCATCGGCTCCGCCGCCGGGCCGTAAAACCGCGTCATCATTTCGTCGATGATCGCGTCCGGCTGCTCCTTCGGGTCGAAGGTCATGCGCATGCTCAGGTAAAAGCCCGGCATCATCGATTCCCAGCCGCCCATCGTCTCCGGCATCCAGAAGGCGCAGTTGCTTTTCATGATGATGGGAATATCCGTGCCCCATTTGGTGATAAACGGATTGGGGGCGGACAGCTCGGCCAGGTTCATCCCGTATGCGTAATAGCCGATATGCGACGATACCTTGCCCCATCCCCGCGCCATGTTAAGCAGCCAGTGGTCGTTGGGATGATTCTCCCAGTTCATCGGATGGGCGCGGTTGAAGTCGATCGGCGCGATCACCGGAACCACATTGGGATGAACCTTCGTCTTCGCCGGCGGTATCGAGTAGTTTACGTAGGCCAGCAGGCCGAAGCGCACTTCCGGATATTTCTTCCCCACCCGCTCGGCAACGCGGTTGGCAAGCAGCACCAGCCGATCGGAGACGGACCACTGGTTGGCAGCCGGCTCCCACACGCGCGGCTCGGGATCGTATTTCCGCTCCTCCGGGTCCTCCGTCGGCACCACGTAGTCGCCAGGGGAAAGCGAGATCGTCGGAGTGTAACTCTTCTCGAGCTGCGCGATGATATTGTCGGCAATGGCGTCGGCCACGTCCTGCCGCGTCCAGCGCAGATAAGTGGGGTGCGGCTTACCGTCCACCAGCAGGCTCCATTCCGGGTGCGCCTCACGTTGCTCTTTGGTAATGTAGCCTTCCAGCACGTGGTAGGCGCTCACCACGTTGCCGCCCTCCCCCGCCACGCCCATGCGGTTGCGCCGGCGAAAATCATTGTCGGCCGTGCGGTTCTCCATGCGGCGCCACTCCGTGGCCGGCGCCAGCTTCATATCCATTTCCGTAAGCGCGAGCGTGGGGAGCTTTGGAATGCATTCCCCCATCTCCGAAGGCATATACCAGCGGCAGCCCAGACGATGAAGCAGCTCATAAATGGCGTAGCTGGTCCCATATTCCGATTCGCCGTAAAGCCCGACGCCTCCGGCATTCGCCGCCACGCGGAAGCCAAACAGACCGGCCATGCCGATGCCGACCGGTCCGAATACCTTCTCCGCTGCCGTGCCGATATAGATCGGAACGCGCCTGTCATTGGCCGGCAGGCTCTCGATTATCTCGATCTTCGCGCCCGACATCTTCTCCAGGTACAGCGCCAGGTCGGCAACCGAATCCCGCAACAGCCGCCGCCGTTTCTCCGCCTCCGCCTGCAGCGGAGTGTATCCGGCGATCCTGCCCCAATGGTCAATTTGCAGGTTATCGCCTTCCCAGGCCATTGTTTGTGGCGGTATGACGATAACGCAGCCTGCCGCGCCCTTGTTTGTCAACTGTAACTCGCGCGCCCATGCGCTCCCGAACAGGATTAATGCCGGCATCAACAGCAGACCAGCTCTTGTCAGCATCGCATCAGCTCCTTATTTTGCCTGATACAAAAATGGCCGCCGGAACATGCCGCCGAGATGGTGCTGAACATTGCAGCGCAGCACGATACTGTTATCGCCGGCCTTGAGGGCTCCGGCCAGCGGCACATCCCAGTTGAAGGCATAATCGTTATACCACCACATCGGCGCCTGCTCACGATGGGCGACGAGGTAACCGTTGACATACAGCCAGCACTCGTTGAACAGGCCGGGGAAGCGGATGTGTATGTTTGCGGCAGCATCGGCGGCGTTAACGTTGGTTGTTGTCTGATACCAGGCAAAGCCGGTGAAGCTCTGCCAATCCGGATGCAGCACGCCCTGGGCCTGCATATACAGGTCGGCGCGCAGCATTTCCCACTCCGTTGTCGGGTAATCCTTGCGCGACTCCGGGGTGGCGAAGCGCTCCTTGTTGGCGTTCCAGTAAGTCATATCCGGCGCGTGATAAGCGAATCCGCGCGCCAGTCCGGTGTCGTTCGGGTCGCGGCGGAAGGCCCATTCCAGCGGCAGAGCGGCAACGAGCCTGCCGTCTGTCCCGTCGGTCAACTTGCCCAGGTCGGCGTAAAGCTGCACCTCGCCGGGGAACCAGGCCGGCCCGTTTTCCGGCATGCCGACCGGCGAATCCTTGCGCGTGTAGGTGGTGAAAGTAGAGTTCATATCGGTCAGTTGCTCGCGCGCGGTCAGCGCTTTAGCGCCGGCGGAGGCGGCTTGCGCGTAATCGCACCGCCCGGCGCCGGCGGAAAGCATGCCGGTGTAGCCATCCAGCACCTCGAATCCCAGGCGCGTGAATTGCATGCGCTCGAGGTAGAGCTTTTCGTTGCGCGTCAACGCGGCTTTTGCTTTAAGCGGCAGCACGGCCAATTCCGCGGCGGTCAGGTATCCGCGCAGCTCCTCGATCAGCTTCGGCGTATAAATGGCGGGGATCATGAAGAACTCGTGCTCGGTAAGGATGGTGTTTTCCCACGCGCGATAGATGGCGCTCCAGTATTTTTCCATCGGCGCGGCGGCCGGACCATAGAAGGCCGGGTAGAACTCCGCCAGGCGGGCATCCACATCCAGCTCCGGGTTCCACATGAGCTGCCCGCGCAGGTAAAGATTGAGGAAGGTGGTGGCCGCCGCGCCGCGGCTTTCCACGTTGAAGCCCACCAGCCCGACTTTCGCGTAATGCCTGATGTCCTGCCGGAAGGCCTGGTGGCTGGGGTCCGGGATGTCGCGCCACACCAGCGCGCCCTGGTCGTAGTCGCGCACATACATGCGTCCTTCCATCACCTTCGCCCAGCGGTACATCATATCGCGATATTCCTGCCGAGGCGGCGAGCGGAAGTCATCCATGCCGTGGTTCGGGTCGATATCAATGGGCGCCAGCGAGGCGAAGAGCGGTTTCGCGGCTTTGTCGATCCGCTGCGGCGGCACGGTCATGTTCGAGTAGACGAGGAAGCCGATCTTTGCCGTGCTTTGCGGATATTTCAGCAACAGGCGGTCGCACACCTTGTTGTAAAGCGTCAGGAACGGATCGCTCATGATCGGCATGCCGTAGAAATACTTGTCATACAAACTGGCCTGCAGCTCTTTATCGAGCTTGGATTCCGAAGTATAAAGTCCGTCCTCGATGGCAAGCGAGGCCATGCCGTTGTCGCGGAACAGCGTATCCAGCTTGGCGGCCACGTGATCCGCGGTGCCGTCCTCCGCGATGGGAATTTGGAAGATGCTTTTACCGGCCGGTACCAGTTCCTGTATATAACTTCCCAGCGCGTGGCCGGCGGGCGGCGGCGCCACCCCGCGCGTCATGCGGTTATGCAGCAGGAACTCCGTGTAGCCGTCCGTGCCGCCACGCCAGGCCAGCCAGTAAAGCCGCAGCTCGAAGGGAGAGGCATAGGCGTAATCAAGCGCGCCGACCGCCAGCCGGTCCTGTTCCGGGATGCATTCGCCAAATTCGGTCGGCAGATACCAGCGGCATCCCCAACGCTCCAGCAGCTCGGTGACGGCGTGGTAGTGGCCGTCGTCGGTCAATCCGGCAAGGTAGACACGGTTGCCGTCCCGTTTGACCACGATGGCGTCGGCGCGCAACATGGGCCGCGGTTTGGCAACTTTCTTCAGCGCGGCCAACAGGAGTTTGTCGGCCTTCAGCGCTTCCGAACCGACGATCAGCACGGGCCGCGTCTTCTCTTTCAGCGCGGCGGCGATGGTCTCCGGCGTATCGGCCAGCGCCGGTTTCGCGCCGGTCATCAGCTCGATGCACCGCGCCAGCTCCTCGGCGGCCGCGCGCTCATACAGGCCGTCGGTCGGCGCGTTGCTGACCGGCAGGGGGCCGGCCTGCTTCTTCGCAAGTGGTGAGACCACCACGATGGCCTCGGTCTTTCCATCGGCGGCGACTACCAACTCCCCGCGGCCCGCTTTCCCCGCGGTTGCGGCCCAGGAAAAGGCTGTCAGCAAAGCCGATAGCACGTAAACGGCGGTCTGGAGATTCTTCATTACTTGCTCTCTCTCTTACTCATGCCTTTGCTCTTGCTCTCAAAATTTTCACTAAGTCATGTTCTATGAGGACTTTATTAGAGCAAGAGCAAGAGTAAGA
>Ga0172370_10004814_pt1 | contig 17807 bp, 22 predicted proteins | sample LakKiv5m_FD_114538 | JGI IMG/M metagenome (GOLD analysis project Ga0172370, IMG submission 114538) | Freshwater microbial communities from Kabuno Bay, South-Kivu, Congo - kab_022012_11.5m | ecosystem: Environmental > Aquatic > Freshwater > Lake | place: Democratic Republic of the Congo...
GTTTTTGTTTTTATTATATTAATTTGTTATACTATTAAGAATTAATATTTAATTCTTTTCATATGTTCAAAAAATCAAGTTTAATTGTAGGAATATTATTTTTTACTGTCTTTGTCTCCGGTTGTGGCACAAATAAATTAGTAGAAAATCAAATAGAGAATAATTTAGAAAAAAATCTTGGTGGTAATGCTAAGGTTGATTTGAATAATGGAGCTATAAATCTCCAGACCGAAAATGGTTCACTGCAGGTCGGTGGTAAAATCAATTTACCCGAAGGATTTCCAAGTGATGTATATGTAATGGATGGGCAAATACTTTCTGCTATGCAAAATTTTGGTGTCAATGGTTACCAAGTGATAATATCTACTACTAAAAGTATAACTGAAACCCAAACACTCTATAATGAAAAACTAAAAAATGATGGCTGGAATATCCAAAATACCATGAATTTGGGCACAAGCTTTATATTGTCGGCTATCAAAGATACACGATCATTGTCGGTTTCTATTGGTGACGGAGATGAGGCGGGTGTGGTAAGTGTAATTATTACAATAACAGACAGCAAAAAATGAAAAAAATAATCAATTATTATAACTGAATAATTTTAACAACATGAATACCATTCCAAAAATAGTCATCGGAACAGTGGCGGTCGTTATTTTAGTTGCGTCCGGCTATTTTTTAAAGAATACTTTAGTTAATTCTGAACAAAAAGAATTGGACACACCAGAAAAAATTGTTGCTGATTATAAAGACCTACTGGCCGAAGCAGACGAATTGCAAAACTCAGCTGGCGTTAATTGCGGTGATAAAAAAGAGACCAATAAAAAAATAGATGCTTTGGAGAAAAAACTGGCTGATTTGGCTAAGCGTAAACAACAATGGCTAGACAATGTGCCTAAATTGCCAGAGGTGGAGCCGATAATATTAAATGATAATAAATCACTGGGTAGGCCAGGATCTGAAGTACCAGAATTGACTTCAGATGTACCACCATTGCCAGACATAGATCCAGAAGTTTTGGGTTCACAAGTACCGGAACTAACTTCCAATGTGCCACCGTTGCCAGAAATTAACGAAATTGACATTATTGATCCTAACGAACCCGTCTTTCAAATGGACAAAAATGCACAAGACATAAAAGATGTTTTACAAGCCTTGAAAGATTTATGCCAAGAAGCAGAACAACCCCCAAAAGCGATCTCTGATAAATGCAGTGATGCTTGTAAGCGACATAAAGATTGCGCCGCTTATACCGAAGATGTGACCACTGCTGACTTAATTGATGCCTATAACGCTTGTATGGAAGAATGCCCCACCTGGCCTAAAGCAATGATCAAATGTATCAATACAACGGAAATTAAAACACCAAATGATTGCGTTGGTTTTGTGCAATGTCAGGTGCCTCAATTTTATGAAAAATATACTCAATGATAAACCACTAACATTGGCTTAAACAGATTATGATACTAATTTCATTTATTTTTTTAATTCTATCTCTTGTACTTGTAATCAAAAGCGCTGATTTTGCCATTCATTATTCAACCAGACTTGCGGAAAGTTTTAAACTGTCAAAATACGTTGTCGGTTTTTTAATTGTGGCGGTCATCTCAATTTTGCCGGAGACATTTATTTCCGTTACATCTGCCTTAGAAGGAATCCCGTCTTTTGGCTTAGGCACATTATTTGGCTCTAATGTGGCTGATTTGACCTTGGTTTTTGCTATTGTGGTTTTATTCGCCGGACGGAGCTTGAAGATTGAAAGTAAAATTATAAAAAACCGATATTTACATATTGGAATAATGTCCATACCCCTTATTCTTGGTCTAAACGGATATTATTCAAGGTGGGAGGGTCTATTTTTAATTATAATCGGCTTAGCTTTCTATTTTTATATCCTAAAAAATGACGGGTATGATATTGACGCACCAAGAGAAAAATTCAAAATTACTGATCTATTGTTTTTACTGGCAAGTATGGGCTTGCTACTTCTAGGATCACATTTAACAGTACAATTCGGTGTTAATTTTGCCAATGGTTTACATATAAGCCCTATCTTAATTGGTATGTTTATAGTAGGTCTTGGCACCACCTTGCCGGAACTGCTTTTTTCCATAAGAGCGGCCAAACGCAAACACGACGGTTTGGCTTTGGGCGATATCCTTGGTACAGTAATAGCCGACGCAACAATAGTTGTGGGCATAGTTGCTCTTATCAGTCCTTTTGCATTTAATCCAAGAATTGTGTACATCACTGGAATGTTTATGCTGTTTGGCACAATTCTGCTTTTTCATTTTATTAAAACAGGCAAAGTACTGACTAAAAAAGAAGCTCTGTTGCTTATCTTATTCTATCTTTTGTTTGTTTCCGCAGAATTGCTAATAAGCTATTGATCCAAAGATAATTTGAGACTTAAATTGACAAACGAAAGTTCGGAAGCTGTACCCGGATGCGAGCAAAAGTATAAAAACCCTAAAAATTCGCTTACCATAGCGAATTTTTTAGTTCGAACATTTAGTAACAGGGGCGGGATGTTCGAACTGTGTATAAAATATACTTGCGAACTGTTCGCAACTGTGTTATCATGGTTTTATTATGAAAAAATTAAAACAAAAATTGATTGAGGCTGGATACAAAATAACCAAACCACGCTTGGCTGTTTTGGAGTTTATGTCTTCCAATCATACTTCTATTTCCGCTCGCGATTTGCATAAAAAGATTAAGCATTTTGATCGAGCGTCTGTGTATAGAACATTGAACCTTTTTGAAGATCTACACTTAGTAAATGTTGAAATCTATGAAAAGGAAAAAATATATTGTTTAGCAGATAAACCACATCACCATATTTTATGCAAAAAATGTGGTTATACAGAAAAAATTGATTGTGATCACTCTTTCGGAAATTTTATAAATTTTACCAATGTGCATCACCAGTTAACACTAACTGGGATATGCAATAAATGCGCAAAATAAATATGAATAAAAAAATAATTTGGGGGGCAATCGGAGTATTAATACTTGGCGTAATGATTTTTGTTTTAGCAACGGCTAATAAACAAGATAATATTAAAAATAATAAACTGCAGGTAGTCACTACACTATTTCCTTTATACGATTTCGCTAAAATTGTCGGCCAAGATAAAGTAGAAGTTTCACTTCTACTTCCACCGGGTGTTGAAGCGCATTCGTTTGAACCCAAACCAAGCGATATTGTAAAAATAAATGATTCCGATCTTTTTGTATACACGGGTAAATTTATGGAGCCTTGGGCCGATGACATTATTAAAGGTGTAACAAATAAAAATGTGGTTTTCGTTAATACAAGTGACGGGATAAGTTTAATGAAACTTACCGAAGGCATGCCTGACGAGGCTCATGGGTTTGACCCGCACATCTGGTTAGATTTTGATAACAATAAAATAATGGTGGATAGTATAGCAAAAGCTCTCGCAGCTAAAGATCCAGCAAATGCTGATTTTTATCAGTCAAATGCCGCTGCCTATAAAAACATTCTCGCACAATTGGATAACCAATATAAAACAACATTATCAAAATGCGAAAGTAGAGAAATTGTTTACGGTGGACACTATGCTTTTGGTTATTTGGCCAAAAGATATAATTTGCAATATTTAGCCGCTCAAGGTCTTGCGCCGGATTCAGAGCCCACCGCCAGTGACCTCGCTAAATTAGTGGAACAAGTTAAAAAGAATAATATAAAATATGTCTTCTATGAGGAGATGACTAGTCCAAAAATCGCTGAAACAATTTCCAATGAAACAAACGCAAAAATGTTATTACTCAACGCCGCTCATAATGTCACCAGGGAAGATGTTGAAAACAATGTTTCTTTTGCTAAAATCATGGAAGAAAACCTGACCAACCTGAAGACAGGCCTAAGTTGCAGTGAATAATTATGATGCCGATTATTGAAGTAAAAAATCTCTTTGTAGATTATGGTAAAACGAATGTTTTAACCGACATTAGTTTTGCTTTAGAAAAAGGTGATTTTATCGGCATTGCCGGCCCTAACGGCGCTGGAAAATCTACGCTAATTAAAACATTACTTGGTTTAGTTGAAAAAACAAGTGGCAATATTAAATTATTTGGAGTGGAATTAGAAAAATTTTCTAATTGGAATAATATCGGCTATTTACCACAAAAATTATCCAATTTAAATCCCATCTTCCCTGCGTCAGTTGAAGAAATTGTGTTACTTGGTCTATTATCACAAAAATCTTTCCCGAAGATGGTTACTAAAGGTGACAGAAAAAAAGTGAATAAAGTATTAACTGATTTGGAAATATTAAATTTGAGAGACAAAATGCTGTCTGATCTTTCTGGAGGGCAACAACAAAGAGTGATGTTGGCGCGCACCATGGTCTCAAATCCTGAAGTCTTAATTTTCGACGAACCTTCAACGGCCCTTGACCCGGAATCAAGAAATGATTTTTTTGAAATCATTAAGAAACTTAATGCGGCAGGTACAACAATTATTCTTATTACTCACGATACTGGATATATCGGAAGTTATGCCAACAAACTTCTATACATCGATCGCAAACTCATTCACTATGGAGCAATAAAAGAATTCTGTTGCCATGGAGATAAAATCGGACAAAGATTTGAAAGAACAGACGGACACATTATTTGGCATCAACATGAATAACATATGATTGAAATTATAAATTTTTTACAATATTCTTTTGTCCAACGAGCTTTTCTTGCCGGGTCTTTTGTGGCGATAACCTGTGCCGCTCTAGGAATGTTTTTAGTGCTACGCAAAATGTCACTTATTGGTGATGGCCTATCTCATGTAAGCTTGGGCGCTATCGCTCTTGGTCTCATGTTCAGTTCTTCTCCATTTTATATAGCGGTTCCCGTTGTAATGCTTGGTTCAATTTTAATTTTAAAAATTTCCGAGAAAGCCAAGGTTTACGGAGACGCTGCTATCGGGATTGTGTCGGCAATCGGTATAGCGGGGGGTGTAATACTAGTCAGTTTATCAAAAGGTTTCAATGTGGATCTTTTTAGCTATCTATTCGGTAATATTTTGGCAATCAGTAAAGCAGAGGTGATATTTTCCATTATTCTATCCTTTTTGGTTTTGTTATTATTGTATATCTTTTATTGGGACCTATTCTCCGCCACCTTTGACGAAGAGTATGCCAAAACAACAGGGATAAAAACCGGTTTCATTAATGTTCTTTTGACATTGATGACCGCTGTCACTGTGGTTTTATCCGTTAAAATTGTAGGTATAATGCTGGTTTCTGCTCTTTTGATTTTACCAGCGGTATCTGCCTTGCAATTTTCCAAAGGATTTAGACAAGCAATAATATTTGCCATTATTTTTTCCGTTATTTCTGTAATTCTAGGTATAGCTATTTCTTTTTTTATGGACTTACCAACAGGCGCCACAGTTGTAATGATTAATGTACTGCTTTTCGCCCTTTCTTTTATCTATCGTCAGATAAAAACATAGATTATGTGCATGTTTTGCAAAAATAGATGCGGTGGAGCGGGTGACTTTTTTATTGCTTACGGTTTACCATTACTCGCATTACTGCTGTTAAAAATAAAAAATAGATTTCACAAACACGCTTCAAATTTATCCTGAAAAATGCTAAAATTAACCTATACTAATTTTAGCAAAACAAATGCAAGATAATATACTAATGGCTTTTATTTTAACTATTTTAGCCGGTCTTTCCACTGTAATCGGCGCTTTTTTAATATTTTGGATTAAAACTACCTGCACCAAATTTTTATCATTTGGTTTGGGATTATCTGCTGGTGTAATGATTTACCTTTCTTTTTTTGAATTATTAAAAGAATCTAATCATTTACTGATTAATGGATCAAACAACAATTGGAATGGACTGGTTATTATTATGTTTTTAGTTGGATTGGCAATTGCCGGTTTAATTGATGCATTCACACATAATCGAATGGAGGCGTGCCCAGATTTAGAATGTAAAAAAGTTGATGTGGCTAATTTAGGCAATCAATGGCATGGCCACAGACACAGTCATGGTCAACAATTTTGGAATGAGCAAGCTCTGTTAAAAACAGGTATTTTTACTGCCATTGTTATTGCTATTCATAATTTCCCCGAGGGTATAGCCACCTTTACCACCGCCAGTATCAACATGGTATTTGGCATTTCAATAGCGATAGCAATTGCTATTCATAATATACCGGAAGGATTTTGTATTGCTTTGCCAATTTATTATGCTACAAAAAATAAAAAGAAAAGTATTCTATATGCCTTACTCGCTGGTTTAGCAGAGCCGGTCGGAGCTTTGTTGACATACTTTATTTTACTTCCCTTTATCAATAACAATGTTTTGGGTATTATGCTTGCTATTGTGGCCGGAATTATGGTGTATATATCTTTTGATGAATTATTGCCAACTGCCAGAAGATACGGTGGCCACATGAGTTTATTTGGCTTAATCTGCGGTATGGCTTTAATGGCTTTTAGTTTATTTTTACTACACTAAATATGATGAGAAAAATAACTATAACAATCTTTTCTTTTTTACTGTTTTTGCCTATTTTAGTATCCGCCCAAAACGAAACCGATACACAATCGACAAACGACCGTGTTTTCAAAGCCAAAGTGATTAAAATTACAGAAGAAAAAACAATAGAAAGAGAAGATGGATCAAAAGCTTTGCAACAAAATATACTTTTGCGTGGGTTAGAAAAGGAGTGGGAAGACAAAGAAATTGAACACCTCGGAATTTCTGAAATTGATGTTGCTAGTGCCAACATTTACAAAGTTGGAGATAAGGTTATGGTCAGTGAAGTCAAAAATATTGATGGCGCAACTGATTATTACATAGTTAATTTAGTGCGCAGTGGTTATTTATTCTGGCTATCGCTAATTTTTGCCGTTGTCATCATAATTATTGGAAAAAAGAAAGGTGTTAAGTCCTTGATAAGTTTAGTAATAAGTTTTTTTGTAATTATTAAATTTATTGTTCCAAAAATAATAAGTGGAAGTAGCCCGTTAGTGGTTGGTGTATTGGGTGCATTGATAATTTTAGCCATTATTATTTATTTGACCGAGGGTTGGAACAGAAAATCACATATTGCCGTAGTTAGTGTTTTCCTTTCTTTGGTAGCCACTTTTATTTTGTCGTGGATTTTTACCCATTTAACTCGTCTTACTGGTTTGGCACAAGAAGAAGCGGCTTTCTTACTTGGTGCGAATAATGGCACAATAGATTTTAGAGGCCTGCTTTTAACTGGAATTTTAATCGGCACTGTTGGCGTTCTGGACGATGTAATTGTTGGACAAGTAGAATCGGTCAGACAAATTAGAAAGGCTAACCCTAATCTTACTAGCACGCAAGTATATAAATCTGCCTACGAAGTCGGCAACACCCACTTAGGGGCAATAGTAAATACACTGTTTCTTACCTATGCCGGTGCTAGCCTGCCACTTTTGTTGCTTTTTTATCTTAATCCAACCGGACTGGTTTCTTTTAGCCAAGTTGTCAATAACGAGATGATCGCCACTGAGATTGTTCGGACTTTGGTGGGAAGTATTGGTGTAGCCTTATCTATGCCAATTTCAACTATTTTAGCGACTATTTGGATGAAAGATAAATAACCGCGTTAGGAGATATCTTGGTTCGAACGTCGTCCGTGACCCCGAGCTCAATAAAATATACACAACTTTGTTGGGTATATTTTTATTTAGACACCAATTTCCACCACCTTGACAAAATACCAAAAATCCTTTATGCTTAAGCTAATTTAATCAAAATTATTTATATCTTATGACCAAAAAACAAAAGATCTATTACAGTATAGCTGGACTGGCAATTATTATAGTTGCGCTTTTAATTGTCTGGCTGTTGTTAAAAAATACCATTCCAGACAGCACACCTGTGGATGATGCAAATATTGTAGAAACAGTTTCTTCTACTGAGAACATTGTCACCTCCACTACCAGTACAGTCAAAACCATAATCAAAACCAAAAAAAATACTCCTCCTCTAGCTTATGGTGAAATAGTAAAACAATACAAGGGTTATATTTATCAATTTGATAGAAATTGCACTTTGGTCAATCCTAGCTATTTGATTTTAAAAAATGGTGTAAAATTTGTTATTGACAATCGTGAAAATAAAACTCATACTTTTGCATTTAGTAATAATAAATATATCCTTAAAGCTTACAATTACGTAATTGTTAGTGCTACGCCAGTGGGTACAAATTATATTTCCTGTGATGGCATACACCGAGCTGTTGTAGAAGTGGCACCCTAACACAATCGCCTCCCTTGCTAGGGGGCATTTTTTTATCCTTCATTTTTTTGGCTAAAGATGCTATACTAATTGCTGTTATCTAAAATTATGAACACCTTAGAACAAATTAACAGCCCTTCTACCAAGCGCTTAATTGCCTACATTATTTTCCCCTTTTTATTAATTTTTATTATTTCCCGGCTATTTGTCTACTTAGTTTTGGGACATTGGATGCCAAACTTTTTCCTAACCATCCGCGGGGTGCATATTCATCACTTTACCTATGGCGTGGTAATTTTAGTGTTAGTTGGCTTGTATTTACTGCTTAAACATCCCAAACCAGATTCACCCAGTTTTCGCCACACCGCCCTTATGTTTGGTATAGGCTTGGGCTTGACTTTTGACGAATTTGGCATGTGGATTAGGTTGCAAGACAACTATTGGGTAAGGCAAAGCTATGATGCTATAATAATCTTAAGCCTGCTACTCTTGAATATTGCCTATTACCGAAGCGTCATGAATTTTATTACCAAAGAAATCAAGCGTTTGCGCCGCGTTTATCTGTATTTTGCCAACAAGCGTAGGCAAAAAAAATGACATGTTAGATACAATTTTACACTATCTATTTGCCGGCCGTTATTTGGCCATTTATTTGGGTGCTATATTAGAAGGCCCAATTGTAATGACCGCCACCGGTTTTTTTATAAAAATTGGCTTGTTTAAAATTTTACCCGCCTATATCTTATTAATTTTGGGCGATCTAACTTCTGACATTGGTTGGTACTATCTTGGCTATTTTGGCGCCAACAAAAAAACTTCCAAACTAGGACATTTTTTTGGCTTAACACCAGAATTTAAAGAAAAAATTAAACAGCTGTTTAAAAACCATGAAGCAAAAATCTTATTTATTTCCAAGCTTACTATGGGTTTTGGCTTTTCCTTGGCCACGCTAATGACCGCCGGAGCCTTGCGCATAAATTTAAAAAAATATATATTTTTTAATTTTTTAGGTGAATTGTTTTGGGTGGCCTTTTTATTAACCTTGGGCTATTTCTTGGGAAATATTTATCACCAGGTGGCCACCGGACTGCGCCTGGGCTTTATTGTGGCAGTAGGCATCATTATTGTGTTGGTTCTGCGTGGCCTTAGCCGTTATTTTAAAAAGCAAGTATGATAAGTGTGATTATTCCTACTTTAAATGAATCAACGGGCATAAAAAAATGTCTTGATAATTTAAAGACTGTAAAAAATACTGATTTGGAAATTATTATTTCTGATGGTAAAAGTACAGATGATACTTTGGACATTTGTCGCCAATATACAGACAAAATTGTAGTGTACAACAAACCCGAGCGCCAAACCATTGCCAATGGCCGAAATTTGGGCGCCGAAATTGCCCGGGGCGAATACTTGATTTTTATTGACGCTGATGTTATAATCCCTAACCCTGATGAATTTTTTGCTAAAGCTTTAAAAATTTTTGAATCTAACCCCCAACTTTCAGCCATTACCTGCACCATTAAAATTTATCCGGAAACCGAAACTTGGGCTGATCGATTTTTCTGCCCGCTGGTAAATTTTACCCATTATCTAAACAATAACATTTTAAAAAAAGGCAGTGCTTCGGGTGAATTTCAAATGATAAAAAAAGAAGCTTATAAACAGGTTCATGGATTTAACGACACCTTGGTGACTTACGAAGACAATGATATGTTTGAACGTCTGACCAAGGTTGGCAAAACGCGAATGATAAAAAATTTAACCGTGTATCACTCTGGCCGGCGTATGCACAAAATTGGCTGGCCAAAATTATTGGCCATTTGGATTTACAATGCCATTCACTTTTATTTATTTAAAAAAGCCGCAGCTAAAGAGTGGAAAGTAATTAGATAATATGAAACTCAGTATCATTATTCCAGCCTACAATGAAGAAAAATATTTAGGCAAGTGCTTAGATGCTGTTTTGGCTGAAATTAAAAATAGCCAGCGCGAGGTAGAGGTAATTGTAGTAAATAATGCCAGTACTGACAACACTCGACAGTTAGCACTCTCCTACCCCGGCGTTAAAGTGATTGATGAAGAAAAAAAAGGCCTAACTCGGGCTCGCCAAGCCGGCTTTGTTCAAAGCACTGGCGATTTAATTGCCAACATTGATGCGGACACCATTATCCCGCATGGTTGGATAAATAAAGTGTTCAAACGCTTTGAAAAGCACCAAGACCTGGTGGCGCTTAGCGGACCACAGGCTTTTAACGATCAGTCGCGTTGGTTTAATTTGGCAGTATTTATTTTTTACGCCATTGGCTATGTTTTTTACGTCATTAACCATACTCTAAAAATTGGTGGTATGCTGCAAGGTGGTAATTATATTTTAAAAAGAACCGCCCTGGAAAAAATTGGCGGTTATAATACAGAAATTGATTTTTATGGCGAAGACGCGGATATTGCCCGGCGCATGGTTAAAGAAGGTACAGTGCTGTTTACTTTTTGGCTTCCGGTTTACGGTTCAAGCCGGCGCCTAAAATACGAAGGACTGTTGACTATGGGCGCGCGCTATGGCTTAAATTACATTTGGACCATGATTTTCAAAAAACCCTTTACCAAGAAGTCGATTGATGTACGAACTTAAAATACAGATGACGCTGATTTCTATGCAGATGACGCAGACCACACAGATACTACAAAACCGCCTTGAGGCGGTTTTAAAAAATTATTCATGTTGGCCAACACCCCCTTAAGCCCCCCTCAAAGGGGGCACTGCAGAAGTCGCAAGTTGTCCACAGGCCGCCTCAATATCTCCACCAAAACTGTGACGGCGTGTAGTTGTAATACCAGCGTCCAATAAGGTCTGCATAAATTTGTTAATTTGTTTTTCTTCTGCTGGTTGAAATTTGCCAGTGGGGTTGTAAGGAATAAGGTTAACAATATAGAGCGGCTTGGACATAATCTTGATTAATTTTTCAGCGTGCGACAAGGAATCATTTACATCCTTAATCAATAAATATTCAAACATTACGCGCCGATTTTTCTTAGCTATATAATTATCCACTTCGTGCAAAACCTCCTTTAAAGGGTGTTTTTTATTTATGGGCATCAACTCTCCCCGCAACTTATCCTCAGGTGCGTGCAAAGAAATGGCTAAGTTAATTTGTAAAGAATCTGTAGCCAATTTTTTAATTCCTTCTATCACTCCGCAAGTAGAAATGGCAAAATGTCTGGCCCCCAAATTAAAACCTTGTTGGTCATTTAAAATTTTAATGGCAGACATTACATTATTATAGTTTAAAAATGGCTCGCCCATACCCATAAACACCACATTGCTAACTTTTTTATTTTCATCTTTTAAATGACGAGCAAAAAACAAAACCTGACTCAAAATTTCTGAAACTGTTAAATTGCGTTTAAAACCCATTTGGCCAGTGGCGCAAAAAGCGCAGGCCATGGGGCAGCCTACTTGTGAAGAAACACAAACAGTATTGCGTCCATCATTGTGGCGCATTAAGACAGTTTCTATTTGCGCGCCATCAGCAAAAGTTAGTAAGGCCTTAGCTGATTCACTGTCAGCACTGCCAAAAATTTGACCCTTAATTTCCAGAGGGCATCCTATATTTAATTCATCTCGCAATTCTTTACTTAATACTGTACACTCTTGCCAATTAGTTATCAAATCAACAAACACGGCCTTTTGCGCCTGTTTTAAACGAAACTTTGATTGTGTAGCCAAAACCTGAAGTACTTTTTGCCAATCCATAAAAAATTATTTAGCTAATTCTTACAGACAACTATTATAACAAAGAGTGGGTTAAAATTAAAGAGTAAAATCCACTCTGTTTTAGAGAGTGGATTTTAGACTATTTTTTCTTATTCTTCTTTGGCTTTTTAACCTCTTTTTTGTGAGAGTTATTTCCTTTGGCCATATATTTAAAATCTTAAAAATATGATTAATATATTATACCACAAAATTATTTTAAACACAATTTTTTTAACAAAAAAACAGATTGTTTATCTGTTTTTAGTTCCGGGATTTGGATTCGAACCAAAATAGATGGCTTCAAAGGCCATTGTCCTGCCGTTAGACGATCCCGGAATATATATTAATTTGTAAATTGCGTATATACACCTTCTGCCCAACCCATAATTTTTCTATTCAAATTGGCACTGTTTCTAACCAAAATTCTTACTAAGCCATGATACTCATTACCGGTATTTTTCCTATAGGTTTTAAACTTGTTTGGTTTGTATCTTATTTTAATAAAATTACTTTTGGCTACCTTTAAAATTCGTGACCAAAATTTTTTTATCTTCTCTACATCACAGCCTTCGTGCAAATAGATCTCAAAATAAATATCATCTTTTTTAACATGGCATATTTTTGTAAGCCATACATAAAAAAATTTTATCATTTGAAAATCACTATTAGAAAAAATCACTCCGGTCGCAACATTATGTTCTTTTTGTTTTGAGCCCTCTGCCCAATACAGTGCCGCTCCAACCAACCAAAAAGCTTTTTCATTTAAAACTCCTATTTCTGTCATTGCTTCTCGCTTGATTTTTGCCGACACCTGCAAACGTTGCTGTTTCCTTTTTTGGGCTCCACGCAAAGCTGCCACTAATCGCCTGCGCGTTAAAACCTGCATTTGTGGTTTTGATAACCCCACACATTTAAGCCATAACGATAGGGTGGATTTGGCTACCGGTACCTGCACGAGAATCTCGCGATAAGAAAATCCTTTTTTTCTCAATTCTACCGCCTTTTGTTTAAAGCTATCTTTTACCATATTGAACTACGCTTATATGTTATATAGTATAACACCGTAGTTCATAAATATCAACTACACCCTCAAATGTCTTCTCATTGCTAAAAAGCTGGAAAAGATAGTGAGAACAAACACTGCCAAAAGCTGAATGGAAAGTAGCGAGATTATATGCGAATTATAATAATTTGTCAAGATTTGTGGAGACTGAAAAACCAATGAAACATAGGGCTCGATAAAGTGAAAGGCAAGGGCAATTAGGCCATAGGTTAAGCCCACACTGAGCAAAGTAAAAAATAATGCTTCAAAAACATAAGGCCCGCGCACAAACCAATTGGTGGCGCCTACCAGCTTTTTGATACTAATTTCCAAACGTTGAGTATAAATGGCTACGCGAATGGTATTGAAAATTATCAAAAAGGCAATAATAGCAAACAAAGCGCTCACGGCCGCGGCAAAGCGTTCTACTTGCGTAGTAATAGTTTGAATACGTTCAATAGCCGTTTGTGTATCGCCAAAAGTTTTGGATTCAATAATATTTTGATAATCCGGCACAGATAAGGCGGCGGTAATTTTGGCATAATCGCCCGGTTCGCGGGTTTTGATAACCGCAGTCGGGCCAAAAGGATTGGTGTTTAATTCATCCAAAGAAGATAAAATTTCCTGATTATCCTGGTGTTCGTCGCGGAATTTTGTCAACACCTGATCACGACTAAAAAAATCCACATTAATCACCTCAGGAAAAGACTTTATATAATCCACAATTTGAGCAACATCTTTGTCCGGAGCTTCGGCCGCAAAATACACACTAATATCAATTTGATCTTTCACCGCCTGCACTGCCTTTTCAGTTAACACATTCATAATCAAGAGTGTATTAACAGACAACAACATCAAAACCAAAATTAAAACAGTCATGAAAGACAGCCCCAAATTTCTAACGATATCCTGAAGAGCAAATTTGATAATACGTAATAAAGAAAGCATAAAATAATTTCAGATTTCAAATTTCAGATTTCAAAATACCAATTGGCCATTTTGAAATTTGCAATTTACAATTTGAAATTATAATCTGTATTTCCCTTCCTTCTCATCACTAACCACCTTTCCCTGATGTAAAGTAATTACCCGCTTGCGCAGTTGGTTAACAATCTCGCGGTTATGGGTAACCAGTAGTACCGTGGTACCAAACTCATTTATTTTTTTAAAAATCTCAATAATTTCGGCTGTGTTTACGGAATCCAAATTGCCAGTGGGCTCATCGCCAATTAAAATCTTGGGACGATGTGCCAAAGAACGAGCAATTACCACGCGCTGTTGTTCTCCGCCCGACAGCTGATGCGGATAGCGCTTGGCTTTATTTTTCAAGCCCACAATTTCCAAAACTTTTGGCACCACTTCTTGAATGCGGCTGTGACCGGCGCCTGCCACTTGCAAGGCAAAGGCTACATTTTCTTCAACAGTTTTTTTAGGCAATAATTTAAAATCCTGAAAAACTACACCAATTTGCCGACGCAAAAATGGCACATCATGTTCATGAATGCGCGTAATGTTCCAACCGCCAATTTCAATTTGCCCCGCACTGGGTTTTTCTTCGGCAATTAATAATTTTACCAAGGTGGTTTTGCCGGTTCCACTTTGGCCGACAATGGAAACAAATTCACCCGCATCAATAAACAAATCAACGTCGCTTAAAGCCACACTGTCTTTGGCATAGCGCTTGGTAACTTTGGAAAGTTTAATCATAACGTAAATATTATAGCATAATTTTCAAAAAAATAAAAACACCTCGCATTTGCCGGGTGCTTAGAGCATCTTGTCAGAATCTCCGCCTCATCGGCGGATGCGCCGGAGAGGCGCAGAACTGATCTATCTGAGCCGATGGTGGGAATCGAACCCACGACCTACGCGTTACGAATGCGTTGCTCTACCAACTGAGCTACATCGGCATTAATTATAACGGAACACAGATTACCAAGATTGCCAGGATTTACCATGATCTGTGAAAATCTGGGTAATCTTGGTAATCTGTGTTCTATTACTTATAATTCATCATTTCAATCACATCAATCGCCGGCTCTTCGTAAGGGTGAGCTTTTTTCAATTCTCTAATTACTTTTTTTAAAATTTTCTTGGGGCAAACAGTTTCAATCATCATTTCTTTCACCTGCTCCAATTTACCCACCTTGCCCAAGGCCGGCATAGCCCCTTTTAGAGGCCTAAATTGGCCCTGTACAGGGTAGGAAATTAGGCAGTCGCTATAATTTCCCAGTTTGCCCGCGCCCGCTTCAGATAGGGCTTTTTTAACGTTTTTTGCCTGTTCCACGGGCACGGTAACTCTAATTTTAACATTTGAGGACTCTATCATACCAAGAGGATAATTGCAAGCACCAGTGCTAAAATCAAAATAGCAAAGCCAATGGTGTACAAGGCCAGGCTAATTGCCGGTTTTTTCTGGCCTTCAATAAACAACATCACTGGTTTGCCAAAAATTAAAAGCCCCATAACCGATGCGGAAATCACAAACAATAGTAAAAAGGCCATCATACTTAATATCTGATTACCTTTGCCAAAAATATGCTCTACATTGCTCATAAACAAGGCCACAAGCATAATATAGATACCTGCTCCCAATGCGTGCAACAGACTACGCGTAACTATTTTTCGAATTTCCATATGATTTGAGTTTAAGATTAATACCAAATACTGGGCATACTTTATACTATCACATTACGCACTTGCTCGCAACCGTATAAATTGCTATAATTTTTAGGCTATGGAGATAAAAACCTTATTTAAAAAGATCTTCTGGACATTAAGTATTCCCTTTTTTCCAATTATCCGCGATTTGACGCGTTTTTTGGGCTACAACCCCTACCCCACCCGCCAGCCCTATTTGTTAGGCCATTTGTTAGAGAATAAAACTGCTGTTGATTTTAAAAAATATTTATTATCCTTGGGTTTTAAAAAAGACCGCATTGCTTGGAAAGACAGTGGTGAAATTTTAAGCCTGCGGCTTTTGGAAAATTTTAAATATCAATACCACTTGCGCTTATTTGTTGATCGCGAAATTCGCGGGCATTATGAATTAACCCCGGAATATAGCCCACTGGATCATTTGCATGATACAGAAACCTGTGAGAAGCGGGAAGAATTTTTAAAGATGTTGGAGGGGTGGATAACGAATGAGAAATAAATTTATCTAGACGTGTTGCATAATTTCTCAATTTCAACAACCACATGGAAATTAAGAAACTAAGAAATTTGGAAATTACACAGTATGAATAGAAAATTCAAATGAATAAATTTCTTAATTTCATTAACTTGCTAAAATAATATTTACGAGGTGACATCTGACTTCCTAAAAACATTTTAATCTTTAAACACAATCTTCCACAGTTCCCCTGCTACGTTGCGTGGTTGCCCACGCAACGGATAATGATGTAAATCTATAAACGGTAAACTATTACATTCAATTACTCCGCACTTATCCTGCTCGCGCCAGGATTTTTTTATGTCCGGAATTATAAAATCCACACCCACAATTGGATTATTTAACACGTGCGCAATTTTTTCTAATAGCAAAATATTGTCTGGATGTGCCTCAGCAGTGCAATCTACCAAAGCCCCACCCACTGCCCGACTAGTTTTGGTGTTCAAAACAATTTGTTGGCCAACTTTTGGCACACTGGCCCAAGTTAAATTTTGTCGCGCTAATTCTTTTTCCACACTTTCGTCTGCCGGTAATTTGTGAAACAAGGGGCCATTACGCAAAGGATTTAAATTTTCTTCTATTACCAACTCTCTTATTGTCTTAACCCCATCACCCCAAACACAGGCTGGGTCGCGACGCAACACACCAATTACTTTACCACCAATTACTGTTCCTCGATATACACTACCAACCAGCTCTTCTTCAATCACCACCCAGCGACATAACTGTTTGGCTTTGACAAAAGCTATTTTTAATTCTTGGAGCGAATTAATGTGAATAGTTGTGTGCCGACTGCGCGAACCCCAATTGGGTTTAACAATTACCGGTTTACGCAATTGATTAAACCAATTTTGCGCTTGCTTAAAAGTCACTGCTACGCCCCCGCGCGCAATGGGAATATCAAGCGGTAAAAATCTTTTATTCATTTCCCCCTTATTATCCATCCAATCCAAAGACTCTGGTTCAGGTCCTCGGGGCCTGGGCAGACCTTGAAAAAAAATATACTGATTTTTAAATTCAGCCAAAAAAGTATCATTAGGCAAATTAAAAATTCGCCAGGCCCGCATTTTTATACCACGCTTGTTTGCCTCTTCCCACAAACAGCGCGCCCGCCAGACAGTTTTTTCATCGGGCTCATCTGCCCAGCGCGCGATTTTTAAAATACAAAGCCAGTGCAAAATCTTGGGCCCTAATGGCCTAAACGTTTTTCCCAAAAGCGGAAATAACCAACGGCGAATTTTATCCAAGGGTTTGAGCAAGGGCACCAAAACTACTTCCATTAAAACTGAAACTCTTTCTACGGAGTGATTAACCGGAGCTCCACCGCAGTCGTGACAAGTGTTTGATAGCATAAATTAGGCAATTTGATAATTAGACAATTAGTTTTATTGTTTCATAGTACCACATTTGATCATGGTCTGGCAAACAAAAAATCTCGCTTATTTGGCGAGATTTTTTTGAGCTGTAATTACGAAAAAGTTCGAACGTTTTTTTACGAAAAAACCAGTAAAATTTTCAGGCGGGCGGAAGGGGGGTCTGGGGGGAATTCCGCCCGCCTGTAATTTTGAAAATTCGAAA
>Ga0172370_10004816_pt1 | contig 17800 bp, 18 predicted proteins | sample LakKiv5m_FD_114538 | JGI IMG/M metagenome (GOLD analysis project Ga0172370, IMG submission 114538) | Freshwater microbial communities from Kabuno Bay, South-Kivu, Congo - kab_022012_11.5m | ecosystem: Environmental > Aquatic > Freshwater > Lake | place: Democratic Republic of the Congo...
ATATCGCCGCGTGACTTCATTTTCCGCTCGCGAGAGTTCGAACAGATGGAGGTAGAATACTTCATCAAATCGGCAGATTGGGAGAAGTATTTTGAGATGTGGCGCGAGGTGATGCAGAGTTTCGCCAAAGAAGTCGGGATAGTCAGCAATGAGTTTGAAGTTCCGGCCGACGATCGGGCACATTATTCAAAACGGACAATCGATTTCCAGTTCGACTATCCGTTTGGCCGCGGAGAGCTGTGGGGGTTGGCCTACCGGACCGATTTTGATTTGAAGAATCACCACTTGGATTATTTGGATGAAGAATCAGGAGAACGGATTGTCCCGCACGTTATCGAGCCGTCACTCGGTGTTGATCGAACTATCCTCGCCATTCTCATTTCCGCATATCGCGAAGATGAACTCGGAGGAGAGAAGCGCGTGTATCTCGCGCTCGCGCCGAAGGTCGCGCCGGTCAAGGCGATGGTCTCACCGCTCTTGAAGAACAAGCCAGAGCTCGTCGCCAAGGCGCGCGAGGTCTACGCCGAGCTCAAGAAGGTCTGTCCGCAAGTCGTCTGGGACGACAACGGCAACATCGGCAAGAGGTACCGCCGCCAGGACGAGATTGGTACACCCTTCTGCATCACGATTGATTTCGATACTTTGGGTGAGACGCCGGAGCAAAAAGATACCGTCACCCTCCGTCACCGCGACTCGGGCGAGCAGGAGCGCCTACCCATTTCAGAAGCTATTGACAAGATAAAGAAAGTGTGTATATAATATAAGAGCTGTGGCGGATGGGAATTGTCCCAATCGCAGAACGGCGTGCTCTGTAAAGGAGAAAGGAAATGTCTAAAGACATGTTGGGTTCAGTCGTGCGCGCCGTAGTCAAGGAGCCGGCCACGCAACTACCGCTCCTGTCCATTGTCGCGACGACCAACCTTCCTGCAGTCGCTGGCAAGAAGACCAAACAGTGCTTCACCGACGGCTGGTATTATCGCGATGCGGATTTCGACAACTGGCTCCCCGCCAGTCAGCCGGATGCCAGCGAATGTGTCATCACGACACTCGCGCTCACGCGGAATTGGACGTTCATCGAAGCGGCTCAAGCCATCCTCGGTGTGGACACGACCGATGTTGTCGTGCTCGGTAATGCGCTCATCAAGAGTGGCCACCCCATCACCTTGGCACAAGCAGAGGCGATGAAGAAGGCCACCGAGCGCGGCGACAATACCGGCATGCGCACCGATGGCTGGGGTAATTTCTTCTTCGTCGAGACCGGCGATTTGAAGAACCCCGTCTCGGTTGGCCGTGTCGATCGCGATGACCGCGGTTGGCTCGCGCTCGTCTACCGGCTCGGCAGCGGCAGCCGCTGGTACGCCGGCTTTCGTCCTCTCCTCCGCAACGTGGACGCTTCGAAACTCGGGCTCTAGGCCCCTTGTATTCGGGCTCCCTTCCCGTACCCTCTCTCGCCTTGCGCGGGGGAGGGTATACTTTTTTCTAAACACGCTGGCATCTGCGGTCTTAAACTTCAGGTGGCGAGGTTCCGGGTATACAGCCCGAAAAAAGTAATTCACGGGAAATAGCAAGGGTAGCCCTTGCTATGCGTTCTCATCCTCGCCTGATACAAGCCAGTCGGTGATGTGCATTTTAATGTCTTTTCTCGAAGAGAAATATTCTGGGAACCTCGCGGGGTCGGTGATGGTATGTACGTCAGCAAGATACGCGCCGTAACTGCTATAGGGATACTGTTCGACAAATCTGACTAAAGTATTATTTGAATCCATTGTTTCTTTCCATCGCGGATCTACGAGTTTTGCTGGGTTCAGGTGAATGTAGGAATATAAGTATTTCAGGTACCGGTCATTATCCACATGGACGCCTCTATACGGTCCTTGGAAAAGGGAACCCTTCCGTTCGTTTTTGGTATTGAAGTACATCGAATAACCAGTTTGGAGTTTGAGCATAAATCGAGGAATGCCGTTCTCTGACAATGGTGTTGCCAAAATGTGGAAATGATTCGGCATTAAACAGAAAGCACCGATAGCCACTAGCGGAGTCTCACGTTCTCGCTTGAAAACATCCAGATATTTTGTCGATAAGAGCACATTGCCGATACGCACGTCTTCTTGACTATTGGCGAGATACAAAAGCATTAGAAACCTTCGATAGTCGGCTGTAGATGAGAAAATGATTCGCTTATCGACGCCCCTATTGTAGAGGTGGTAAAATTCTTCTTCAACAAAGGCGACCTTACGCTCCATCCCTGAAATATTAGCATGACGAATAGCAAGGGCTACCCTTGCTAAAGTTGCAGATGTGCTAGGATGCCCCTATGAGCAAGGAGCACGTCTCCATCACCCCCGGCAGCGTCTTCACCGTCCTCCTTATCGGCGTGGGGGCCTACCTTTTCTGGCTCCTGCGGGACCTCGCGCTCCTCGTCCTGACCGCTATCGTCATCGCCTCGGCGATTGAGCCCGGGGTCGCCTTCTTTATCCGTCACCGCGTGCCGCGCTTCATCTCGGCGCTCCTGGTCTATCTGCTTACCTTCGGTTCGGTCTTCGCTCTTATCTACTTCCTCCTCCCGCCGATTCTCTCCGACGCCGCCGGATTCCTCTCTGCGATGCCGAAATATTTCGACACCATCAATGCGGTGGCCCCCTTCCCAGGCGCGACGAGCTTCGTCACCGGCGGCGGCTCCGAGTCGCTCCTGCAGATGCTCGTCTCGCTCCAGGGAGTCTTCTCGGCGACATCGGGTGGAGTGCTCCAGCTCCTCGTGACCTTCTTCGGTGGTATCTTCTCGCTCCTCCTCGTGATTGTGCTCTCCTTCTACTTCGCGCTCCAGGACACGGGTGTCGACGACTTCCTCCATATGGTGATGCCGGTCTCGATTGAAGAATATTCGGTCGATCTCTGGCGCCGCTCACAGCGCAAGATTGGCCTCTGGATGCAGGGGCAGATTCTGCTCTCGGTCATCGTCGGCATCTTGGTCTACCTCGGTCTCCTGATTATCGGCATCCCCTATGCACTCCTCCTCTCGGTCTTCACCGCGGTGGCCGAGATTATCCCTGTCTTCGGTTCGCTTATCGCTGGTACAGCGGCCGCCGTCGTCGCCTACTCTGACGGCGGTATCCCGCTCGCGCTTATCGTCGCTGGCCTCTACGTGGTGGTGAATCAGTTCGAGGCGAACCTGATTTATCCGCTTATCGTCAAGAAGATTGTCGGCCTCCCGCCGGTGTTGGTTATCGTCGCACTTATCGCGGGCTATACGCTCGCCGGCTTCCTCGGTGTGCTGCTCTCGGTGCCGGTCGCGGCGGCACTGCTCGAGTTCGTGAGCGACTTCGACAAGCGCAAGCGCAAAGCGCATGGCTAGCCGCTATCTCACCACCACGCTGCCGTATGTGAACGCCGACCCGCACGTCGGCTTCGCGCTCGAGCTCGTCCAGGCCGACACGCTCGCGCGCGCGTGGCGCGCGCGGGGTGACGATGTCTTCTTCAACACCGGCGTTGATGAACACGGGCAGAAGATTTTTGAGGCAGCCGCCAAGGCGGGGCAGGAGGTACAGGCCTATGTCGACCACTATGCGGGCGAATTCCGTAAGCTCGAGGACGCGCTCGGCCTCGACCGCCCGACTTTTATCCGCACCACGGACGCGAAGCATATCGAAGCGGCGCAGGAGCTCTGGCGGCGCTGTGCGGCGGCGGGCGATATCTATGCGAAAGAATATGAAGGGCTCTACTGCGTCGGGCACGAGGCGTTTGTCACCGAAAAAGATTTGGCTGACGGAAAGTGCCCGGACCACGGCGTCGCGCCGCAGAAGCTTAAGGAGAAGAATTATTTTTTCAATTTCAAGAAGTACGCGCCATACCTCCTCGAGATGCTCGCTCGGCCGGGCGTCGTGCTCCCCGAGTGGCGTCGCCAAGAGCTCATCGCCTTCGTCGAGGGTGGACTCGAGGACTTCAGCATCTCGCGCGAGGCAGCAAGGCTCTCGTGGGGTATCCCGGTGCCGGGTGATGATTCGCAGGTGATGTATGTGTGGTTCGATGCGCTCACGAATTATATTTCTACCCTTGGTTGGCCTAACGAGGACGGCGATTTTAAGAAATACTGGGTCGAGGGAGAGACACTCCAAGTAGCAGGGAAGGACCAACTCCGCTTCCAGTCGCTAGTCTTTCAGGCGATGCTGAAGTCGGCGGGGCTCCCTCCCACGCACACGGTCTTTTATCACGGCTTCATCACCTCGGCAGGTAAGAAGATGAGTAAGTCGCTCGGTAATGTCATCAACCCACTCGACCTCGTCGCTACCTATGGCACCGACGCGGTGCGCTATATCCTCTTGCGTCACGTCTCGCCAGTTGAAGATTCTGATCTCACGATGGAAGCGATTCACGAGCACTATACCGCGCATCTCACCAATGGGCTCGGAAATCTTGTCGCGCGCGTGATGACCCTCGCGGCGGCGAATCTCCCTGCGCCCGTTACCATCAAGAATGAAGCAGCACCAGCAGAATACACCACGGCGCTCAACGTATTTGAATTCAACAAAGCGATGGACTTGATTTGGACGAACATCACGGCCACTGATGAACGTATCACCCGCGAGAAGCCTTTTGCCGTGGTGAAGGAAGATGCCGCAAAAGGACAAGAGATGATTGCCAAGCTCGTCCGCGAGCTCCACGCTATCGCCGCGCTCCTCGCTCCCCTTATGCCGGAGACAAGCACAAAAATTCTCGCGGCGATTAAAGAGAATAAAAAGCCCGAGAATCTCTTCCCGCGGCTTGCCGAAGCGGTGAGCAAAGGCAGCCCGCGCATTTGACAATTCGCGACTAACCGTGGTTTAATTCCTAGCGGGACCGTGCGCCGCGCGGATAAATGGAGGGATACGACAATGGAAGGGTTCCTGTTTTTGAATCGAAAAATCACGTCGTACAGTGTCTTCACTGGCTCAATCACCTATTTCCTTTACGGTTTGGTTGATGCCGCCGCGCTCGCTGCGAGCTCCGCCATGATCTTTTACACACTCTGGATTATCTTCATGGTCGAGGAAGGGAAGTCGAAGGACACGAAGACGCTCGCCGTCGCGATGACAATTGGCGCAGCGTTGATCTCGTTCGTCGCCATGTTCCTACTTGCCGGGGTATTCGTTCCCCTCGTGTGGCTTCTGGTTGTGTCAACTGCCTGTGTAATTTACCTGGCGGTTCGGCTGGCGCGGACTATTAGTCCACAGTCCTCCCGAGGACTGGTACTCGTTGTCATACTTCCGTTCGGGTGCTTGCCGCTCGACGCGCTTCGGCTCCTCCACGCACTCGACAAGAAGAAAGCGGGACCGGGATAAGAGAAGCAGGAAATCTTCAAGGGCCGTTTCGCACACGCGGAACGGCTTTTTGTTTTGTGCTACGCTCGGGAAATGGAGATTCGCTACATCGACGCGCACTGCCACCTGCAGTTCCCCGAGTACGATGCTGACCGTGACGCGGTGATTGAAGAGATGCGCACAGCGGGAATCGCGGGTATTGTCGTCGGTACTGACCTAGAGTCCTCACGCGCGGCAGTGGCACTCGCGGAGCGACACGAGCATCTCTATGCATCGGTCGGTCTCCACCCCAACAATGTGAAGGACATCGTAAGTCCTTCATTTGATGAGGGACTTACGATGTCCAAACTTCGCGAGTTCGCGACACACCCAAAGGTCGTCGCGATAGGGGAGTGCGGACTCGACTATTTCCGCTCTGACAATAAAGAAAAACAAATAGCTCTATTCAGAGCACATCTTCTCCTCGCACAAGAAGTCAATAAACCGCTTATCATCCATTGTCGGCCATCAAAGGGAACGACCGATGCGTACGACGACCTTGTTGGTATTTTGCAAAATACTAAAACAGCATATCCAAATCTGCGTGGCGACATTCACTTCTTCGTCGGCGGCGAGCGCGAAGCGCGAGCATTCGCTGCGCTCGGCTTCACGGTCTCCTACACGGCGGTCACCACCTTCGCTCGCGACTACGACGCGACTATTCGCTCGCTCCCACTTAACTCGCTCCTCGTCGAGACCGACGCGCCCTATGTCGCTCCCGCTTCGCGTCGCGGGAAGCGTAACGACCCGCTCGCTATCCCTGAAATCGTCGCTGCGCTCGCCTCTATTCGCGGCGAGGAGTCCGAAGTCATTCGTCGCTCGCTCCTCGTCAATACCGGCCGCCTCTTCGGTCTCCCGATAGGAGCGCCAGAAAAGGGCTAAGATACGCCGTTATTCCGCGCCTTCCTTTTTGGCCTCGGGCGTGCTAGGATTCGGGAATTATGGCGAAGAACCTAGATGAATCGGTACAGGGAGAGGAGTTCGAGATGGACTCGGGTCCGCGTGTCTATGAGCTCGGCTTCCACCTCGATCCGGAGCTCCCGACCGAGGAGGTCAAGAAGGCCTATCAGGCGGTGCGCGGCACCGTGACCGGCAAGGGAACGCTCGTGGCCGAGGGCGAACCGGAGCAGATTCAGCTCGCCTACACCATCTCCCGCCAGGAGACCACTGGCCGCCGCGACTTCACTACCGCGCACTTCGCGTGGATTGCCTACGAGGCGACGCCCTCTGACCACACCGAGATTATTGCGGCAGCGGGCGCCGAGAAGCGCATCATCCGTTTTATCGACGTCGTGACTACTAAGGATGCCGCGCGTCACGCGGTCGAGATGCGCGAGCTCGCGGCTAAGACGCCTGCGCCGCGCGAGGAGGGGACCGAGGTCGCGAGCACCGAGCTCGACACCGCGCTCGAGAGCGTTATCTAATATGTACCTCAACAAGGTCCTCCTCTACGGTAATCTCACCCGCGACCCGGAGCTCAAGGCGCTTCCCTCGGGGAGTAATGTGGTGAACTTCGGCCTCGCGACGAATCGCACCTACAAGGACAAGAACGGCGCAAAGCAGGAGACAACCGAGTTCCACAATGTCGTCGCCTTCGGTCGCACGGCCGATATTATCGCGCAGTACGTGAAGAAGGGTCGCCCGATCTATGTCGAGGGCCGTCTCCAGACGCGCGCCTGGGACGACAAGGAGACGGGGAAGAAGAATTATCGTACCGAGATTATTGTCGATACCTTCCAGTTCGGCGACTCGGCGCGCGGCGCCGGCGAGGGCCACAGCGCCGCGGGCGCGCCTGGCAGCCCTTCGACAAGCTCAGGGCAAGCAGCACAGGAGGAGTCGATTAAGTATCCGGACGAGGAGATTAATCCGGAAGACATTCCGTTTTAGTTTTTAAATATTCAATTATGGCGTACCAAGCAGAACGTGAGGAGATTGAGATTAAGAAGTTTATCGACTACAAGGACGTCGCGTACTTGAAGCTCTTCACTAACCCGCACGCGAAGATGCTCTCGAAGAAGCGCACGGGCGTGCCGGCCGGGAAGCAGCGTGATATCGCGCAGGCGATCAAGCGCGCTCGCTATATGGCGCTTATGCCCTACATCGCGGCGTAAAGCAAACAAGGTAAGCAAAAACCCGCCGTTGGGCTGGGTTTTATGGTATGATATTAAGCAATGTTTGAAAATTTCAATAAAAACCAGGAGAGAATACGCGCAGCAAAAGCAGGCGAGGAAGGAGGAAAGACTGAAAACGAAGATTGGCAAAAGCGTGTCGAGAGCCTCAATAGAGGACATAACCCGGAGGAAGCGTACGCCGAGCGAATTGCTGGTGCGCCGAATTTCCAAGAACTTATGAGGGTCATCGGTGAAGTGGGAGCTATTACGGGTGCTGACGATTATGTATACGATGTATCTCATCTGAATAATGCAATCGGGAAGGTCTCGCTCGGAGAGTCCGGTCCCGAAACGATTACACGGACGCATGGCTTGCGTCAGCGTGTCGAGGAATTGCTTGCAGTTCAGAGGATCAAGGAGAAATACAAGTAGCGATATTCTCAGGGGAGTTCATTGGAACACCCCCGTGTTGATGTAGGTGGTGGTACACTTTGATTATGAAAACGCTCGCATTTATTGATGCGTCGAATCTTTTTTATGGCGGCCAGAAGTCTCTTGGCTGGAGTATTGATTATAAGAAGCTTCGAGAATATCTTTCAGAGAAATATGACGTTGAGAAGGCATATTTCTTTGGTGGAGTGGAGCTACACCGAATGCCATTCAATTACTTGAAATACGATTCGGTGCCCATCAAACAGTTGGAAACTTACCTAGCTGACCTTATCAAACGAGAAGGAGACGGAATGACTGAAGCGCAACTCGTTCTTGCCGATCGCCATCTCAAACGCGCTCGTTTCTATCGCAAACTGGCCGAATTCGGGTATCATCTCGTACTGAAGCCAATAAAGGCGTATGAAGATGAAGATGGAAATGTGCGGCGCAAGGCGAATTGCGATGTCGATATGACTTACTATCTAATGCGTGAGGTGGATCGATACGACCGGGCTATTGTTCTATCTGGCGATGGAGATTTTCTGCCGGCTCTGAAACACTTACGTTCCACCAAGAAAGAGGTAGTTATACTTGCTCGTGGGCCACGCACAGCGAAAGAAATACGTCAATTCGCCGGTAGCAATTTCAGAGATTTCGAATATTTGCGAGAGAGACTCAAGAGGGAAGAAGAAGTATAAAAACAGCGAGCGGCACCCGTATAGGATGCCGCTCAAGTCTGATACTCCCAGTATACACCCCTCTTTTAGATATGCAATGGGGAATTACAGAGAACATCTAGGCCTTCTCCATTCGTTCCGTATATTCGCCCGTGTCGGTGTTGATGCGGACGATGTCACCCGTGTTGATGAAGAGGGGCACATTCACCTTCGCGCCGGTGGTGAGCTCCACGAGCTTGGTGCCGCCCGAGACGGTGTTACCCTTCACGGCCGGAGGAGCATCCTTAACCTCGAGGTCGACCTTGACCGGAATCTTGATAGTCATTGGCTTCTCGTCGTAGGTGAGGACCTCGACCTCGGTATTCGGGGCGAGCCACTGCACCCGGTCATGCACCACCTCGTCGGGGAAGGAGAAACGATGCTTGGGGTTGCCCGCCTCGGCGAACCAGCTCTCGCCGCGAGAAGTGTAGAGGTAATTCGCAGCCATCATGCTCACATCGGCCTCGGTAACCGTCTCATTCTGATGGAAGGAGATCTCGATGACCCGACCCGAGACGAGGTGACGCAGCTTGGTCTGATTGACCGGCTTCCTCTGCTGCATGCGGAAGATATGCGCCGAGAGAACCTCGTAGGGTTCGCCATTGTAATCGATAATGGTCTTCGAGAGAATCTCATTGTATGCTAGAACCGCCATATGTCTGACCTTATCAGCGCCCTTACGGATGCGCAAGTTTTGGCTCGCTCGAAGCGCGAGCCCGAACTCTTCGCCGAGCTCGTGCGGCGCTACGAGGCTGCGCTCCTCCGGCGCGCACGCACGATTCTCTTCTCGCCCGAGGACGCTGAAGAGGCAGTGCAAGATGCATTCACCAAGGCCTATCTCTATGCCGACAAGTATCACCCGCAAGAAGGGGCGAGCTTCGCCTCCTGGCTCTACACGATCCTCAATCGCGTCGCCTACACCAAGTACAGCGCACGACGGAAGGAGGGCGAGAAGCGCACCGAACTCGAGCCCGAGCACTTCGAGTCGCTCCCCGACGCGCGAGCAGAATTTATTGAAGACCTCTCGATTCGCGATGAGGTCGTCGCTGCACTCTCTAAGCTCCCTGAAACTGCCGCGCGCATTCTACGGTTGCAGTTTATCGAAGGGAAGACGCAGGAGGAGATAGCCCTAAGCGAGGATCTCTCGATACCAGCGGTGAAGACACGCGTGCACCGTGCAAAAAAACTTTTTAAACAAGCATATGATGAACAACACTATGATTGAAAACGCGTCGAACATCGAACTGGTCGTGATGCGTCGCGTGCGCCTGATTCGCATCTTGCTCCTTATTCTCTCCACGGCGACTCTCGCCGTGCTTACGGCAGTCGCTGCGCTCTGGGGCATCGGGAGGGAAGTGTGGGTCGCGCGTGTCTTCGAGAATGGGCCGCAAGACTTCTTCGGCCGCATGGGCTACTTCTGGTACGCGTTCCTCCACACCCGGCTTATCGTCCAGGCGCTTGTCGTCCTCACGCTTGGCTCCCTCGCCTTCCTTATCCGCGAGGTGATCCGCTTCTTCTTTCCCGCGCGCTAGCTCTCGGCGAGCTTCGCGCGGATTTGTTTGAGGAGTTCCTTCGCGATGGATTTATTGTCGCGCAGATACGTGCGCGTCGCGTCGTAGCCCACCGCGAGTTTTTCGTCGCCCATCTTATAAGTCGCGCCCGCCTTCGCGACGAGGCCGTACTTCTCGCCGAGCGCGATGAGCTCGCCCTCGCGGGAGATGCCCTCGTTGTAGAGCAGGTCGAACTCCGTCGTCTTAAAGGGCGCGGCGACTTTATTCTTCACCACCTTCACCCGCACGCGCCCGCCCACCACTTCCTCTCCCTTTTTAATACTGGCGATGCGGCGGATATCGAGGCGCACGCTGGTGTAGAACTTCAGCGCCTTGCCTCCTGGCGTCGTCTCCGGGTTACCGAACATCACACCAATTTGCATACGAATCTGATTGATGAAGACGACAATGGTCTTCGAGCGCGCGACAATCGCGGTCAGCTTGCGTAGTGCCTGGCTCATCAGTCGCGCTTGCTTACCTACGTGTTGCTGACCCATCTCACCTTCGATTTCGTCCTTAGGTGTAAGTGCGGCGACTGAGTCTATGACGATGACGTCCACGTTCCCGCTTCGCACTAAGCTCTCGACAATATCAAGTGCCTGCTCGCCCGTGTCCGGCTGGGAAATAAGAAGCTCGGGGAGCTTCACCCCGATGCGTCTGGCATACTCTGGGTCGAGCGCGTGTTCCGCGTCGACGAAGGCGGCGATACCGCCGTCCTTCTGTGCCTCGGCGATCACGTGGAGCGCGAGTGTCGTCTTGCCCGAGGACTCGGGGCCGAATATCTCGATGATGCGCCCGCGGGGGAGACCACCTACCCCGAGCGCAGCGTCGAGGCCGATTGAGCCGGTCGGGATGGTCGGTATCTTCTCGACACGGCCGGCGCCGTAGGTGGTGATGGCCTCGTCGCCGAACTTGGTGCGAATCTCGGCGAGCGCCCGCTCGATTGACTTCTGCTTCTCGCTCTTGTCGGTGGTCGCGGTCGCGACTGTCTTCAGCACTTTCTCTTTTGCGGGTTTCTTGAATGCCATGAGATAGGGGTTAGGTTGTAGGGAGTAGGGGGTAGGAAATCAGGGGACGAAAATATTTCGGGTTACGATGACGCGCCTGCCGAAGCGGTCAGTGGCCACAAGGGTAAGTATAGAGCCTCCGCGCGGATAGGTCAGCGTTGACGAGAAGCGCCCTTCCTGGTCGTGCAGAAGCGAGGCGCCGTTGAGGGTAAGCTCCGCGGCGCGGGGTGCCTCGCCCGAGACGGTCACGATACCGTCTGCATAGCTCGCGTGGTCGGCGGGCGCGTCGACCGTGAGACCGGGGCCGGCGAGGAGCGGCCAGGCCTCGACCGCGCCATAGGCGGCGCCGATAAGGAGCACGGCGCCGATCAAGTGTTTAATCATCGAAGCTAAAAGGTCTCGTCGTCAGAGGCGGGCTCGACGGGCGCCGCGCCCGCGCGAGTGAGTACCTCGCGCGGCTTGCTGCCGTCGGCGCTACCGATAACGCCCTTGGCCTCGAGCACATCCATCAGTCGCGCAGCGCGCGAGTAGCCGATCTTCAGCTTACGCTGGAGGTACGAGGTCGAGGCGCGTCCGGCCTCTTCGACCGCGATGCGCGCCTCGTCGTAGAGGTCGTCGTCGGCATCGTCGTCGAAGCCGCTACTCGCGAGACCAATCACATCGCTCGCCTCATTTGCACCGCCGCCATTGCCGCCGAAGTCGATGGAGGCGAGATCGCCTGCATTGTGACCTTTGATATAACTCACTACTTTCTTCACCTCATTCTCACTGATATACGCCGTCTGGAGGCGGACCGGCTTCTGCATATCGCTCGCGAGATAGAGCATATCGCCCGCGCCGAGCAGAGTCTCGGCACCCGAGCCGTCGAGGATCGTGCGCGAGTCGATCTGAGAGGCGACCTGGAGCGCCATACGGGTTGGCACGTTCGCCTTGATAAGCCCGGTGATGACATTGACCGAAGGGCGCTGGGTCGAGAGCACGAGGTGGATACCCACCGCGCGTGACATCTGTGCGAGGCGGATGACCGAGGCCTCGAGCTCACGCGGATAGGCCTGCATAATATCGGCGAGCTCGTCGATGACAATGACGATGTAGGGGAGCGCCTCGGGTAGTTCATCGCCTCCCTTGTGTTTGGCAGGTTCATAGACCGTCTCGTGGTACGAGCCTATATCGCGTACGTGCTCGGCCTCGAGAATGTTGTAGCGCCGCTCCATCTCCTTGGCTGCCCACTTGAGTGCGAAGATGGTCTTCTTCGGGTCGGTAATGACCGGCGTGAGAAGGTGGGGGATGCCGTTGTAAGCAGTGAGCTCGACGCGCTTGGGGTCGATCATAATAAAGCGCAGCTGGTTGGGGCCATTGCGATAGAGAAGCGACGTGATGATCGCGTGAATGGCGACCGACTTACCGCTGCCGGTCGCGCCCGCGACGAGGCCGTGGGGCATCTTCGCGATATTCACATAGTGTGGCGTGCCGGAGATATCGCGGCCAAGTGCGGCGAGCAAGGGCTTGTCGCTCGCGCTCCACTCGGGCGCGCCGAGAATGCCTCCGAGGCCGACCATCGCCTTGACCGAATTAGGCACCTCGATACCCACGAGTGACTTGCCGGGAATTGGCGCCTCGATACGCACCGGGTGTGCGGCGAGCGCGAGCTCGAGATTGTTCGCGAGCGAGACAATCTTCGAAAGGCGGACGCCCTCGGCTGGTTTGACGGCATAGCGCGTGACCGTGGGGCCGACCGAGACCTCGTCCATCTCGAGATTGATGCCGAAGTTCTGGAAGGTGCGCTTGATGATATTCGCATTGGCCTTGATATCGCCCACACCCGGCTTGCCGCGATCGGCACCGAGGATCGAGAGCGGGGGAGGGTCGTACTCCGCGTCAAAGTTTGCGATGCCTATACTTGTGCGTGCGGCACTGGAGGGTTGGTTGAACATCGTCACGACCGGGTCGCGCTCGACTATTTCTTCGGTTTCGTCGTCTGCCTCTTCGTTTCCAACATCATCCTCGCCTGCCTCGGGAACACCAACAATAGAGAGTTCGTCGTCCTCGTCGAGTGCATTCTGCTTGCGAGAACGGATGCGTTCCCAAAGTGAGAAGACGCTCTCACCGAGGAGGAGCATCAACTCTTCAATATCGGTGGCAATCGCGACACCCACTCCGATGAGCGCAAGAAGGAGAACCAACGATCCCCAGAAGCCGAAGAAGCCCGAGATGAATCCTCCGCCCCAATTACCCGCGACCCCACCCACGCCCGTGGTCGGGAAGAGGCCCGCGAAGGCGAGCACGGAGGCCGAGATGAGGAGAAGCCCCGAGACGGTCAAGGGCGCGAGCGCCGGGCGGCCGAAGCCCGCGTACGAGCCCACCGCGAGGAGCGCGAGCGGAAGGAGGAAGGCGCCCACGCCAACAAAGGCGTAGCTCGCCGCGAAGACGGTCGAGCCCACCGGCCCCGCTCCGCCGAAGATGGCGAGGATAAGGAGAACGCCTGCGGCTAAAAGGACAATGGCCGAGGCATAGCGAATCACGACATCGTACTCCTTCACCTCCTCATCGCGGGACGCGCGTCCTCGCCGAGTATTGTTGCCGCTCCGCCGACTCATAATAGGTACATTGTACCACCGCGCCTTGGAGAGAATGCACTCGGGGGAGTGGAGAGACTTGCGCCCGCCTCTCAAGGACGTATACTGTCCTCTATCGTATGGGACAAGACAGACATTCTCTTGGACATATATCAGACATTAAGTCGCTCTCGACGAAAGGGAATGGGTATCATAGTGATGATATTGTCCTAGAAAAATGTGTATTCCACGCGGTTTTCGAAAAAGACATTCGTAGAGTCTTTATCTATAAGAAGGCCGAGCGTCTCGCCCGCGCGCTCCATCTCATCGCCCCTGCCTTCGCTACCTCGACGACGCTCCGCGAGCGCGCTGACACCGTGGCAGTGGCGCTCGTCGACGCGGCACTTCGCGCCCCGCGCGAGGCGCGCGGGGCGCTCGCGCGCGAGCTCCTCGCGCTCTCGAGCGTGCTCGCGATAGCCCGCACCGGCGGTCTCCTTTCGGCGATGAATGCCGACCTGATTACCCACGAAATCCAGCTCCTGCTCCAAGAAATCGCCGACTATGAGGAGCCGCGCTTGACCCTCGAAGAGGCGCCCACACTCTCGGGAATCGCGAAGAAGGTCTCGACTCGCGAGACGCTCCCACTCCCGGCGCCGCGTGCATCAAGTTCAGCGAAACAGGCAAATGTGCCGCGCGCCGTTGCTCCTGTGCACAAGGGAGGAGTTCTAAAGGACAGACGTGAGGCCATCCTCTCGGTCATAAAGGACAAGAAGAAGGCGTCTATCAAGGACATTTCTCTCACTATCCGGGGCGTCTCCGAGAAGACGATTCAGCGCGAGCTCCAGGCGCTTATCGCGGAAGGCGAGGTCTCCCGAGAGGGGGAGCGCCGCTGGAGCACCTACTCACTCGCCTAACTATCTATATACTATATAAGATACGCTTTGACTCTTTTGGGCGTATTTGTTAGGATAGAAAGCGTGGTAGCACCGGGGACATAAGGGGCGCCGAAGGCCGTCCGCCAGCTGGCGGAGGCCCTTTCGGCGCCCCTTTTTGTCTGCCGCTATCCGCTATCCACAGAGCCGGGTCCCCGGCGCGCTTGCCTAGGCGTATACTAGTGGGCAGTCCTGTAAAGGGCCGTTTGGCGTTTGCAGGGCGTACTTTGATAACGGAATAGTGGCGTTAACGCGCCACAGAACCCTTGCCAACTAACCCATGGCGCACTGGTCGATACCGTGCGGTGTGGGGTAGTGTGAAAGTGAATGTGCTGCTCTCACACGGTGCTCTTACTTGAATTACTCACGTGCAAATTAAAACCATTAACAACAGTTATGAAAACGGTAACTATGAAAGCGTCCGCGCAGGTTGCGGCGGTAGCGACCGGGCTCGCGATGGCGACCTCGTTGCTCTCGCTTGCGCCGATGGCGCATGCTGCGGCTCTCACGGACCAGCAGGTCTCGTCGATCGTTTCGCTTCTCCAGTCCTTCGGAGCTGACAGCGCGACTATCGCGAACGTCCAGGCCTCCCTCACGGGCGGCACGCCGGTCTCGACTGGCACTGGCTCGTCGTCTTCGTCGTCCTGCTCCTTTACGGGGGACCTGACGATCGGTTCGACGGGTGCAGCGGTCTCTTGCCTCCAGTCTGCTCTTAAGTCGGGCGGCTATATGACGGCGAATGCGACAGGGTACTTCGGTGCTCTCACGCGGGCTGGCGTCATCGCCTGGCAGAAGGCAGCGGGTGTAACGCCTACGGCCGGCTACTTCGGTGCTAAGTCGCGCGCAGCGTTCAACTTGAACGGCTCGACTGGCTCGACGGGCGGCACGACGATCCCGGTTGGTACGGGCACTGGCCTTAAGGTTATGCTCTCGCCGACCTCGCCGAATGGCACGGTTCTCGTGCAGGGTCAGGCGATCGGTGATCTCGCAGACTTCGCGTTCGCGAACCCGACAGCAAGCCCGATCAACGTGACGGCACTCTCGTTCAAGCGCACTGGCGTCAGCAATGATGCAACACTTACGAACGTGTACCTCTACAATGGTGGTACGCGCCTCACGGACTCGGCAGGTATCAGCAACTCGGCATTCTCGTTCTCTGATCCGGTAGCGCTCTTCACGGTCCCGGCTGGCGGCTCCTATGTGGTGTCGGTCCGCTCGGATATCGCGGGGAGCACCTCGGGTCAGCAGGTCGGTGTCCAGCTCGTGTCGGCGACCAGCAATGGTACGCTCGACTCGTCGGTCTCGCTCCCGGTTAACTCCGGCTTCCAGACCATCTCGGCGGCGAATCTCGCGACAGTTGTCTTCCAGGCAGCTGTCTCGACGCTTCCGGCGACGAACGCGAGCCTCACTCCGGCGAACGACATTGTCGCCTGGCAGAACACGGTGAGCATCTCGACCAATTCGGTCAAGCTCTCGTCGATTCGCCTCACGAACCTCGGTTCGATTGATCCGTCGAATGTGACGAATCTCCGCCTCTACGTCGATGGCGTACAGGCAGGCAGTGCGATGTCGATGTCGGGTAACCGCACGGTCACCTTCGACCTCTCGGCAGCGCCGGTCTTGCTCACGACGTCGAATCACACGATCAAGGTACTCGCGAACATCACGGGCGGCTCGAGCCGCACGCTCCAGTTCTCGGTACAGCGCTCGTCTGACGCGATGTTCGTCGACAATCAGCTTGGCCAGCCGGTCACGCTGAACACGACCAACACCAGCACGACCTTCTCGGCTGCGTCGTCTGGCGTCCAGACGATTGCGGCAGTGACGTCCTCGTCTGGCGTCTCGGTCTCTCGTAACTCCGCCTCGCCGACGCAGCAGGTCGCGGTGGGTGCCACCAATGTTGAGTGGGCCCGCTTCGATATGCTCGCTTCGGGCGAGAACGTGAAGGTCTCTGACCTCTACGTCTACAGTGTGACTTCGGTCCACGCGGGCGGTCTTACCAATGGTAAGATTATGGTGAACGGCGTGCAGGTCGGCTCGACCAAGAACATTGGCGAGACATCGACCAACGCTACGGACTTCTCGCTCGGTTCCTCGCTTATCCTCCCGGCAGGTCAGACGACGGTTGTCTCGGTCTTCGCAGATGCGAAGACGGCGACCTCGACGAACCTCTCGGCGAACGAGACGGTCACCGTCTCGCTCAACACGGGTTCGAGCAATGCGCAGGGCCAGTCGTCGCTCGTCGCAACGAATGTCCCGACCGCACAGGTCTCGGGTAACGCCCTCACGGTCTCTTCGTCGTCGCTTACGGCGTCGAAGTACACCGGCTTCGGTAACCAGACGGTTGTCGCGGGTACGAACAATGCCAAGCTTGGCGCGTTCGTCCTCGCGGCTGGCTCGACGGAAGGGGTGACGGTCAACACGATTGCCCTCACGCTCTCTGCGGCCAACGCAGCGTCGATCACCAACCTCACGCTCAAGGATAGTGCGACGGGGACGGTACTCGGCTCGGTCGTCACGACCCCATCGGGTACGGCGAACGGCAACCAGTTCTCGGTCAGCTTCACCATCGCAGCCTCGGGCTCCAAGGTCATCGATATCTACGCGAACGTGCTCTCGAGCGCGAACGCGGGTTCGATTCAGGCCTCGGTTGACACGTCGACCTCGGGTATCGGTACGGTAACCGGTATCGCGACCAACGCGGCTCTGCAGGCGCTCCAGACGATTACGATCGGCGACGGAACGCTCACGATTACGCGTGGTGCGGGTGATCCGGTGAACAACAATGTGCTCGCGGGTGCCTCCTCGGTGATGGTCGGCCAATTCAACTTCGCTGCCCAGAACTCGGCGTACACGGTTCAGAATCTCGCAGTCATCATCCCGAACAGCGTCGCGACCTCGGTCACGAGCGTCACGCTCTCGTACAAGGATGTGAACGGCGCGACTCAGACCCAGACGCAGGGCCTCGCGGTGAATGCGGCGCTGCCGTACGCGACAGCGACCTTCACGGGTCTCACGATGAACGTCCCGATGAACGATTCGGCTAATATCGACGTCTACGTCGGTACGCCGACTATCGCCTCGGGTGCGACTTCGGGCGCGGGCATCAACGTCCAGCTCGACATGGGTAACTCGAGCACGGCGGTGGACAACACCTTCCGTGC
>Ga0172370_10004818_pt1 | contig 17795 bp, 17 predicted proteins | sample LakKiv5m_FD_114538 | JGI IMG/M metagenome (GOLD analysis project Ga0172370, IMG submission 114538) | Freshwater microbial communities from Kabuno Bay, South-Kivu, Congo - kab_022012_11.5m | ecosystem: Environmental > Aquatic > Freshwater > Lake | place: Democratic Republic of the Congo...
AGGATTTGGGATTTAGGATTTGGGATTTAGGATTTGGGATTTAGGATTTGGGATTTAGGATTTGGGATTTAGGATTTGGGATTTAGGATTTAGGATTTGGGATTTGGGATTTAGGATTTAGGATTTGGGATTTGGGATTTGGGATTTAGGATTTAGGATTTGGGATTTAGGATTTAGGATTTGGGATTTAGGATTTGGGATTTAGGATTTGGGATTTAGGATTTGGGATTTAGGATTTGGGATTTAGGATTTGGGATTTAGGATTTAGGATTTGGGATTTGGGATTTGGGATTTGGGATTTAGGATTTAGGATTTGGGATTTAGGATTTAGGATTTGGGATTTGGGATTTGGGATTTAGGATTTGGGATTTAGGATTTAATAATATTAAAATGAATAAAGAAGAATTAAAAGATCGAACAAAGAAATTTGCTGTAAGAGTGTTCAGATTAATCATGACATTGGAACACAATAAGGCCAGTGATATAATTTCATATCAGTTATTGAAAGCATCATCTTCTGTTGCTGCTAATTACAGAGCGGCTTGCAGAGGTAAATCCGGCGCAGATTTTTTAAATAAATTAAAGATAGTTGATGAGGAAGCTGATGAAAGCTTGTTCTGGCTTGAATTTATTAAGGATGTCGAATTAAATTGCAATACTTATGAGTTGAATTATTTATCGAAAGAGGCTGATGAGTTGGTATCCATATTTTCAGCTGCTATCAAAACAATTAAATCAAGAAATCCTAATTCCTAAATCCTTAATCCTAAATAAATTGTAATTGGGAAACAAAATGACATCTGAAAAAATACAACCCCTTTTAGAGGAACAGGAATTTTCCATTAACATGGGGCCTCAGCATCCGTCAACACACGGAGTACTGAGGCTGATGCTGAAACTCCAGGGAGAAATGGTGAGGGAGGTTAAACCTCAGTTAGGATACATTCACAGAGGAATAGAAAAAATGTGCGAAAAGCTCACCTATCCCCAAATCATTCATCTTACCGACAGGCTCGATTATCTGTCGGCTCATATTCTGAATGAAGCCGTTTGCCTTAATGTTGAAAAAGCACTCGAAATAGAAATTCCTGACAGGGTTAAATACATAAGAACCATTCTCGATGAACTGAACAGAATTGCTTCGCATCAACTTTGGTGGTGCGCATTCGGAATGGACCTCGGCGCCCTGACAACATTTTTTTACGGCCTGCGCGACAGGGAAAAGATTTTGGACATTTTTGAAGAAACCTGCGGAGCAAGATTGCTGTTAAGTTATAATGTTCCGGGTGGTTTGATGTTTGACATTCATCCCAATTTTCAAAAAAGAACTAAAGAATTCTTAAAATATTTCAGGAAAAAACTACCGGAATATGATGCTTTGCTCACTGGTAATCCGATCATGCAGCAAAGAACGATAGGAATCGGTTATTTCTCGAAAGAGGATGCCATCAATTTTGGACTTTCAGGTCCTTCCGGCAGAGCTTCAGGATTTTCCTGCGATGTCAGAGTTCATCATCCTTACAGCGGTTATCCGTTTGCTAAGTTTAATGAAATTCTTTTTACTGAGGGCGATACATTTCACAGGTACAAAGCAAGAATAGCGGAGATGTGGGAATCAATGAATATCATTGAACAACTCATTGACAACATTCCGGAAGGCGATTTTGCGGTTAAGATGAAACCGGTGATCAAACTTCCTGAAGGCGAGTACTACCAGCGTGTTGAAGCGGCACGCGGAGAATTTGGGGTATATATTGTAAGCGATGGTAATAAAACCCCATTCAGAATGAAATTCCGTTCTCCCAATTTCTGTAATCTCGCCGCTTTACATAAAATGAGTGTTGACCATAAGATCGCTGACCTGGTGGCGATCAGCGGTTCGCTCGATTTAATAGTTCCGGATATGGATCGTTAAAACATAAGGTTAATCAATAGTTGAAAGAAACATTATGAAGTTTGATATTTACGATTTTTCATCTTTTACCAACAGTATTGACAAAGGCTTGATGGCCAACATGTCCCCTTTCTGGGCTGTTACCATTGAAATGATCATCATTGGGGTTGCCATACTCGGTTTTTATGCTGTTGTGGGGCTTTATCTTGTTTATGCAGAACGAAAAATATGTGCTTTCATGCAGTGCAGAGTTGGGCCAAACAGGGTCGGGCCTTATGGATTTTTCCAAACCATTGCCGACCTTATCAAATTGCTTTTGAAAGAACTGATCCCAATTAAAAATGCCGATAAGATTCTTTTTAATATAGCACCGTTTATAGTCATTATTGCTTCATTTATGGCCATTGCTGCAATACCGTTTGCAAAAGGTTTGCATGCCCTCGACTTTAACATCGGTGTTTTTTATGTAATGGCAGTTTCATCAATGGGAGTTATTGGAATCCTTATAGCAGGTTGGTCAAGCAATAACAAATATTCTCTTATCGGGGCTATGCGAAGCGGGGCGCAGATAGTGAGCTATGAATTATCAGTAGGACTTTCGCTGATCACCATTGTCATTTTAGCCGGCAGCCTTCAGTTTTCAACCATTGTCGAAGGACAGCGAAACGGCTGGTTCATCTTTACAGGACATATACCTGCCATCATTGCCTTCCTTGTTTTTTTAGTCGCGAGCACCGCAGAAACCAATCGTGGCCCCTTTGATCTTGCCGAAGCTGAATCGGAGCTTACTGCAGGATTTCATACTGAATATTCAGGGATTAAATTCGCTTTCTTTTTTCTTGCCGAATATATGAATATGTTCATTGTTGCGTCTATAGCCGCCACTGTTTTCCTTGGTGGCTGGATGCCTTTCCACATCGGGGGTTGGGAAGCTTTTAACGGAATCATGGACTTTATTCCTCCCTTTGTTTGGTATGTGGGTAAAACAGCATTTGTAATTTTCCTGATGATGTGGTTCAAGTGGACATTCCCGCGTTTGAGAATTGACCAGTTGCTTACACTTGAATGGAAATACCTTCTTCCTATAAATCTTTTCAATATTATATTAATGGCATTTATCGTATTAATGGGCTGGCACTTTTAAAATATGAAGAGTATCATCAATTACCTGGCAGAAATTTTCAGAGGCATCGTCGCTCTGATCAAGGGAATGAAGGTAACCGGATATTACTTCATTCACCCTGGGGAAATCGTCACTCAACAATATCCTGAGAACCGTAAAAAACTTGAAATGTTCGAACGGTTTAAAGGCGAAGTGGTGATGATTCACAATGAAAATAATGAACATCATTGTACCGCTTGCGGCATCTGTGAAATGAACTGCCCAAACGGAAGCATTGAAATAATCAGTATGACGGTGACAACGGAGGATGGGAAGAAGAAAAAAGTATTGGCAAAACATATTTACCACCTGGGCATGTGCACTTTCTGTAATCTTTGTGTAAAAACCTGTCCCTCGAATGCTTTAAGAATGGGCCAGACATTTGAACATGCCGTTTTCGACAGGACCAGGTTGACAAAAGTATTAAACAGGCCGGGATCAGTATTAATGAAAGGAGTTGATAAATGACAATCAGCGAAATAATTTTTTATTTGTTCTCAGCGACGATCATTCTATTCTCGATACTTACAGTAACGAGTCGTCGTATTTTAAGGGCAGCGGTTTATCTGCTCTTTGTTCTTGTTTCCACTGCAGGATTGTATTTCATGCTCAATTATCAGTTCCTTGCCGCCGTTCAGCTTACCCTCTACGCCGGTGGTATCGTGGTTCTGATCATTTTCTCCATCCTGCTTACCAGTCACATCAGCCAGAAATTTGAATCCGTAGGATTAAAAAAACAGGTATTTTCTGCAATTGCAACCGCATCAGGAGCTATTCTGAGTATTCTTGTTATTCTCAATTATGGTTTCGATACATTGATCACCGAGGCAGACAATCCGACAATGAGCTCAATTGGCAATGGATTGCTTAATTATGGAAAGAATGGCTATGCTCTGCCCTTTGAGGTGATCAGTATTTTGCTTCTGGCAGCTATGTTTGCTTCGATCGTTATTGCTAAAAAAGATAAAAAAACCAATTAAAAATGACAACAGGAATTCCATTACATTACTTCCTGATCGTAAGCACTCTGATGTTTTTTATCGGCATTTATGGTTTTCTGACCAGGAAAAACCTGATCACTATATTAATGTCGGTGGAGTTGATACTGAATTCGGTCAACATCAATTTTGTGGCTTTCAACAGGTATTTATTTCCGGGAGAATTGCAGGGGCAATTCTTTTCGCTGTTTATCATTGCAGTCGCAGCAGCGGAGGCTGCCGTTGCAATAGCTATCATCATCAGCGTTTACAGAAGATTCACGAACATTGATGTCGAGCGTGTAGATTCAATGAAGCATTAATTACTGGATTTGAAAAATATTTAATTAAGAAACGAAAGAAAAAAAATGATGGATTTTAGTTTTACAGTCTGGATTCCACTTTTACCATTGATACTGTTTGTATTTTTAGGGCTGACGAGTGGTTCAATTCGTCCGAAGATTTCAGGTTATATCGGTACGGCAGGAATGACTGTTACAACATTGATGTCGTATTTTGTGGCATACCAGTATTTCTTTAACAGGCCTGCCGGTTCAGAAACTTTCGAAAAGATCATCGCTTACAACGCAGTTTGGCTTAACCTGACGGAAAAACTGCAAATAAATCTGGGCATTTTATTAGATCCGATTTCAGTGATGATGCTAGTGGTGATCACCACGGTTTCTCTCATGGTCCATATTTACAGCATCGGTTATATGAATGGTGAGAAGGGGTATTCCAGGTTTTTCGCCTTCCTTTCACTCTTCAGTTTTTCAATGCTGGGGCTTGTAGTCGCCACCAATATTTTCCAGATGTATATCTGCTGGGAACTTGTAGGTGTTTCGTCTTATCTATTGATCAGTTTTTATTACGAAAGGCCGACTGCAGTTGCTGCCGGTAAAAAGGCCTTTATTGTAACCCGCTTTGCCGACCTTGGATTTTTGATCGGGATATTGTTGCTTTCATACATAAGCGGCACTTTTGACTTTGTGACCCTCACCAATCCTGAAGGCGCTTTAATAACACAAGGGAGCAGCCTTACTTTTATGGGATTGTCTGTGATGACGTGGGCCCTGGTGCTGATCTTTATGGGAGGAGCCGGCAAATCGGCCATGTTCCCGCTTCATATCTGGCTTCCTGATGCTATGGAAGGCCCTACTCCGGTTTCCGCACTTATCCATGCAGCGACAATGGTTGTCGCCGGAGTTTATCTCGTAGCACGACTTTTTCCACTTTATGTTTTCGCTGCACCTGATGCACTTACGATTGTAGGTTATGTGGGAGGTATTACATCACTGTTTGCCGCTGTTATTGCCTGTACTCAAAACGATATAAAACGGGTACTTGCTTTTTCCACCATGTCGCAGATCGGGTATATGATGCTTGCTCTCGGTGTTTCAGGTTATGCCGATCATCATGGGCTGGGATTCATGGCTTCGATGTTCCACCTGTTCACACATGCTATGTTCAAAGCGCTGTTATTCCTTGGAGCAGGAGCCATCATACACGCAGTTCATTCCAATTTCATGACTGAAATGGGAGGTTTAAGAAAATACCTTCCTATCACCCATATTACTTTTCTGATCGCATGTCTTACAATCGCAGGAGTTCCGCCGTTTTCAGGATTTTTCAGCAAAGATGAAATTCTCACTGCAGCATGGGAACACGACAAATTCCTTTTCTTTATCGAATACGCAGTAGCCGGATTGACAGCATTTTACATGTTCAGGCTGTATTTCAATGTTTTCTGGGGAAAAGAAAGACATTATCATCACACTCCCCATGAATCTCCTCTGGTGATGACAGTGCCTCTGATGTTTCTTGCCGTGGCTTCCATGTTTACAGGATTTATTCCGTTCAGTTCACTTGTTACATCGGATGGAAAGCCTTTTGAAACACACATCGAATGGATGATAGCCATTCCCTCGATTTTGATTGGTGTTATTGGTATTCTGGTTGCATTATGGTTTTATAAAAAAGAAAATGGCATCCCTGAAAAGATGGCCGGTAGCCTAAAGCATTTATACAAATGGTCGTACAATAAATTCTATATGGATGAGGTGTATCTTTTCGTAACAAAGAAGATCATTTTCAACAACATTTCGCGTCCGGCTGCATGGTTCGACAGGCATGTTGTTGATGGAACAATGAACGGAATCGCCTCTGCGACCAACAGAACATCTTCGGGAATAAAAGGATTCCAGTCGGGACAGCTTCAGAAATACGGATTTGTTTTTGTTTCGGGCGTGATTATTTTAGTTTTTACTTTCATTTACATTTGGTTTAATTAATAAAAGATGGATTTTTTAACCTGGTTTGTTGTTGTACCTTCCCTTACTGTTATAGGGATCGTATTTACCAAGAATATGAATCAGACACGGCTGGTAGCAGCGCTGGGAATGAGTATACAGTTGATCCTTGCCATCAGTCTTGTGTTCATGTACCTTGCCCAAAGACGGGCAGGCAATACTGCTGAAATGCTTTTCATGCATACCCATTCGTGGTTTAGCAGTTTTAATATAACTTACAGCATCGGCGTTGATGGAATATCAGTCGCTATGATCATGCTTACGGCTGTCATCGTTTTTACAGGAATATTCGCATCCTGGATGGTTGACTTTTTATCGAGGGAATTTTTTATTTCTCTCATACTGCTTTCAACCGGTGTCTTCGGATTCTTCATTTCAATAGACCTGTTTACCATGTTCCTGTTTTATGAAGTCGCGGTAATCCCGATGTACCTTCTGATCGGCATTTGGGGCAGCGGCCCGAAAGAATATTCAGCAATGAAGCTAACCCTCATGCTGATGGGCGGTTCAGCCCTTCTGCTTGTGGGTTTGCTCGGAATATATTTCAACTCCAATGCCGGAGGCGGCGATCTGACATTTAATATCCTCGATATTTCCAAAGTTAAAATACCCATCGAAGCACAAAGATTCTTCTTCCCGATGACGTTTATCGGATTTGGTATTCTGGGCGCTCTTTTTCCATTCCATACATGGTCACCAGACGGTCATGCCTCTGCACCGACTGCCGTTTCGATGCTCCATGCAGGAGTGCTGATGAAACTCGGAGGCTATGGCGCTTTCAGAGTTGCAATGTTCCTGATGCCTGATGCCGCCCATGAAATGGCCTGGATATTTTTATTGCTTACCGGATTCAGTGTAGTTTATGGTGCCTTTGGCGCTATTTTCCAGAAAGATTTAAAATACATCAATGCCTATTCTTCAGTGAGTCACTGCGGGCTTGTACTGTTTGCAATCCTGATGATGAATAAGACGGCGCTCAACGGAGCTGTGATTCAAATGGTATCGCACGGACTGATGACGGCCCTATTCTTCGCACTGATAGGGATGATCTACGGCAGGACACATACAAGGATGATCAATGAAATGGGTGGCCTTATGAAGGTTATACCTTTCCTCGGTGTTTGTTATGTTATCGCCGGGCTTGCATCTTTAGGACTGCCGGGATTAAGCGGTTTTGTCGCTGAAATGACAATCTTTGTCGGAGCTTTCCAGCATGCGGATAACTTTCACAGAATACTTACCATCGCCGCGGCATCTTCAATTGTAATTACGGCAGTTTATATTTTAAGAGTCGTGGGAATACTCTTATTGGGACCGGTAAAGAATGAGCATTTTCTCACATTCACCGATGCCAAATGGTATGAAAAGGTTTCTACAGGTTTTCTTATAGCTACAATTGCCGGGATTGGCCTGGCGCCCCTGTGGCTTTCCGACATGATAAACGATAGCTTGAATCCGGTGATCATCCAGTTGAGCCAGGTGATTTTGCCGTAAATAAAAAAATTAAGTTTGACTAAGTAAAAACGATCAACCTATGAATCTGGATAGTTTTCTTCTGATGAGGCACGAAATCATTCTGACCATCGTAACACTCATCATCCTGATCGCCGAACTGGCTGACTGGAATAAAAACAGGGTAATTACCCTTACTCTGGTTCTGTTTTTTATTACTACGATCACCGGATTTTTACCGGTTCAGGAAGGGTCGCTGTTCGGAGATATGTACCGAACGGGGCCACTGATCTCACTGATGAAAAACATCCTGAATATAGGGGTTATGATTTTGTTTCTGCAGACGGCCGGCTGGCTCAAAAAACCTGAATATTTTGGAAAGGTGAGTGAGTTTTACATGCTGATCCTTTCTACCCTTATAGGAATGAATTTTATGATTTCGTCTGGTCATTTCATCATGTTTTATATCGGCCTTGAACTTGCCACTATTCCAATCGCATCGCTGGCTGCGTATGACCGCCATAAAAACATAAGCGCGGAAGCCGGTATAAAACTGATTCTTTCATCGGCACTTTCATCCGGCATCTTGCTTTATGGATTATCAATGATCTATGGTACTGTCGGTTCTCTGTACTTCATGGATGTGGCTGCAGCCGGCTTAAATACACCTTTGCAGGTTATGGCATTCATTTTCTTCTTTGCAGGAATGGCTTTTAAAATTTCACTGGTGCCCTTTCATTTATGGACTGCTGATGTTTACGAAGGCGCACCGGTAAATGTAGCTTCCTATCTTTCTGTGATTTCCAAAGGTGCCGCTGCATTTATTTTTACCATTATTCTATATACCGTTTTCTTTTCCATTGCTGAAATCTGGAAGGAATTGGTGTATGTGATCGCGGTCGTTACAATGACTGTCGGTAACCTGTTTGCGATCCGTCAAAAGAACCTTAAACGATTCCTTGCTTTTTCGTCCATTGCCCAGGCAGGATTTATACTTCTGGGTATTATTGACGGTACTGAACTTGGGATGTCCACCATTATTTATTTTGTTCTCATTTATATCTTTTCGAACCTGGGAGCTTTTGGTGTTATATCGGCCATTTCAGTTATGACCGACAAAGAGTACATGGATGATTACAATGGCCTGTACAAAACAAATCCCAAGCTGAGCCTGGTGATGATGCTCTCATTGTTTTCACTCGCAGGCATTCCACCGGTGGCAGGTTTCTTCGGAAAGTTCTTCCTGTTTACAGCAGCAGCTAACCAGGGTTATTACTGGCTGGTATTCATTGCAGTTCTGAATGCTACGATTTCACTTTACTATTATCTGCTTGTGGTGAAGGCAATGTTTATAAATAAAAACGACAATCCGATCTCGTATTTCAGAAGTGATTTTACAACTCGGGCTGCTTTGTTACTCTGTGTGGCAGGTATTTTCTTCATTGGTTTTCTGAGTCCGGTTTACGAATTCATCAGGTCGCTGAGCATCGGAATGTAATGGCAGGATTATAGTTTATAAACGACCTATAAAATGAATAACATAAAACACAAAATGAATAATGAATAAGTAAAATGGACAATGAGTGGAAGTAATAATATATATGAGTAACTTCTCATCAGCTATATAATCTATCTTGCCACAGATTACACTAATTTTCGCGAATTGTTTTTTAATGAATCTGTTTAATCTGTGAAATCTGTGGCAAAATATAGAGGATGAATATTTAATATTTTTCATTATTGGTTTTGTGTTTATCATTACCAATAAATGGACGAAAATCTAAATTCAGTAAGATATTATGGCACTAAATAAGGGCAAACATATCGTTAAAGAAATTGACAGCGTCCTCTGCACAATTGTAGAAAGTGGCGTTACCGGCGAAAGGATGAATTTCCTGAGGGAGTTGCTCGAATTCAATAAATTCGAAGTTAAGGTGGAAGAAGAAAAAACAGAAGGATCTGATACAATCACATACACAGTTGGTGTTACCGACCTGGTTTTTAATCCGATGATAGCCGTTTATGAGCGATCGCTCATGAGGAAGGACAGGCAAAAAGTAAGCCCTGCCTATTGGAACCAGCAGAAAGAGGAAATTGAAAACATTCCTTATTTTGAATACCGTCCAAAGAATCCTGATGCAGTCAATATGGATGATTTTCTCCCGCTTTCGTGGGGGATCAGGTCGGTGTGAAAGTAGTTTTACTTATTATTTCAAACAACTATAAAACATAAATCGCCTTTTCCTTTTTCTTCACAACCTCCCCTATCACCGCCGAATAAGGATAACCAACCTTCATGAGATCAGCAAGGAATTTATCCGCCTTTTCAGTAGGAGCAGAAATAAGCATGCCGCCCGATGTCTGGGCATCGGCAACAAGCATTTTGTGGTTATAATCCAATGCCGCATTAAAATGACAATCCTTTTCAGCAAACTCAAGATTGCGAAAGGCTGCCCCCGGAATACAACCCATCTCAATCAGATCAAGCACTTTATTCATTACAGGAATTGCTTTTGAGTTAATCTTCATGGATACATTACTCCCTTGCGCCATCTTCAATGCATGACCGATCAAACCGAATCCTGTGATATCAGTCGCTCCCCTGATTTCATGTTTTTGCATTACCTCAGCTGCGTCTTTGTTAAGGTGCTTCATAGTTTTAATAGCGGATTGATAGGTCTCCTCATCAGCAAGATCATTTCGTCTAGCGGAAATAATTATCCCTGTCCCGGTTTGCTTGGTTAGAATAAGGACGTCGCCGGATTTAGCACCGGTATTTGTGATGATTTTTTTGGGGTGTACCCATCCGGTTACCGACAATCCACAGACAGGAATATCGTTGGTGATGGTATGTCCTCCGATTATCACTCCGCCTGCTTCGTTAACTTTTTCCTGTGCACCTCTGAATATTTCTTTTAATATTTCCAAAGACAATGATGCCGGAAATAGCACGATATTCAAAGCAGTTAGAACCTGTCCTCCCATGGCATATACATCACTTAATGCATTGGCGGCCGATATCTGTCCAAAGTCATAGGGATCGGAACAAACAGGCGGAAAAAAATCCGTTGTTTGAACCAAGGCATAATCATCATATATTTTATATACACCTGCGTCATCGTGGGTTTCGATATCCACAAGAACGTTCGTGTTGGTGATTTTTGGTAAATCAGCCAACGCTTTCGCCAGTTCAGAGGCGGAAAGCTTTGCCGAACAACCGCCCTGTTCGACGAGTTTAAGCAAATCATGTTTCATGTTCAGGGTTCAACGTTTAGAGTTTGATATTCGAAGATAGTTCTGTGTTCTCAGTTTACAGTTCTCAGTTTACAGTTCTCAGTTTACAGTTCTCAGTTTACAGTTCTCAGTTTACAGTTCTCAGTTTACAGTTCTTAGTTTACAGTTCTCAGTTCGCAGTTTACAGTTCTCAGTTCTCAGTTTACAGTTCTCAGTTCGCAGTTCTGTTCCGTGTTCTGAGTTCTGAGTTCTTTCACCAGAGGCGAGATGAGTTATGTGTTTCGTGTCGGAGACTGTCATCTAATTCCTCAGGTCTCATTCTCATCTCGCCTACGGCGAGACATGTCTCAAGTCTCAAGTCTCATGTCTCAAGTCTCATGTCTCAAGTCTCATGTCTCATGTCTCAAGTCTCAAGTCTCATGTCTCAAGTCTCATGTCTCATGTCTCAAGTCTCAAGTCTCATGTCTCAGGTCTCAAGTCTCAAGTCTCAAGTCTCAAGTCTCATGTCTCATGTCTCAAGTCTCAAGTCTCATGTCTCAAGTCTCAAGTCTCATCTACAGACTAACCACCTTCCCCGCTTTCAGCAAGCTGTCAAGTATCTCGTACATATTGGTAATTCTGCCCACAGCAAGCTGATCTGTTTTCTCAAAATAATTAAGGCAAGTGCCGCAGGTGATCAGCTCCACTCCCCTCGTTTCCAGTTCAGTCAGATGAACAAGTGCAGGCGCACCTTTCAGCACAAGATTTATCCCTGAGTTCAGGAAAATGATCTTTTGAGGCAGTACATCGTATTCTTTAATGGTATTCAACAGACTGCCTGCTAAAACCAGACCCAGCTCATTATCACCTTCGCCGATCCGGTCTTTGGCAAAAACTACCACATAGCTTTTATCGGTTGAAACCGACGTTTCACAATACGGATCAACCTCCGAAAGCGTCTCTATCTGTCCTGATTTACTAACAAGCAGTTCAAATTCACTTCCTTTCTTCTTCTGCTCAGCCGAAATTCCATTGTCTTTCAAATATTTCAAGACATTCTGTACCGATGTTTCGCTGTCGAGTATTACCTTTAATGATTCGTCCGCCGTCAGTTCTTTCAGCGCCTTTTTTGTCTCAATTAGTGGCATCGGACATTTTTTGCCTTTTACATCTATTATTTTCATTTAAAATATTCTGTTAGTTATTAATTATTTCCCTGCCTTTCGCTGTAATATCAATAAAAAACGATCTTTTGCTTATGATGCCTTCTTCGAGGAAAATACCCTGCAAAGTCTGAACGATTTTTTTTGTCCCGTTGATCAGCAGCCTGAATTCCTTTTCATTGATCCCTTTTTCCTTGTACTTCAGATCATTCAGCAACATCTTCCTGCATTTATCCACAACCGTGTGATGCAGATAATCCCCTTCGTGAAAAATGACCTTCTTTTGCCGACCAAGGTATTTAAGCATCATTTTCAACCGGTCCTTTGTGATTTTATTCATTACAGCCCTTTCTTCTATTTCCGAATCCAGCGGATTTTCCATGTCATAGCTTTTGATCGCCTGTTCAAGCCATAAAAGTTGTTCCTGAGTTCGGGGATCAATCTTAACAACATGCCGTGTTAAAGCCAGAGACGTCCCGACCTTTTTAATTACAGCGTCCTGAAGAAGAATCTCCAGCAGTTTATCCAGATAAAGTTTTGCTGCTTCGCTTTTTGCGAATCCAAGCTTACCATAAAACTCGGCAATTTCTAGACCTTCTTCGAGTATTGGATTTTTACGATGCCATAATTCAATTTCTTCAGGAACTTTCGCATAGTATTGCAAATGCGCATCATTCGTCAAAAGGATTGTTTTACCTGATACTTCAGAAATGAAAACTGAATTATCTCCGGCATTCAGGCAAGCGTCAACTATTACCGGTACAGGTTTACCGATCCTTGCGGCAATCACTTCAGCATATACAGGGAAATTCTCTTTTTTAAGCTCGATTTTAACATGGTTAAAAATTTTATCTTTGCTTAATGCTGCCTCTAACAGTTCATTCAGGCTTTCTGTCAGTTTCCTTGTTCGTTTTTTATGATGAAGAGGTTGAACATCAATGATAGATCCCCCACCGAGTGTAACGTCATTGGATGAATTCCTGACAATGTACTTATCATTATTCTCAAGGATAGCCGGCCTCGCAAGATGGATCTGTACTACCGATGGCTCTCCGGGCTGCAAGGTTTCCTTATTTAGAAGATGCATCCTTGCAGCACATTCAAATGTTCCGGTAAAAAACACGACATTAGACCAGATTCCGAGTTGTGCATCCGGTTCAAACAACGAAAATGAAGCGTCCATCATGCTTGTTTCATCAATCAGCTTGTCCGACAGAACCATTCCCCTTTCGAAATCTTCCCCTTTAATTCCTGCCAGGTTAAGTGCTGCACGATCGCCGCAATAAACTTTACCGACCACCTGGCCATGCCGTTCTATGCTTCGGATCTTCAACTTCTTATCCTTTCCCGGCAGGAGGTAAACATCTTTTCCTGTCTCAATCTCCCCTTCAAGGACTGAGCCGGTCACAACAAAACCGATACCCCTTACATTAAATATCCGGTCAATATACATTCTGAAATGATCTTTCCTTTCTCGTTCAGGAACAGCCGGGATAATGGCGCTAATTGTATCAACCAATTGGTCAAGCCCTTTTCCTGTGACGGCGGAAACCGGTACCACCGGAGCGCTTTCGAGACTTGTTCCTTCCAGAAACTCTGCTATCTCCAACTGTGCCAGCTCCTGCATTTCATCATCCACGAGATCAATTTTATTCAGAACTACAATTCCATTTTTAACTCCCAACATTTCTATGATCTTTAAATGCTCGGTGGTCTGAGGCATAATCCCGCTGTCGGCAGCTACTACCAGCAGAACTATATCTATTCCATAAGCGCCTGCCACCATAGTCTTGATAAAATCTTTGTGTCCGGGAACATCTACTATTCCAAAAGATTCACCGTTCGGGAGGGTTATATGCGAAAATCCAAGGTTGATGGTAATCCCCCTCTCTTTTTCTTCTTTGTGAGTATCGCAGTCAATTCCTGTTAAAGCCTTGATCAGAGCCGTTTTTCCATGATCTACATGGCCTGCCGTACCAATGATTAGATGTTTCATTGAACTTTGATTTGAGAATATACACCACAAATAGTTCTGCTCAGAATTTCAATTTGTTCGTTCGGGACAGTCAGAACATCGAACATGATTTCACCCCTTCGCAATATTGCGACAACCGGAGTTTCAGACATCATAAGCTGATAGTAAAGCTTTTCGGAAAATTCTGATTTCTTCCTTTTAGGTTTTAAACCCGGTTCTATCCGAACCGCAACACTTTTTATTTCTTTTCCAGGTAAGGCGCCGCCTCCACATTGAGCAACATTTGGCACTATTTCCGACACTATCCCATTTTCATTAAGATCATTCTTCAATCTTTGGGCTTTGGCTTGCAATTCTTCCTGAGGAGTCGTCACTAATTTAAAAAGAAGGTTCTTCTCAAAAAGGAATTTATCATCGAGATAATAAGATAAAGCAGCTTCCATAAATGCCAGGGTGGTTTTACCAACCCGAAGTGCCCTGACCATAGGTTCCTTCTTCAGTCTGGCGATGCATTCCTCTTTCCCGGCAATAATCCCGGCCTGTGCTCCTCCAAGAAGCTTATCGCCGCTAAAACTAACCATATCCACTCCCGTTGCCAGTGTTTCTTTTACATCTGGTTCATCCTTAAAAATTTCAATTCCTGTTTTTCGCAGGAGGCCCGAGCCCATATCATACATTACAGGCAGATTCATTTTTTTACCTAAAGCCACGAGTTCCTGTAATTCCGCTTCCTGTGTAAATCCCTGAATAACGTAATTGGATTTATGCGCTTTTAATAACAATCTTGTTTTTAGAGTTACAGCCTTTTCATAATCTTTAATACTTGTTTTATTTGTTGTACCGACCTCAACCATTTTGCAATCGGATGCAGCCATTATATCAGGCAGTCGGAATGATCCGCCAATCTCTATGAGCTCTCCTCTTGAAACAATAACCTCTTTCCCTTTGGCATAAGATCGCAAAACAAGCATCAGTGCAGCGGCATTATTATTCACAACCAGAACATCTTCAGCTCCCGTAAGATATTTGAGCAATTCAGCAAGATGTGTATTTCTTGAACCTCTTACTCCATTATTAAGGTCGAATTCAAGGTTGTTATAGCCCTTTAAAACTATGGTGGCGTCAACGATTATGTCATCGCTGTATGGAGCCCTGCCGAGGTTTGTATGAATGACGATTCCTGTAGCATTGATGACATTCCGAAGACTTCTGGAGGTAAGTTTTTGAACACGAAGACTTATTCCTTCAATGATTTCAGCCATTTCCGGAAGAGCTTCCGTTTTCATCGCCTGCCTTCGAAAATGATCCAGTGTAGTTCGGATGGCGTACTTCACTACCTGAGCGTTGAACTGTGAGATCAGAAGTTTAATTTCAGGGTTGATCAATAATTTGTCAACTCCGGGAAGTTTCTTTAATTCCTCCTGTTTTAGCTCCATACAAATTTATTTTTCAAGGATACATAATAAAAAAGCAGAGAGGGCAGGAATCGAACCTGCCACAGCCGGTGTTATCCGTCTGCTACTGGTTTTGAAGACCAGGTGAGACACCAGTCCCTTCCCCTCTAACTATAAATTAACCCGGGAAACCAACGATTATCAATCATATCTTCTTCCCGGGTTAATTCGCCAAATTTATTATGAAACTAAAACCTAAAGCAAATCAACGCAACAAAACCATTTTTTCAGTTTTACAGGATTTGCCGGTATTGATTTTATAAAAATAATATCCGCACTGCACCCTGCTGCCTGCTTCATTTGTTGCGTCCCAGGTTACTGAATGATCGCCCGCTTTTAAATCTTCATTTTTTATTTGTTTAATCAATCTTCCACTCAGATCGTAAACATCAATGATGATATGTGCGGATTCCGTCAGATTAAATTCAATCTTTGTTTCTTCAGTAAATGGATTGGGGTAATTAACGGATGTCATCAGGTTATTGATGGTTTCTCTGAGTGAAGTAACTGGATTATACCCTAAAAACGTATTTACCATTTCACTGATAATATAGGCTTTCAGATCAAGTGTATCACCAGTTGCTATAGCACCCAATAAAATTGATGAAGAAATGGTTATAAAGGAAGGCTCATCATTAATGAACATCCTTCCAAAACCATCTTCGCTGCTAAACAGGAGCTGACTTCCGTTCGGTTCCAGCCTGTCAATACTGTAATGAGGGCTGTAACCACCGCTATAATAAAAGGTCCGGTTGGAAGTGAGGCAGTTTGGCCCGCCTTTTACTTTTACAACTTCCTGCTCAATGCCATCCCCAATATACTGCAATCCCAAATAGTCAAAGAACTCTGTGTTATTATGGTTCAATCCAATATCTACACTTTCAATATATAAATTTCCTCCATTTTCGAGGTAATTCATCAGTTTGTTCTGGTTTGCTGCACTTACAAAACCAGGAGGTGTAAGGCCTCAGTCCACACAATAACACCCCATAGTGCTGAATACCATTTCATAAGAATTCAGATCAGCGGGCAAAGCTGTTACATAAGTGTAATCGTATCCTGCAATATCCAGCACCCTTGTGAGAGCTGTGGATGGTTCGATCTGATCGCCCTGCTCAGGACAGGTCACCGTTTGGATGGCATTATCGTTATCCCATACAAGAATGTCAAATTCAATATCAGGATTCACCCTCACAAACTGACTCATAGAAATATTGTTTTGTTCGAACACGTCACCCTCAAGTTCGACTACACCATAAAAAGCAGTATTGTACGCTGCATTTGAACTCCAGTCAAAATTAAAAGATTTTGTTTCCTGGGGTTCAATGATTCCGGGTATATCAATACTTCCAATCAGGTTGCCTGTTTTATGACAAAACATCTTTACGGCATAACCCGACTGAGCTTCCAGTCCAAAATTTTTAACATCAACTGTCCATGTACCCTGTTCTATGACTTCGATGGAAGTAGGCCCGGTAATGGCCGTTAACGCTAAGTCTTTATCGAACAATGCGGATAATCTGACTTCAAAAATATCCCACCAGTTCCAGTTGTAAGAGTCTGTACCGTAAGTTCTGAACTCAATCTGAATATCCTGACCCCCGAACTCTTCTAAAGAAAGGGTCAATTCAGTACCGCCCCATGTTCCCCAATTCCCATTTTCCAAATTATAATTCCAAATGATTGTTGATTCCGAACCTTCATGGATTGCAATTTCAGCGAATTCACTTCCGGTACCACTGAACACATCAAGGTATTGTACTAATGTTATTTCTGCAATATTTACCGGTAGTGCGATAACAGATGAGAAAGCTGACAGGTCAAAATTTGTGACAGACGGACTCCAGTAGAATTGAAGCTTCCCACCGGCAACAGTCCAGTTTTCCTCAAGTGTCCAATCCTGCCCGCTATTAAAATTTTCCTCCCAGTAATTCGTCTGTGCTGATAAAGTTATACCGAGCATGATGAATATTATTGGTAAAAGGATCAACTTTTTCATTGGCATCCAATTAAAATTTAACAGTGTAAAAATAGAAATTTTATTTATAGGACATTTATTCAAGTGGCAGGGTTGTCAGGGCAAACGCATTATAATATTAACAATCAAATGCTGATAAATTTATGATATTCAATAGTTACGGTGTTAAATTTATTATTTTTTTTCCTGAAAAAATAATGAAAACACCGATTGAATAT
>Ga0172370_10004822_pt1 | contig 17791 bp, 12 predicted proteins | sample LakKiv5m_FD_114538 | JGI IMG/M metagenome (GOLD analysis project Ga0172370, IMG submission 114538) | Freshwater microbial communities from Kabuno Bay, South-Kivu, Congo - kab_022012_11.5m | ecosystem: Environmental > Aquatic > Freshwater > Lake | place: Democratic Republic of the Congo...
CAGCACGCGCAACTTGAGGCCCCCAGACAGCGCGGCCATCGGCTCGCTGTGCTGCTCAGCGGAAATACCAAGGCCGGTCAGCAGTTCCTCTGCCTCCGCCTGCGCCATGTAGCCATTCTCTTCGGCGATGACGCCCTCCAATTCCGCAAGCCGCATGCCGGCTTCATCGCTCTCGTCGCCGGAATCGAAGATGCGGTTGCGCTCCTCCATGGCTTCCCACAGTGGCGCGTTGCCCATCATCACGGTGTCCATGACACTGAAATCGTTGAATGCTGAGTGATCCTGCTTCAAGAATGCGGTCTTGCGCGGGCGCGACACGGTGCCGGTGTCGGGCTCGAGATCGCCTTCGAGGATCTTCATGAACGTCGACTTGCCGGCACCGTTGGGTCCGGTCAGGCCGTACCTGTTGCCCGGCGCGAAGGAAGTCGTCACTTCGATGAACAGCTTGCGGCCGCCGTAGGACTTGGAGACGTTGGAGACGGTCAGCATGGTGGTCCTGCGTGGGTGTTGGCGCGGCCGTGTAGAGCAAAAGTGCGGCGTTGGCAAGTCGCGTTTTGCTGCGCGGCGCAAAAAAGAGAATTGGCGGCTGGACTCTCGCCACAGCCGCCAAAAAGGAGAATGAGAGGAAGGGGAGGAGGGAAGCTCGTTCGCACGCGTTGCAGTCGGGGGACTACCGAGGGGGCTCACTCCCTAACGATGAGCTGTCGGTTGCGCAACGCCGCGCCACGGGCCCAAGGGGGCGCTCGCCGGTGCAAGCCGGAGGCGGGGTGTGGAGGTGTGTTGGATGGAGTTCATGGATGCCATAGGGATGCTGCTCATTCCTTCGCGGGTGTTCCCTGCAAGTGCCATGCCAACGGATCAGCCAACCTCCAATCCGCGTGTGTCTATTGAATCGCTGGAGTTTTTCCGACGAGATGCGTCGCCGGGCCCACGACGGTCGATGTCCGTCACGGCGCGCCGTCTCAATGTGAGACGACTGAATTTCCATTCACGACCGCCGTCTCAAATCGAGACAATGGCGCCGCTCAAACGGCCAAGGTCGTCGCGCGCTGCCCCTGGGCGCGGACGGCGGCCTGGGCCGCCGCGAGGCGAGCGACAGGTACGCGGAAAGGTGAGCAGGAAACGTAACTCAGGCCGGCGTCGTGGCAGAACGCAATCGATGAGGGCTCGCCGCCGTGCTCGCCGCAGATGCCGAGTTTGATGTCCGGCCGCGTCTTGCGTCCCAGCTCGCACGCCGTGCGCACCAGCTTGCCGACGCCTTGCTGGTCGAGGGCGACGAACGGATTCTCCACCAGCACCTTCTGCTGCACGTACTGCGCCAGGAACTTGCCCTCTGCATCGTCGCGGGAGTAGCCGAAGGTCGTCTGCGTCAAGTCATTGGTACCAAAGGAGAAGAACTCTGCCTCGTGGGCGATTTCGTCCGCAGTCACGCAGGCGCGCGGCAACTCAATCATCGTGCCGACCTGATACTTGAACTTCGGCTGCATGTCCTCGTGAATGTGGGCGATCATCTCACGCATCAGCTTCAGCTCGGTCACGTGGCCGACCAGCGGAATCATGATCTCGGGGTGCACGTCCACGCGAGCGTCGAACAACTGCTGTGCCGCCGCCAGAATCGCCCGCACCTGCATCTCATAGATTTCCGGGTAGATGACACCGAGCCGCACGCCGCGAAAGCCCAGCATCGGATTGATTTCACTAAGTTGACGCACCTTGCGCAGCAAGGCTTCGGCTTCGGGCGCCGGGTTGTTCGTCGCCTTGGCGACCGCAACCTGGATGGCGAGTTCCTCCTGCCCCGGCAGGAACTCATGCAACGGCGGGTCCAGCAAGCGGATCGTGACGGGGTAGGGCGCCATCGCCGCCAGGATTCCGCGAAAATCCTCCTCTTGCATGACGCGAAGGATGTCCAACGCGGCGACGCGTTCCTCCAAGTTGTTGGCCAGAATCATCTTCTGGACCGCGGCCATGCGCTCCGGGTGGTGGCCACCCTGGCCGAACATGTGCTCGGTGCGGCACAGGCCGATGCCCTCGGCGCCGAACTCGCGCGCCTTTTGCGCGTCCTTCGGGTTGTCGGCATTGGCGCGCACGCCGAGGCGCCGCAGGCTGTCGGCCCAGGCGAGCAACTCTTTGAACTCAGAAGATAACACTGCATCGACCAGCGGCACGGCGCCCAGGATCACGCGGCCCGTGGCGCCATCGATCGAGACCCACTCGCCCTCCTTGACGGTGCGGTCACCGACGCGAAAGACGCCGTGTTCATCCTCGATTTGGATGGCATCGCAGCCGACGATACACGGTTTTCCCATGCCGCGAGCGACGATGGCGGCGTGGCAGGTCATGCCGCCGCGCGTCGTGACGACGCCTTCGCTGGCCACCATACCGTGAATGTCGTCGGGCGTGGTCTCGTGGCGCAGCAGGATGACTTTGTGCCCTTCTTCCTTCAGCTTCTCCGCATGATCCGGGTCGAACGTCACGCGACCCGACGCCGCACCGGGCGACGCCGGCAGACCCGTCGCCAGCACGTCGACCTTGGCGTTCGGATCGATACCGCGATGCAAAAGCTTCTCAATTTCCACCGGATCTACGCGCAGGACAGCCTGGTCCTTGCTGATCACGCCTTCACCCACCAGATCGACCGCGATGCGCACCGACGCCGCCGCCGTGCGCTTGCCGATGCGGCACTGCAGCATGTACAAGCGCTTCTTTTCAATAGTGAATTCGATATCCTGCATGTCCGTGTAGTGCTTTTCCAGCAATTCGCAGGTCTGGAACAACTGGTCATACGCTTCGGGCAATTCGGCTTGCAGTTGTGCTATCGGGTGGGGCGTGCGGATGCCGGCAACGACGTCTTCGCCTTGCGCATTGAGGAGATACTCGCCGTAGAACTCCTTGACGCCGGTGTTGGGATTGCGTGTGAAAATGACGCCTGTGCCGGAATCGTCGCCCATGTTGCCGAAGGCCATCGACTGCACCGACACCGCCGTGCCCAAAACATCTGCGATTTTATGGACTTTTCGATAGACGATGGCGCGCGGATTGTTCCACGATGCGAACACGGCACGGATCGCCAGACCGAGCTGCGTGCGCGGATCCTGCGGGAAGGGCTTGCCGCTGAGCCGTTGCGTGAGCTTCATGTATTCGGTGACGACTTGCTGCAGAACCTCGGCCGGCACATCGGGATCGCTCTTGAATCCACCACGGCGCTTGAATCCGGAGAACACCGTCTCGAATTCGTGCAGGCCGAGATCCAGCACGACGTTGCAGAACATCTGGATGAAGCGGCGGTAGCAGTCCCAGGCAAAGCGCGGATTTTGAGTGAGTTTCGCGACGGCCGCGACAGTCTGATCATTCATGCCCAGGTTCAGCACGGTGTCCATCATGCCGGGCATCGACACGGCCGCGCCAGAACGCACGGAAACCAGAAGCGGATTGCCCGGGTCGCCGAGGTGCTTGCCCGTCTGCTGCTCCAGGTGCCGCAGCGCGGCCTCGATCTGGCTTTCGGCGCCTTCCGGCATCTGCTGGTCGTTGGCAGAATAGGCATTGCAAGTCTGCGTCGTAACGATGAATCCCGGCGGCACCGGCAAGCCGATGCGCGTCATTTCTGCCAGGTTGGCGCCTTTGCCGCCCAGCAGCGACTTCATGGATGCTGCGCCTTCCTCGAACAAGTACACGTACTTATGGCTCGTCATTGCGATCTCCTCTGTGAATCAGTTCGAGTACGCGGACGGCAGTCTCTTCGACCGCCTTGTGGGTCACGTCCACGACCGGGCACCCAAGGCGTTTGAAGACGGACTCGGCGTAGTCCAATTCGGCAAGTATCTGCCCTAGATCTGCATACTTGGATCCAGCGCGCAGGCCCATCGTGCGCACCCGCTCCTGGCGGATGTCGGCGAGCTTCTCGGGATTGACGCGCAGCCCGACGAGCCGCTCCGGCGGAACCTGAAAAATTTCCTTGGGCAGCGGCGCGTCGAGCACGAGCGGCAGATTGGCAACCTTGTAGCAGCGGTGCGCCAGGTACATCGACACCGGCGTCTTCGAACACCGCGATACGGCGACCAGAATGGCATCGGCATGGAGAAACCCCCTGGGATCCTTGGCGTCGTCGTACTTGACCGCGAATTCGACGCACTCGATGCGCCGAAAGTACGCTTCGTCCATCTTGTGGATGAGCCCGGGCTGCAGGCGCGGCGGCCGCCGCAGAACTTGAACGAATCCAGACATCATCGGCCCCATGATGTCGATGGCGACGATGCCGTAGCGCTCGGTCAGCAGCGTCATGGCGCGGTTCGCTTCGGGCAGAATCAGGGTGTAGACGATAAGGGTCGCTTGGTGCGTCGCGAGTTCGATGATGTCTTCGATGTCATTTGCACTGGCAACCATCGGAAAACGGCGAACTTCGACGTCGGCGCCGGAAAACTGGCTCAGCGCCGCACGCGTGACGAGTTCCGCAGTTTCTCCCAGAGAATCCGAGACGATGAAGACAAGTGCGTCGCGCTGCACAGACGTGCTGTCGATCTCTGCGATGGGCAGGGACGGCATCTTGAACCCCTGTGCAAAAAAGCGAGTCAGAAGGTTGACTTGGCGCGCCGTTCCCGCAGCGCGCGGCGCAACTCCGGGGCGCGGAGGCTAGCAGGAGGCGGCCATGAGTTCAACCGCTCCGCTTGTCGGGGCGCGGCAAAGCCGGTACCGTGACTGCCACGCTGCACGGCTACGGCGCTGGGGTGCGGCACAGGAGCCGGCATGGACGGGCACACCTGGAGCACCGCGAAGCGCGAGGCGCGTGCCGTTTGCACACTTCTGGCAGTTGCCCTCACTTCCAGCTGTGTATCCAATGCTTATACCGTGTCTCAAGAGGAGATGGTGCGGCTCGTGCGCCTGCCGCCCATGGAACGCGGCCGCAAGATCCACGCAGTCCAGCGTTTCTCGACGTCGGACGATCCACCGCCGGCGCAGCCGTGGTCCGCGCCCATCGGCGAGCCGTCGCAGGGTGGGCCAGCGATGCCGCCGCCGTGGGTCGGCTACGCGCCGATCTATCCGTTCTACATGGGGTTGGGTTCGCCCTACTACGTGCCCGCGCCCGTCGTGGTGATTCATGACCACCATGGCCTCGATCCTGCGCATGCCTATGGGCCAGGCGGTGTTGCGAGCAGCGCACCGGTCAAGAGCGACGCCAAGGACATGGGCGCCGCGCTGGCTGCCGTTGCCGTCACGGGCATCGCGGTCGGCGTCGCGTTGGCCGTGACGGAAGGCGGCCGCTACGACGGCCTCGTGGCTGTCCATCCACATCATCCCGTCCACCTGATGGGCAAGACCGGACAGTCTGCCGTCGTCGGACTCGACGAATTGCAGCCGGGCGACGTGCGCCCCGACACCGAGGCGGTCCTGGTCGGCACCGAGGGCGTCGGGATGTGGCACATCGGCCGTGCTGCACTCTCGCGTCACGGCTGGAACTATCGGTTCTCATTAGGCAGTTACGACGCCTGGATGCCCAGCCTTCCTCGGTTGACGGGCGGCGGCGGCGACCTGCAGATCGGCTATTTTCCCTCGCAATACGCCGGCATCCTGGTGACCAGCGGCATGCTCACCGGCTCCTACAGCGACGGAGATTTTGCTTCATGGCGCCTGGGCTTGGAGGTGCAGGGCTACCCAGTCCGCATCTGGCGCCTTCATCTGGGTGGCTATGGCGCAGTGGGACAGGAGTTCTTCAAGGCTGACGGCGGCACGTTCGCGCCCGTCAGCGGCAACGAGCCGTTCTTCGGCTTCGGCGGCCTGGCCGAGATCGATCTGACGACGCGGCTGGCCCTGACGCTGCGGTACGGTGGTGTATGGCATCCCGCCGTGGCTGCGCAAGGCGCGGCGCCGGCTTTGTCGATTGGTTTTGCGGTGTATTGAACCACCGCGGCTGCGGGCGCGGCAGGCATGCACCACTGTCTGCTCAGCGTGGCCGTGAACCCGGGCGCGGTTCCGGGCGCTGCAACGGGCGAAGGGCGCGCGGCTCCAGCCTGCGCGGCACCGGGCGCGCTGCATGGGCTGGTTGCCTGGCACGCGTGGGCTCTTCGAAGTCACGCCGGGGTTCCGGAGGCGCCGGGTCGACGAGCGGAGCCAGGTCTTCGGCGCCAGCCGCATCGGATGCGGATGCTGTGTCGGGTGCTGATTCTGTGTCTGCGCCAGGGCTTGCGGTGACGTCCGCGGCCTCGGCGGCAGCCGCGACCGCCGCCGCAGCCGCATCTGGCACCGCAGCAGGAACCCCAACCGCGGCCGCAGCCGCAACCGCCGCGGGAACCGGAACCGGAACCGCGGCGGGCGCGGGAACGGCCGCCGGAACTGCTGCCGGCCCGGCGACACCGGCCGCTGGCGGCATCGCCCGGTCGCCAATCAACCCAAAATACATGAGTCCAGCCGCAGTTCCGCCCAACACGAGGAGGCTTCCCACAACGGCGAGCGCCAGCGTCGCGGTGTTGTCCTTGCGCACAAGCTGTGCTGGCTGTTGTTGATCCGGCGCAGGCGGCTGCGGGGCCGGCGCTGGCGCCGGCGCGGCCTGCGCGGGCCGCGGCAACGGTCGCTTCGCCACCGGTGCAGGCGGCGCCTTGGCGGCAGGCGCCGGATGCGGCAGCGGTGCCCGTCCCGCCGGAGGCGCGGCAACACTCTGTTTTCCAATGGCTTCAAGCGCCTCACGCATCGCGGCCGCGTCGGCAAATCGCTCCTCGGGTTTCTTTGCCAAGGCGCGTCCCACCACCGCCGCGAAAGCCGATGAGACGTTCGCTCCCTCCAGCGTGCGCAAGTCCGGTGCATCCGCCGAAATATGTTTCATCATCATGGAGTACGACGAGTCTGCGTCGAAAGGCAGTGTCCCCGCCACGCAGCCGTACAGGACGACTCCTAATGAATACAAATCGCTGCGACCATCGAGTGCGGAGCCCATGACCTGCTCGGGACTCATGTACGACGGCGTACCGAGCGATGTACCGGTGCGCGTGAGCGACTTGTCGTTCGACTTGGCGATCCCAAAATCGAGCACCTTGACGATGGTTTCGCCGCTGCCCAGCGTGTGCAGGAAGATGTTCGCCGGCTTCAAGTCGCGGTGCACGAGGCCAACGCTGTGGGCCTCCGCGAGACTGCGCAACACGTCGCATCCGATGCGGATTGTCTCGGTCTCGCCCAGTCGCTGCGGTGCATCGCCCGGTTTCTTCAAGCGGTCGGCAAGTGAACCGCCGCGCAGGCATTCCATCGCCAGGAAGTAGACGCCGTCATCCGACTGGCCGAAGTCGAATACGCGAATTGTATTGGGATGCTCCAGGCTCGCTGTCAGCTTGGCTTCGCGGAAGAAGCGCCGCACCGCCGTGCCGTCATCCTCGCCATCCAGCAGCAACGTCTTGATGGCCACTGCCTGACCGGTCCCCGTGTGCTGGGCCGCGTAGACCGCGCCCATGCCGCCGCGCCCAAGAATTCCCGTGATGCGGTATCGACTTGCAAACAGCGCGCCGATGTCCAGCGTGGTCTTTCCCGGCTGCGCACCTTCGACGACGGTCGCCATACCGTCCGCCGGACAATGGGCCGAGTCAGTTGATGCGCCACATTGCAAACAGGTACGCATGAGTGCCCCGCGCCTACGGTTTGTTACAGAGACCTTCGGATGCCCACTGCGACGGCTGAGCGCCCATGACCAATACGAGCTTGCCCCCGGTGACAATGTCCTGGTGACGGATGCGCGCCTCGTTCAAGGGTTTGCCGTTCAGCGTGGCCGACTGGATGTAGACGTTCGCGGCGCTGTTGCCTTGCGCCTCGATGACAAACGTCTTGCCATCTGCAAACTTCGGCTCCAGGAACAGCGTTGCGCGCTCGAACAGCGGACTGCTGATGCGGTACCACGGGTCGCCCGGTGCCATGGGATACAGGCCCAGCGCGGCAAACACGAACCATGCCGATGTTGCACCGGAATCATCATTGCCGGGAAGACCTTCTGGCTCATCCTTGAAGTGATCCATCATCAATTTCCGGACAAGCTCCTGCGCCTTCTGCGGTTGTCCAGCATCGATGTACATCCATGGCACGTGGAAGTCGGGCTCGTTGGTCACGTCGAAGTGCTTCTCGCCAAAAAATGTGTCTAACTTCGAGAGGAAAGCGTCCTTGCCACCCATCAATGTCATGAGTCCGCAGACGTCGTGTGGCGCGTACCACGAGTAGATCCAGGAATTTGCCTCGGTGAACCCCGAAATTGCGGTCGGATCAAATGGTTCCACCCAGTCGCCATTCGCTTTGCGCAGCTGCATGAAGCCGTGCGCCGGATTCCAGACGTTCTTGAAGTTCTTCGCTCGCGTCAGCAGCGTGTCGCGCGCTGCAGTTTCCTTTACGCCATCAGCTACTTGTGCTGCACACCAGTCGTTGTATGCGTATTCGAGCGTCATGGACGCAGCCTGGCCGTTGTCGCACTCCTTGGGCACCCAGCCGTGTTCGACGTAGTGGGCCGGCGTGCCCAAGTCGAGGTAGCCGCAAGCCCCCGCATCCAGCGGCGTGACGGCGTCTTGCGTCGCGCCCTTCCAGATGGCCTGCCACGCCGTCTTTTCGTCGAAGTTGCGGAGCCCCTTGGCCCATGCATCGGCCACCACGCAAAACGGAGAGTTGGCCGTCATCACGCGCGAATCGCCGGTGGCATTCCAACTGCACTTGCTGATCCATCCTGCGGTTTCGTAGTGCCAGACCATGGATTGCACCATGTCCTGCGCGGCATCCGGCTCCAGCAGCGTCAGCAACGGATGTGTCGTCTTGGCGGTGTCCCACATGCACCAGTCGTCGGCAAAGTAACGGCGGCCGCCCGTGTTGCGCACTTTGCCGGTGCCGTTGCCGCCGTCCCAGAATTGGCCGTCCTCGGTGTAATCTGATGGTTGAAGGAATGTGTGATAAACGGCCGTGTAGAAACGGTTCTTGTCGATGTCGGATCCGCCCTCTACCTCAACCCGCGCCAGCAAGTCATTCCAGTTCGTGGCAGCCGCTTGCCTGACCACGTCGAATGAGCGATTCAGCAGTTCTTTCTCAAGGTTCTTGTCTGCCTGCTCCGCCGAGATGTAGGACAGCGCTACGCGAACTTCGATGGCCTCGCCGGCCGCCGTGTCGAAATCGAACCAGGCCCCGCTGTTGGCTCCGTCGGCGCTTGTCTCCGTGCCTGAGACACTGCCGTGCCACGTCCCAGAAGCTTTGAAATGTTTGCTGAATTGCGCCGCGAACCAGATCCGCGTCAGGCCCGTGGAGCCGTCTGCCCAGCCTTCCAACAGACCCGTCAGCATGGGCCACACCGAGTAGTCGCCGTAGCCGCGCAGGCCGTCGGTGCCGAGGATTGCGAGATGCCCATCGCGAGAATCGCCCCTTGTGTGACCGATATCAATGACAATGTGTGAGCTATCACTTTGCGTGAAGGTGTAGCGGTGCAGGCCGCCATGTGCCGTTGCCGTCAGTTCAGTGGTCACGCCATTGGCGAGTTTGACCTTGTAGTAGCCGGGCGCCGCGACTTCGCCGTCATGCAAGAAGCCGACCGCGTTTTTGTCGAGTCCCGGCACGAGGTTGCCGACGACGGGCGTGACGAGCACGTGGCCATAGCCGTAGGCAGAGCCGCCCGGGCCTTCGAGTTCCGTGTGCGCAAAGCCCTGGATCTTCGTCGATGTGTATTCGTAGCCGACGATGGAGCCGCCGCCGTTCTCGGTGTCCGGGCTGACCTTGACCATGCCGTGCGGCACGCAAGCGCCCGGAATCGTATTGCCTTGTCCCTGCGTGCCGACCAACGGGTGTGCATAGGGCGTGCGATCGGGCGCCACCCGCGGCGGGCGCAGGACGTCCGGCGTGGTCGCGTCGGCGGCATCCGTGGCGCGATCGGGCGCCGCCGCCTGGGAACAGGCGACCACAGTCAGGCACAGGATCGCGAACCTCGGGTGCAGCATCGGGACCTCCGCGACGGGAGAATGGCGCAGTTGACTGTGCGGGTCCAGGCCTCGGCGCCTTTCGGACGCACTGGCGGCGCGGAGCAACCGAATCCGAATAAAGGCTAGTCATTCAGCCCGTCTGCAAAGACCCGGCAGGGTAGCGAAAGTTCCTTTCGCACGCGCTGGGCGATCGCTTCGAGCACAAGCGCCGGCACGCTGCGCAGCTTCTTTTCGATGGGCGGCCGCGCCAGCGTGTACAGGTCGACGCGCTTGGGCTGCGCGATGCGCACCAGATCCAGCCAGGCCTCGATCTCTGAATCTACTGTATTGTCTACACTTCCGTGGACAAGCAACGTCTGGACGACCGCGTTCGGCAGCATGGCAGCGGCCTGCGCGATCGAGCGAATCGTGATCGGCTGCACGGGCATGTTGAGGCGCTCAAAGGTCTTTTGCGTTCCGGCGTCCAACTTGACGGCGACTTCGTCGAGGCGCGCCACTGCGGCGCGCACTTCGGGCCGCGCGAGTTCCGTGCCACCCGTCAACAAGATCGTCGGCACATCCGGCGCCAACTCCGCACGCAATTTCAGCAAAACGTTGATGGCCGCGCCCAGTTCCGGGTGCATGGTCGACTCACCGTTGCCGCTGAGCACGAGGCCATGCAGGATCATGCCGCGAAATTCTCCGTGATCGCGCAGGTACTGCAGGGCGGTCCTCAACTCTGTCTCAAATTGAGACACACTCGGATAGGGCGTCTCCGCCTTGCCTTCCGCGCCGAGTTGGCAATATGTGCAGCGCAAAGTGCAGCGTTTGTGCGCAGATGGCAACAGATTGAGCCCCAGTGTGTTGCCATAGCGCCGCGACGGCACCGGACCGTAGATCGTCTCGGTCGCGAGCGCCGTGTGCACTTTCGGATCGATGCGACCATCGCAAGTCGGCGCAGGCGGAGCGGGAAGGGTCAGGTCCATGATCGCGCACATTCCTTTGCTATTCGTTTGCCGATGCGGCCGCTAGGATAGCGCGATGGCCGTTCCAGCGCCATCCAACCGCGTGTGAGGCCCTGGGTGCCGATGAAGAGAACCTGGCAGATTCTGGCGATATTCCTAGGCCATTTCGCGCTGTCCGCGCTGGCCGGTGGCTGCCAGCTCGCGCCGTTGACCGCCACGGACGCCGACGCCCAAGGCCCGGGCATCGCGGCGGCGGGCGATGTCATAGGTGACGCTGCGAGTGCGCAGTTTTCTGACTCACAAGGGGATCTTGCGGTGCCGCCCGGCTGCGATCCGCCCTGTTCACCTTGGCAGACGTGCGGCGGCGTGGCCTGCGCGCCCAAAATCTGCAGCAGTGACAGCCAGTGTGCCGGCAATGCCGGCGATCCGCCTCACTACTGCTACCGCTACACGTGCCAGGCGTTCCAGTGCGCCGACGACAGCGATTGTCCCGAGACCAAGTGCAACACGCTGACCTACTTGTGCATTGTCAAGAAGACCGGCTGCAGTATCGACGCCGAATGCCTGGACGCCGACGCATGCACGGACGACACCTGCGACTATAAGACCGGTCAATGTATGCACAAACTCGGCTATGGCTGCTGCAAGGCGGCCGCCGACTGCGACGACGGGCTGGCCTGCACCACCGAAGGCTGCCAGGGCGGCTACTGCACGCATACCAGCAAACCGAACTGCTGCAACGCGTCGGGCGAGTGCGCCGATAGCAACGCTTGCACGACGGACAGTTGCAAGGGTGGCACCTGCGTATTCGCACCGGTTGCCGGCTGTTGCGTCGGCGATGGCGCTTGCGACGATGGCGCGGCGTTGAGTTTCGATCAGTGCACCAAGAACCAATGCATTCACAAATGGCCAGGCATGCCGGGGATGTGCGCGGCAGTCGGCGATTGCCCGGGCAACGCCTGCCTGTCCGGCGCGTGCGTGGCGGGCGTGTGCAGCTACACCAAGTCGGCGAGCGCTGGCTGTTGCGGACAGGACAGCGAGTGCGGCGCATCGACAAAATCATGCATGATTGCAAAATGTTCTGCTGGGCAGTGCGCGCAGCAGGCAGTCAGCGGCGTCGGTACGCATGTGTGGCAACACCTCGACAGCGCCGCCCTTGATGGCTGGTCGGTGCAAAAAGACCATCCGACCGTGTACTTCCACTTCAGCACGCTGGCCATGATCTCCGGCGCAGGCGCTTTGCGCTACGGCGTGCCCGGCACCATCTCTTTCGAAAGCGGCAATGCCAACAAGGGTTCGGTGACCAGCCCGCCGCTTGCTGTGCCGGCAGGACAGCCTGGCGTGCAGTTCTGGCTCTACCTGGACGTGGAACCCGGCATGGCGGTTCACCAATGTGGCCTCGACGTGATCGATGAGGCGACAGGCACGGTGACCAAGGAAGTCTGGAGCAAGAACAAGAACTTGAGTGGTGGCACGACGTCCCAGCAGTGGAAGCAACAGACGGTTTCGCTGGCACCATGGGCAGGAAAGGCCGTGAAGCTGCGGTTTTGGTTCGATCAGGTCAAGTATGACACGTCGAACAAGGCCAAGCTGGGCATGGTTGTCGATGAACTGGTGCTGGTTGGCGCTTGCCCGTGACCGCACTACAGGCCGCCCTTGCACCTGCGTCGCACTTCTCGTACCTTGCCGCTCACGCCTTCGCCCGCCCGGATGCGCGAGTGCCAGCCATGTTTCGCCGCCCCACGACTTCACGCACCATCCTGGCTTTCGCGGTTCTTGCGGCTGGTTGCGGCGCATCATCGGGCTATCGCTACGAGCAGCAGAGCTACGCCCAAGGCAACTACGGCGGTGCATCGACGTTGGCCGTCGCCACCGAGCAGGCGGCCGAGCGTGACTATTCCCGGGCGCCGCGCACAGAGGTGAGCGCGGATTCCGCCCCGGCGGGCTCGCCGCCGCCCAGTCCGGCACCCGTCACCGTCACGCAGTCGCTGTCGTCGCGCCCCAGCGGAGAAAGCTACAAGAAATCATCGTATCGCGCGCCGCCGCCGCAGCAGCCGCAGCAGCCGAGTCCGCCGCCTCAACAGGCGCAGCCGCAGACGGAGGTGCGCCGCAAGGCAGCCAAAGCAGCCGAAGTCAACGAGCCGATGGTCGTGTACCTCGGCTACCTCAAGCTGCGGGTCAAGCGGACCCTCGAAGCGATCGACGCGGTCACGGATCTGGTTCAAAAATCAGGTGGGTATGTGCAGTCCATGTCGGCGCAGGTCATGGTCGTGCGCATTCCCGCGGGCGATTTCGACGGCGCCATGGCCGCGTTGTCGGAACTCGGTGAAGTGCTGGATCGCCGCGTGAAAGCCTTGGATGTGTCGCAGCAATTTACCGACATCGACGCGCGGCTGGCGGTGGCACTGCAGGCGCGCGAACGGCTGCTGGCGCTGCTCAAGACCGTGCAGAACGTCGAAGAGCGCCTGATGATTCTCGAAGAAGTCAAGCGCCTGTCCGAACAGATCGAGTCGATGGAGTCGAGTCTGGCGACGCTTCGCAACCTGGCCAACTACTTTACGATCACCATCGAACTCGAACCCATCGTCCCCAACACGAACACCATCGTGCACCGCTCGCCGTTTGCCTGGCTGCGCGCCATGCAGGCGTATGTGCAGATTCTGAACAAAGGCAAGACGTCGATCGCGATGGATTTGCCGCGTGGATTCGTGTTGTTCGACAAGGACGATGCCTGGCGCGCGCAGGCCGCGGACACCTCGATGCTGCGGGCGGCAAAGGTCGAGAATGATCCGCGCGGCGACAGTGTTTTCTGGTCCGACGCGGTGCAGCACGAGATGGATGGCCGCGACGAGGAACTGGTCAGCCACGAGACGCTGCAGACGCCGGGCGGGCCACTGCCCGTGCGCGTCTACCGCAACAAGGATGTCAGGCCGCGCTACTGGGTGATCGCGGTGCAGGTCCAGGACAAGGACGTCTACGTCCTTGAGGCATTCCTTCCGGATGAAGCGGCGTGGCGACTGCACAAAAGCCAGGTCATGCAAGCCTTTGCAAGCTTTCACGTCAAGTAACACGTGGGGAGAGTCAGGACGGACATGCGTGGTTTCGGGACGACAGTCGCCTTGGTCTTTGCGTTGCTGGCGCGCGTTGCGCTGGCTGCCGAGCCGGCGACCGGGATGGTCTCGCAAAAGGCGGTGCAAGGGCCGGCCACCGAGCACGCGCCGCCGACGCTGCCGGCCCACGGTCTGCCGCGCAGTGCCACGCAGACGGACGACGGGCGGCTGACTGCGCTGACCGCGACCATGGTGGTCAAGGTCGTCCACGTCGCTGAGGTGCGCAAGCAGGTCCTGGACAGGGTCAAGGCGCTGCACGGCCACCCGATGTTGATGACCGACGCGGAGTTGCTGCTCAAGGTGCCGCCCAACGCGTTGCCGGAACTGCTGGAATTGTTGGCCGGGGCGGGAACCGTGCTGGCCAAGTCACTGCAACGAACGGATCTGACGGATGAAATTGCGCAACTGGAGGCGCGACTCAAATCCAAGCGCGATGTCCTGCAGCGGATGCGCGGCTTCATCGATGATTCGAATGTTCAAGCGACGTTGCGCATCGAGCGCACCATGACGCAGCTCGTGCAGGAACTGGAGTCGGTCAAGGGCCAGTTCGCGGTGCAGCGCGAGAGGGCGAGATTCGCCACGGTCCAGGTCAACTTTCAGTACTTTCAGCATGGTCGCATCACCTACGTCAACTCGCCGTTTGCGTGGTTGAACGACGTCGATCTCGACCGCTTTCTGAGGGAGTTCTAGCGTGGTTCGGCTTGGTTGCATCATCCTTGCCGTTGTCACGGGCCTGGGCGCCTGCGCGCCGCGCTATGAGATGACGGCGCCCGCGGCGTTCAAGCGCTTCGAGCAGCGCGGCGGATACCGGGCCATCACCGCCGACGGCGTGATGCTCAAGGCGCGCGAGGTCAAGAACTATCCAGAGGGTGATTTGCCCTTCTGGACCGACGCCTTGCAGCGTCACTTGCTCGCGCGCGGCTATGTGCAGAAGGGCAAGACGGCGTGTTTCAAGACGCAAAAGGGCGTGGATGGTTGCACGCTTGTCTTCCTGCTGCCGCACGGTGCTGAGGATTGGGCGTTCGCGCAGACGGTGTTCGTGCAAGGCAACCGCATCGTGCTGGTCGAGTCGGCGGGTCTGTTTGACTGTTTTGCCAAGATCGAGGCAGACCTCGCCACGGCACTGCGCAGTTTCGATCCGGGGGAGTGACGTGACGGCACCACGCAAGACCGGCTTGATTCTGGCGCTCGGCTTCGCTTCGTTGTGCATGGTTGGGTGTCTGCAGGCCCAGCAGACCGACCACGTCGCGGGCCCGGCCGGTTCGACCTGCAATACCGGGTACCATCGCCAGGGCTGCTACGTCACGACGGGCAAGCCGGCGATGCAATTGAAGATGGAGTGCAAGAACGCCAAGTGGACGCTCATCGAAATCTGTGCGGCTGGGCTCGTGTGCGTCGAGAAGTCAGATCCGACCTCGCCTGACTCGGCGATGCGGTACGCGACCTGTTCGACGCCGACGAGCAAGACGTCCGCCGACGCGAGCAGCGGCCCCAAGGATGCTTCGACGCAAACGCAGTGCGGCGACGCGAAGTGTGCCGGCAGCGAAAACCCCTACAACTGCCCGCAGGATTGCCACTGCGGCGACGGCAAGTGCGGCGAGGCCGAGACGCCCCTGGACTGCCCGAGTGACTGCCATGCCACCAAGTGCGGCGACGGTCACTGCCAGGCGGCTGAAACGAAAAGCAGTTGCCCCTCGGACTGCATCCAGTTTGGCGGCGTGTGCGGCGATGGCGCCTGCGGTTCGTCCGAAAACCAGGGTTCGTGCCCCCAAGACTGCACCCAGTCCGCGCGCTGCATCGTGGACAACTGCGACGCATCCTTGCAGCAGTGCTTGAACGATCCGGCTTGCGCATCGCTGTTCAACTGCATAGCCAACTGCGGCAGCGACGGCGATTGCGCCAACAGCTGCGGCCTCAATCTCGACACATTCAACGACTATCAATCGTGTGCAAAATCGCAATGCGGCCAGGCTGTGCCAGTCTGCGGCAATGGCATGTGCGAACCCGGTGAAACCAAGAGTGAATGCCAAGATGACTGTTCCGGCTCCGGCTGGCGCGCGGGGTGCACCGTCAAGCCCGGAATGCCCGCTGGCTGCGGCAACTGCAAGTGCCAGACCTGCGTGTGCAATGGACCGATTCCCGGTGGACCGAGCGGCGGCGACAGTTTCTGCTGCAGCACGGCCTGGGACAAGCGCTGCACGGAGTTGTGCCGCATGTGCGGCAACTGCCCATGAGACAATGACAAGTGCGGATGCTGGGGAGGAGCCAACGGAGGACCCATGGCCAACCTCATCGAAGCCGCTGGCGACAAAGCGCGCATGCTCTGTGCTGGCGTCGTGACACCCCATCGCAGTTGCGGCATCTGTCTGGCTGAGACCTTCAACTTGCCCACACAACCGTTCCAGGCCTTGAGGCGCGGCGGCCTGACCGGCGAGGGCCAATGTGGCGGCATCGTGGGCGGGCAGTTGGTGCTCGGCATCCTGCTCGGTGATCCGAGTCCGACAGGCAGTGTCACGCCGCGGCTGCGTCAGGCGATGCTTGCGTACCAGCGTGCCTGGCGCACGCGTCTGGGCTTGGCGGCGACGGACAGCATCATCTGCAACGAACTCACCCGTCCTTTCGAGGACTTCTTCGGCGTGGATCGCACGGGAATGTGCACGCGCATCGTGGGTGCTGCGGCAGAGTCCGTGCAGGAAGCGCTGGAAACAACGAACTCCGGCATCCACATCACGCCCGTCGAGCCCGGCCGGTGAACCATCCGCTGCAGGCCAGCAAGGTGCCGTGGCAGGTCTGGGCGGCCGCACTGTCGGTGGCGTTGCTGCGCGCGCTGCCCTACTGGGCTCTGCGCTTGACGGATCCGCCACCGGGACGCGCATTTCTGCAAACGGGCTACATTCCCAAAGATTGGCTGTCCTACGCGGCGTTCGTGCGGCAGGCGGCGCAACACGCTGGCGTGCCCGTGGACAATCCGTTCACCACCGAAGTGCAAAGCGGTCGCTTCATCTTGCTCTACCATCAGGTGCTGGGCGCGCTGTGCAGTTTGACCGGGCTGGACCCGTTGCTCGTCCTCGAACTGTCGCGCATTCCCTTGCTGCTGCTGTTCTTCTGGCTGCTGTGGCGCTTTCTCTCGCGCGTATTTCCTCAGCGTGATCACCGCCTGTGGGCGCTGTGGCTCGCGGCGCTTTCCGGTGGGCTCGAATTCCTCGTCGAGCCGACTTTGGGCGCATGGCCCAGTGAAGTGGCGAGCGTCGCACGCGAAGACTTCTGGCCCATGTTCGGCTGGAGCACCTTCCAGGCCGCGTACAATCCCCTCTGGCTTGCCGGCCTGTGCCTCGTGTTGCCGCTGCTGCAAAGTGCCTTGGATCCCGAGACAACGAGATCCCGCTTTGTTTGGTCGGCCCTGGGCTTCTTCGTGCTCTACTTCGTCCATCCCTACTCGGCCATTGCCGTGCTGGCCATCGTCGTGCTGCATCCCGTGCTGATGGGGCTGCTCGCGGTTCCGGGCGCCCGCGCTGCGTGGCTGCGGTCGTGGCCGCCGCTGCTGGTCGCGCTCGGCTGCGCCGGCTGCGTCAGCCTCTGGCAACTGCGCGATCCGGTCTACCGATCCTGCTCCGGAGGTCTGCTCGGTGGCAGGATCCTCAGCGTTTTCTGGTATCCGCTGACCTATGGTGTCCTCTTGTTGCTGGCTGTTCGCGGCTGGCAGCGCATGGTGTCGCAGCGCCATCCGTGGCGCTTCGGTCTTGGCGCGTGGTCGCTGGCGATCTTGCTGCTGCACAGCTCTCCGGTGCTCAATGGCTATCACTTCCTCTATTTCCAACATCTGCCG
>Ga0172370_10004823_pt1 | contig 17786 bp, 22 predicted proteins | sample LakKiv5m_FD_114538 | JGI IMG/M metagenome (GOLD analysis project Ga0172370, IMG submission 114538) | Freshwater microbial communities from Kabuno Bay, South-Kivu, Congo - kab_022012_11.5m | ecosystem: Environmental > Aquatic > Freshwater > Lake | place: Democratic Republic of the Congo...
CTTTATCCGAAGTATCTCCAATCAATGCCGTAAAATCTCCAATCAAGAAAGTCACATTATGACCCAGTTCCACAAACCATGCTAAACGACGCAGTGGAAAAGCATGACCCAAGTGAATTCTTGTCGCTGTTGGGTCAATTCCTAAATAAATATTAAGCTTTCTATCTCCCAATAGTTCCTTCTCTAGCTTCTCTTTGGAGGGAATAATATTTACTACCCCGCGATTCAAAATGTACTTAATAAGTTTCTCTCTATTTTTATCCATAGGTTTATTCTACATCTCTAGTAATTTAATTGAAGGAAAATCAGGACAAAACTCGAAAGCTTCGGCCATTTTCCCCTCTGGTGTTCGTAAGTGGTATCCATAAACTGCCATCGAACCTCTCTAAAAATCTTCTAGTTTTTTGTTAACTTGCGACCCAAGAAGATTCAACATCTCCATTTTCTTCTCAACCACGTCAGTCACGTCAACCAATATATCTGGTCGTGTTGGCCACATTCCCCCCATCATAGTAATCATTCCTGTTCTATGACCATCACCAATATCCGGTCTTACACCGCTAGCCGCCCATTTCACCGCCTCGATTCCGATTAAGTAGGCCGCTCTATGATCAGGATGAAAATCGTCTTTGTACATCAGTATCGTCCAGTCTGGTTGTATGCGACGCACTACCGCCACCACTTTGAGCATCAGTTCCTTCGAGTAAGTGAGTCCCAAATCTGGTTGCTCCATAAAGATGACTTCCTTCATCCCCAAAAATTTCGATGCTTTTAGCATTTCATCACGCCTTGTTTTGGCATCAGTTCCACCTTCTTCTGCACCAGTCAAAATTATTTCAGTAACCTCTGCCCCCAAATCGATCTGTTTAATTAACGTTCCTGCGCAAACCGTTTCATCATCGGGGTGCGCTACGATCAAGAGAATTTTCTTATTTTTCATATTTGTTCTTTATTAACAATCTCGCTTCTTCCTTAGAACTTATCAATCCCTCTATGTATAGATCCGAAAGTTCTTCTAAAACAGCTTTGACTAGTGGTCCACTAATCCCCAAACCGGTCAAAAATTTACCGTCGATCTCGAGCCCCCTTTTTAATCTTCTATTTTTTTGAGTTGCTATGATGGTTCTATCATCAAGAAACATCTTTGACTCGTTGTTTTCAAAATATTCTCTTATCGCTGTCGCTAAAAACTCCCCATTCTTGCCAGATAACATAATCGCCAAGACCAAGGGGTCCACACCATCTCCTCCGGATTGTTCTTTGTTTGCATATATTCTCTTGATCTTCGATATCACTATTTTCGATCTTGTATTTCGTCTCAAATTTACCTCATAGGACGAGGCGAAATTTCCAAAAGTAGTATCCTTTTCCAATAAAATCATGTCACCACCTCCGGGTATCGATTCTGGATCTGTCATCATCGCTGTTAAACTTACCCACGCCGTACCTCCCAACCATCCCCCATTTTTATAGAGATCTCCGATTGTGGATTCCCCAAAATTGGCATTACTAAAGATCTTTTCATCGTTTACATGTGCGAATACAATTTTCTCCTTCCCCATTCCATTCGATACTCTTTGCACTCTATCCAACAGTACTTTTATCTTCATGTTTCCCAGCCCTGATCCTCCAAAAAGTAATCGATCATCAACTATCGACAATTTCTCAACGGCGATCAATCCAAAAATTTTAACAGCAATATACATTAGCGCCGACGAATACGCTTCGGCCAAACTAAAATCTCTCATTATTCTGATCTCTTCCAACTTCAATACCATTGATTCTGAAAACACCTGAGAAACTTTCATCTCCCTAACCTTTCCCTCACCAATTACAACTTCTTCTGAATTGACCCCTATTAGGGGCAAACTCGGTTTGGTAATTCTTTTGAAACAATCAGCAAAGCTGTGGGCATTTTGATCCAAGGTTAGAACGGCACCCACATCCAATCTTTCAGCAGCCAATAGTAACATCAGTGTTTCTGCCACATTACCCACCCCATCGACCGTTCCGTACAGGATTATTGGTCGATCTTTACTATTCCAAAATTTATTACTTTCTGACGCCAAATTTTCTAACATACTAGGTCGCACCAATCCACCTACAACCATCTGGTCGACGTCTTCTTTAGAATTCACTAATATTTCTTTCCCCATTCGATTTAAGATCTCCTGAGAAAATGTTCCTCCTTCATACCTATTAGGCATTTTGACTCCTTTTTTTATTATTTATTAATTGTAATTTTTCATAAACTGGCACCATTTTTTCCACGTCAAGCATGGAAATCTCTATTCCCAGTCTATTTAATTCCCCAATCAAGGTTTCTGTCGGCAGGCAATTCTTATCTTTCCAAAATAATCCGGGGGCAAGTTCTAGGGCCAAAGGCCCTAACACTACGTGTTCGAAGTCAATAAATCTCAAACCCAATCCTACTAACATTATGTTCGATAAACCCAAGTCACCGTGAACCACGGTAATTGGTCCAGAAACCAAAGGGACCTCTATTATTTCTCTTACGTCTTTTATCAAACCTTCTCTTATCAAAAACTCTCCTCTCTCTTGAGTTTTGTTGACAAATTTTACCAACATCATTGCCACCATCTTGACCATCTCATCTCGTCTAGAATCTGATAAATCTGTCCATATATCTGCCAAAGTAGTTCCATCGTGCTTATTCAACACTAGCTCGTTGATAGAATTGGCTATAAATATTGGTTCATCAAGCAAAATACTTGCAGCCACACTCCTTCGCAGTTCAGAAAGCATCGACTCGCATCCGTCGAATTTCTTGACGATTGCCGTTTTAAAAATAGTAGTTTCGGTTACATTTAGTGCACTCATATGTAAAAAAAAACCTCCCGTTATCAGCCTTGTCTTGGCTAATTTCGGAAGGTTTCTTATTGTTTTTCTGTTATTTTCTTACCAACCAAAAACTAGCCAATTAAGGCCCTAAAACTACGATACCAACAATGGTATGTGGTTAGTTTGGTTGATAACACAAGAAAGTATTGTATCACATCGACTCGACCACCTTGATTCCCAAAATCTCCAGTCCTCTTTTTATGACCTCTCGAACCATCAAAACCAACATCAATCTTTGTCTTTCTCTTGGATCCCCCAACACTTTATTTCTCTCGTAAAATCCGTTGAATCTCTTGGCCAATTCATAGATATACGAACACATGGATTGGGGAGCATATCCCCTAGCGGCTACCTCAACCTCTTCACCCAAAGCAAATCGCACAATAAATCTCGCCAGTTCTTTTTCCTCCCCTTCAAAAACAAAGTCCTCGCTTAAAATTTCTTTTCCTTCAAGAATTTTGTTCGCCCTGACATATGCATAATTGATATATGGAGCGCTATTGCCCTCCATCGACAATGCTTCATCCCAATCAAAGACATAATTCATCACTGGTGATCTTTTAAGTTCGTTATACTTTACCGACGCTATCGCCAACTCAGGCGATTTTTCTTCTGCTCTACCCAACAAATCATCAAGCTTAATCGTATTCCCTTTTCTTGTACTCATCTTGCCCTCAGGTAGAGTTAACAAACCATGTTGAACATGTTTAAATTTTTCCTTCGATGTCCATCCCAACTTTTCAACTGACTCAAAAACTTGTCTAAAATGCATTGTCTGTTCACTCCCCACTTCATAAATGTAAAGGTCACATTTCAAATCTTCGTCATTTAGTCTTTTTCTAACTGTCGCCAAGTCTCGCGTAAAATAAGTCGTTGTGCCATCAGACTTTCTTAGCATAGCCGGGGGAAAATACTCTTTTCCGTCTTTTTCAAATCGAACGATTAAGGCCCCACCTTCTCCCTCCTCAGCCACCTTCTTATTCAAACATTCCTGAATAATATCGGGCATCATCTTTTCGTAAATACTCTCACCATTCTGATGCTCAAAAGAAATTTCCAGCTTTTTATAAATCTCACCAAATTCCTTCATCGAAACATCCACTGACTTCTGCCAAATATCTCTCGCTTCACTGTCTCCTTTTTCTAGTTTCAAAAATTCTTCGCGGGCCTTGTCCCGCATTTTAGGTTTCTCTGTCATCTCTTTATTGAATCTGACGTACAGATCTTCCAATTTTCCAATCGGATCTTCCGTCTCCCAGTCAAACCCCCATTCCTTAACCGCCGCAATAATCATTCCAAATTGTGTTCCCCAATCACCCAAATGATTGTCGTTAGTCACTATTGCCCCACTATTTTTATACAAATTAAATATCGCTTGACCAATCAAGGTAGACCTAAAATGACCTACGCTAAATCTTTTTGCAATATTTGGCGAAGAATATTCAACTAACACCTTTCTCCCCTTCATCCAATCACTCACCCCAAAAGTCTCACCAGTCTTTAATTTCGAAGAAATGTATTTGTCATTTAAAAAGAAATTTATAAATCCCGGCCCCGCCACTTCGATTCTTTCCAAATCCACCACCCCCCCCAACACTTTGTCTTTCTTCAATTCCCCAACAAGCTTCTCTGCAACCATTCGTGGATTCGTAGCTTCATGACTTCGTGTCAACATTGCTACATTTGTTGCGTAGTCACCCATTTTCATGTTCGCAGGATGCACAACTACAAACTTTGGCATTTTTTCGTCCTTAGCCAACCGATGCATCACCGCTCTCTCGATCGCTTCACAAATCAGTTTTGACGCTTTCATTCCCCTATTTTAACCCATATGATCAGTTTTGAGTTTTTTGTCGAAAGTAAACAAATCCCAACCATTGATTCTCGCCAAACACTCTAAAAGAATATCTAATAAACTCAAATTTCTTAGACTATAAATTGGAAATACTGACTTCCATACATTATTCGCCACAATTCCCTTTACCATTATCAGATTCGACAATTCTTCCGAAACCCTGCTTTTATCTATCTTGTAAAAGGATCTCAACACATAGCAAATCTCCAGGACCACTTCGTTGGTTAAAACAAGCTCAACCTCTCCTTTTTTCATCTTCTTCATTAGTAATGAAATTTCTGCGTACTGTGATTCGTTATCTTTCAGCAAATATCTCAGCCAAGCGTTCGTATCAACTAAAATGCTTCTCATTTCCCAAATCTACTTACCCATCCCCCCTTTATTGCTTTTTTCTCGGCCAACGTTATCTCTTGTTGTGACATACCCCTAGTAATTTTCTTTGCGCTATCAGCAAATACCCCCCCCAAATCATCAATGTCCGACAATCTTTCCAGCACTATCTTCTCACCGACCAGCGTTGCCTTGATTTTTTCTCTCCTACCCATCTTCAAATACCGACGCATATCCATCGGAACCGTAATTTGACCTTGGCTAGTAATAGAAACTATTGCCTGCATATAATGTATGCTAAATGATATCCATTACTTTGTCAAGACTAACATTAATTAGAGCTTAACTACCAAGATTGGGCTGATCCTGTCAGATATCTTTCGCAATCCAAGGCCGCCTTACAGCCAGTTCCAACCGCAGTAGCAATTTGGCGATAACGACCGTCAATCACATCACCTGCTCCAAAAACTCCCTCCACAGAAGTTTCTGATTGAGCTTCCGATCTTTTTGTTACTACATGACCATGTCCATCCGTCTCTAGCTGGTCACCAAACAGGTCACTTTCTGGTGAGTGGCCAATTGCCAAAAATAACCCATCGGCAGGCAACTCATTTATCTCACCAGTCGTTACGTTTTTAACTTTGATCCCCGTCAACTTTTGATCTCCAATAACCTCTATCACCTCACTGTTCCACAATACCGGAATCTTTTTTTCATTCAACGCTCTGTCCTGCATAATCTTACTGGCTCTCAATTCACCCTTCCGGTGTATTAAGGTTACTTCTTTGGCAAATTTAGATAGCGCTAATATATCTTCCATGGCGACATCTCCACCTCCAACCACAAAAGTTACTTTGTCCTTAAAGAATGCCGCATCACATGTGGCGCAGGTACTAACTCCACGACCAATCAGTCTTTTTTCTCCAATCTCCAACAATCGCGGCTTACCACCAGTTGTTAAAATGACAGACCTTGCTTGATATTCTTGATCATTTACCCAAACCCTTTTTATATCGCCGCTCAAATCAACTTTCGTCACGTTAACGTTCTTTATTTCTGCTCCAAATTTTTCTGCTTGTTTCCGCATTCTGTCAACCAGATCTGGTCCGGTAATTCTATCCGGAAAACCCGGATAATTTTCTACCTCTGTCGTCCACATTAGCTGTCCTCCAGCCATCTCACCAGCAAACATCAACGGTGCAAGTGTCGCTCTGGCTAAATAAATCGCCGCCGTGTATCCAGCTGGACCCCCTCCCACAATAATCACATTCCTGATGTTTTTGTCGTTACCAATCATCATTTGTTTCACATCATTCTAAGTGCTTCGCTCTTTAACTTGTCAGCTTCTTGCTTCCAATAGTCTCTCCATGTTTTTGGGTCGATCGGAGTTATCATTCTAGGAAGATCTTCTAAATGATCAACTTCTAGAAGTTGCTTAGCCAATTGTAACGGGTCCATGTGTGTATCAAATTTTATTCGTGACTTTTCCCTCAAATCCTCAAATTTATATCCCTCTTCCTTGATAATAAGATACAGATCAATAAAATCCCTGCTTCTTGGTCTTTGATAAACAGTAAACGTTTTATTGACAGCTATATCTAACAAACTATCAATTTTCGTGCCGTCTATTATTTTTACTTTCTCCAATTGCTCAAATGGATAAAAGGTGAATTCTGTTTTAATAATCTCGTCGTCAAAATGAAGGTAGATCAAATTACGATTAAAACTTTGTTGAAAATCGATTTTCCTAATGCCAGCTTGGCTAGAGATTGATTTGATATAAACATGAATTGACATGGGATCAACTTCCTTCTCTGAAAAATAATCAAGGTCTTCCGAAATACGATGATGTAGATAATACTCGGCGAGTGCCGTGCCACCACTTAAATAGAAATTTTCTTGAATGTGAGGATCAGAAGCAAATAAACGAAGCAATGTTTTTTGTCTGATACTAAGAACAGATTTTGACATGTTACCTTAACCAAAACTCTAAAACCCTCTTCCTCTGCGGATCCAATCTGAGAGATGACCAATATTTTTTAAGATCTAATACTTTAATCTTCTCCCCATTCAGTCCAAAGTTAATGAGTTGCTCAAGACGCCAAATAGCATATCTTTCCGGATCTTTCTTCAGATTAGCAATATTAGTATTCCAATTGTACATATATATCTGTAGTATACCTTTTTTAATTTCTAATCTATGGTTTGGCCACCATTGTGACTCTATTGATCATTTCTTCATAGGGTACTTTCCCTCCGAAACCTACTTTTTTCTCAAAAACTTTTCCATCCCTGAACATAATCACCGTCGGAATACTCATCACTCCAAATTTTCCCGCGGTCATCGACGATTCGTCCACGTCCAATTTTACGATTTTTACCTTTTCTTTATGCTCATTAGATAATTCTTCCAAAATGGGTGCCGCCAATTTGCACGGGCCGCACCATTCCGCAAAAAAATCCACCAACACTGGCAATTTTGACTTAATAACTTTCTGATCAAAATCAGAATCACTTACATGAATCATATTTTCAAACAAATCTTTTTAATAATTTAACGTAATCAGTTTTTGAACAACAGTTGGCTTGGTCAGCCAACAAATTCATCCCGACGGTCTTCAAAGAACTCATTGCGGCGACCACTTGAGTTAGAACTTCACCACAATCTTTTTCTTCATCAATCATCTTCGAGATACCCCCAACTTGGCCCTGAATTCTCTTCAGCGTCATCTCTAATTGTTTCTTTTCTTCTAATCTCATTATTCAACCATACCCCCACCGGTATTATCCTGTCAATATATAGAGCGATTTTATCCAATCACTAATCAGTACATCACATTTCCCATATACTGACTCAACCATTTGAACGTTTTGTTCGGGAGATATTATTTCTTTCACCCCCACATACATCGTCTTATATTTTTCCAGGCCATATTTATTTAATAAAAATTTTGAAAAAGAAGCTGAAAACGGAACAACTTGTTTATTTTCCATCGTGCAAAACCCGTCAAAGTTAATTACGGAAACCACATCTATGCGACGGACCAAATCAATTTGCTCCCTGCACCAATCGTCAATTGATTTTAGCGTCCCATCTTCTTTAAGTTGCCGACCAAAAACGATATCATCAACTGCAATTGCCAACCCCTCCTGCATAAAAGAGGTAGAAACCATACCAATCTCCTTTTGGTACTCACTTGTATCTGGAGCAGTTAGGGTAGCATTCCACTTATACGGGGTGTCCCACATGTGAGACACGAGGTGAACAATTTCGTGTGGAAAACTTGGGTTTTCTTGATCTCTGGGGTGCCATGCTCTATATATCGTCATTTCGTCACACCTAGCACTTGCCCTACTCCCACTGTGATTCGGGTCTGCCTTCCTTTTATTATCCACACCCTCATATAACTTATACACCATTTTCGGCAACACATCAGTTGCAACCCCCAAATATTTACATACCTCCCCCAGATCATTCCTTTGAATCGTCTCAAAATAGTGACGATCGCTGCTACCAATTTCGTAGTCAAAAAAGAAATCGATTTTTTCACTTAAATCTACTCCGCCAGAATTTGCTTCTGGTACAGCACCATTTTCCGGTCTAAATTGAGAAGAATTTGAAATCGACATAACCCTTACACCAAATTAATAACACTTACCTAATAGAACACACGAGAATTCCAAGATGGCATGCAAACTCAACGAAAAAATCGCGCACCACGCCCAGATCTTGTGCCAATGCGTCAGGGGAAACCTACCAACAGCGTCTTTTATATCTTTACCCGGAAAATCCCCCTTCCAGGGCTCTTTCCAACTCGCCCACGGCATTGCGTAACAAGTCGCGAAATTCAGAATGAAGAATATCAACGCCGCATATACCATTACCCATTTCCACGAAAAGCTACCTACACTTACCACCGCCCCACCTTCTTTGCCGCAAATTGGTGCCTTATAAAACCGGTCCATCACCCCAACTTTATGAGGACCAGACTCTATAGTTTCTTTGTCATAAGTTTTTCCGCACAGATGCTGACCAACGTGACCGGTAACATCCCATTTCTTAGCTGTCGTGAAGTCATAGACCTTTCCGTCATATATCGTCAAACAAACTTTTTCCCTTTCCACCCGATCTTTCACTTCAGCTTGGGTTAGACAACTTGTCGTCTGGGATTTGGCAGAAACCGTCGCCTTAACGCCCAAAATCACCAAATAAGCCATAAACGCCGCCAATACAGAAAATAACAACTGTCTCCAGCTCAATTTATCACTACATTTTGTATTGCGTCCCGTACACGACAAACAATCTTTATTCATCTATAAATTCCATAATAATAACCCAAATACAAAAAGCAAGACATAAACAATAACCCTTATCTCACCAGGTTCAAGCTTTCTTTTTATTTGATAAAACCATAACCCAATATTGTCTCGGCGATAAAAATAATCATAGAAGAACTCTATTCCCAAAAATCCACCAACCCCAAAGATAAGGCCTCTACCAAACACCGACGGCACTGATGTCACACACCATATTGCTAAAAATACCCAGACCAAAAGAAAAAGCGCCGACTTAACTACTCTCAAACTCCCCTTCTTACCCTCTTTGTACACATAAACATAATTCTCAGATAATCCCATCCCATAACCGACAATTCCCCCCAACCACCACCAAAAAAGATTAACTCCAATCGACCATCCTCCTGTAAGCAACCGCACCAGGGACAGCAGCAACATTAAACCTAACATCAGAAACTGACTCCAGATCAAGTTCATCTGTATTCAGTTTAGCATTTAATTCTTGTCTCTCCAAAGCCATACACAAAATCATCGCCATTCCCTCACCATAGCTAAAACCTGCTCGGTTCAGCGATCTGGCAAAACCACCACCCGTGGTTATATCAGGATTAGCGTTTACATCCAAAACATATGGCTTATTACCCTTCACTCGAATATCGATCCTAGAGTAATCTTGCAAACCACACGCTCTATAAGCATCCAAGGCAACTTTCTCAACATTTTTTTTCAAGAGTTTAGACATCGGAGCCGGACAAATCACCTGAGTCTTTCTCCATTCGACACTGCCCTCCAACCACTTAGCCTCGTATCCACACAATCTGTCATGATAATCTTCAAACTGGGAATAATCGATCATTCCTATTGGTAACACCTCCAGTTTTTCATTTCCCCAAATCGCCACGTTATATTCTTCACCCCCGATAAAATCTTCAACCATCACTCCGTTTCCATGTTTTGCCAATAAATCTTCGACTCTCTTATGCAGCTGCTCACTGTTGTCAACCACGCTCTCTCGGGTTATACCGAACGAACAATGCTCCCGCGCCGGTTTTACCAAAGCCGGAAACTTCTTCCATCCATTGGCGTCATTACCACGATACACCCTACTTTTCGGCGTTGGCACCTTTGCTCTTAACAATAACTCCTTGGTTTCTTCTTTGTCCGCCGTCACCCTTAAAGACTCCGGCGTCCCGCCACTATAAATAACTCCATACTTATCCAGTGCCGACGGCACAGTAAAGTAATCATAATCGTCCTCTCCAAACCCCTCACACCAATTAAAAACAACCGTCTTCTTTGGATTTAGTTTTGCCAAGTCTCTAATATTATTTTCATCTACTTTTAAATATCGCGACTTAATCCCAACCTTTTTAAATTCATCCACCATTATCTGAATTTCTTTCAGTGAAATCTGTTGATCTTCTTCCGTCCAAACACCGGGCTCAGAATATAAAATTAAAACATCTTTTTTCTCTAAAAGAGAAAAATATTTATCCTTATTTAAGTTCATCAAAAATAATTATTTCACAATCGTGATGTTCGTCAAGTAGCAAGATGAAAAAAATATTGGATTGATTATCCATATCTCGATGAATACGACGATATGTATTCATGGGAATCTGGATTAAAAAATTTAGTCGGAAAAAAATATTTAGATGCACGCCATAAAAAATTCAGGAATTGATTGAAAAACGAAATTTGGCTTGACTCTAAAGCTGATGAAACCGAAATACCATTTATTTTCTTACACGAAAAGATAGAGCGTGACATTATGAAAAAAGGAAAAAGCTATGAGGAAGGTCATGAAATCGCTCTGGCTATAGAAAAGATAATTTATCCGACTATTTTAAATTTCAACCAAACTAGATCTATCACCCTCCGCTACCATCTCAACTATCACCCCATTTTTAAAAGCAATAAATCTATCTCCTACGTGCCCAAAGTTTGGCCAAGTGATCACCGGAATATCTTTATTAACCGCCGCTATCCTTTTAGCAATAATCTCCCCAGTCTCATTTTTCAGATACCATTTCGAGTATTCCTCATCAAATTTTAAATTCCTAAACTTTCCCAACACAACCCCCTTAATTCTATTAGCTTTCTTGTGATTCATAATCATATCAATCTGGCGTTGGATGTTGCTTTTAAATTGCTCATATTCTTCCAGTCCTAGTATCAAATCATCGTCTCCATAATCAAATGGATCAAACTTTGTCCCAAAACAGGTAACTAGGCTATCTAAGTTAGAATTTAGCAACCTTCCCCTGACTCTTCCTTCAACTATCGCCACCCCACCACTTATTAAAGGAACCATCTTATCAATCTCCCCGAACAACAGTTTGCGGGTCCATTCTTGACTCTCACCATCAAGGTCGGACAGACCCGCAAGGTTGGTGCCATGAACTGATCCGACTCCCATTCGAAACCAAAGATGAGACAAGATACAAATATCGCTATATCCCATGATCATTTTGGGATTTTCCCGAAGTCCCTCCATAAATTTTTCATCGATAATGGGCCACAACTGCGTTGCCGCAAATCCCCCCAATGAGCACCATATCATTTTTACTTTTTTGTCAAAAACCATTTTTTTCAAATCTTCGAACCGATCCCCAGCTGTTCCCGCCGCAAACTCATCCTCCTGGTCAAAAACGTGGTCACCCAACACAACTTCAAGTCCCCACGATTTAACAATTAAAAGACTTTTTTCTATATCTTTCGTTTCAATAAAGTCAGAAGGAGAAATGATTCCGATTGAATCTCCCTTTTTCAAGTAAGTCGAAAATATAAAGTCAATCATCAGTTGGCGCTGTGATACTTTCTAAAAACTGTAATCTGGCGCTCCCTGATTCAACCGTAAACTGGACGTTTATTCCGTTAGGTAGACCCAAAAATGTCACCGGTTTCTTAAATTGAGGAAATCTTTCTGTAAACCAATTATCGTCGTCGGGTGGGTGCCCAAAATCATTCAATTGCGCCATGGGAATTGCTCCTTTGATTCTAACCCTTCCTTCAATCAGCTGTTGGGGGGTAATTTTCTTCCCCCACATTGGATAAGACTCTTCATCAATCCCTATCAATCGACCCAGGACAAACCCTTTGATTCTATCTGCTCGTTGATGATTAAAAATCGTATCTACCTGACGTTGCAAAGTGCTTTTATCAATCCACCATTCTTCTATCCCCAGAATAATATCTCCAGACCCGTGCATAATTGGATCAAATTTCGTTCCCAAAACGGCAATCAAACTATCTAAGTTGGTCGTCAACAACATTCCCCTTGCTGTCCCCGGAATTATTCCCATCCAGGAACCCTCTGATCCGATTTCCATTCCTGTCTCTCCAAATAACATTCGCCTAATCCATTCTTGGCTTTTCAAATCTTTTTCCGATAATCCTGTCATGTTCGGACCATGGATGTTTACTATCTTAAACGAAGTTAGGGCATTAAGTAGAACACAAACGTCTGAATATCCGATAAACCATTTTGGGTTTTGACGCAGTTTCTGAACAACCTCCTTGGTAAAAATCGGCAATACTTCTGTCGCCGCATAACCACCTTCCGCCGCCCAAATTACTTTTACCTCCGGATCGTCTATCATTCTTAATAAGTCCTCCTTTCGCTCGTCGGCTGTTCCAGCCGCAAAGTCACCAACCAATGAATAAAGATGCTTCCCCAATCTTGCCTTCAAGCCCCACTCTTTTAGTTTTTTGACCCCCTGTTGAACCCACCACTTCTCCACCGCATCCGATGGGGCAACTATCCCCACCACATCCCCCTTATTTAGGGCTTTAGGTTTAACAAAGGAACTCATGCCGACCATTATATCAACAAAAACCACCCCTTTTTAGCTACGTATCCACCACATACCCCAAATTCGAGGCTAAAACTCAAAAATCAATTTGCCCCCCATATCCTGTAGTTTAGCCTCAGCCATCACCCCCGAAGGTACCGCCAAAAACTCCTCTTCTGTCTCCTGGTCATAACTGCTTGGATGTCCAAAATCCATCAATCTCCCAACAAGCATTTCTGGATTAACTTCCAAAATTCTCCTAACTATTTCCTCGGTTACATCCACTTTGATCGACCATTGCTCATAAGACTCCGAAGTCATCAAGGGGAATCTTCCCAGCAATACTCCCACCACCTTCCCGAAATCTCTATGATTAATTATCGAATCCAATTGGCGAAACAATGAAGTTTTTTCTCCATTCCAATCCTCTAATACCAGAATAAGCGGAGCATCGTTATTGCTCAAAACGTCACTACTGGTCCCAAAACCTAACTGCATGCACTCTATTCCTCCAGGTATCAGTTTCCCATAAATATTAGCTTTTCCATTAAATACCTCAAACTTCAGTTCTCTTTGTCCACTTTCCATGACCAATGACCTAATCCAATTTTGCGTTTTATCTTTCCATTTATTTAAACCACAGATCATAGGTCCATATATTGCTGGACAATTAATATTGGTCCAAAAATTTACAAACATCGTAACATCGCTATATCCAATCATTAGCTTCTTATTTTCTTGAATCTTAATAGCTAATTCATATTCCAAATACTTTCGCAGTGGAGTGATTGCATATCCACCTTCTGCACACCAAATACACTTAACCTCAGGGTCATTAACCATCGAAATAAAATCTTCTCTTCTGTGTTCAACACTCCCCGCCATGTAATCATCAATGTCCTCAAAAACATACTTACCAAGTTTAACTTTTAACCCCCAACCCTCTATCACTCTAATGCCATCCATTAAGCTCTCTCTAGTAAAACTATCAGATGGAGCAATTACCCCCACCACATCACCCACTTTCAATTTATCCATTACCTCATTTTACCCCTCTTTTTCTCCCCTTATAAAGGGGAGAGGGTCGAGAGAATATTCTTTCTCAACCTTTCCCCCTTTCTAAGGGGGAATGAGCCGTACTCGGCGAAAAGGGGTATTGTCAACAAATAAACATCGCGTCACCAAAGGAATAAAAATGAAAACCCAGATCTATCGCTTTCTGATAAGCTTCACCAACCAAACTACTTCTAAAATCTACAAATTTTTCTTCAGTATTTGGTGATGAGACAAAAGCCGATACTAACATCAGTAAGGTGCTTTTCGGTAAATGGAAGTTAGTTATCAAAGCGTCAATAAATTTAAATTTATATGATGGGTAAATAAATATTTTAGTTTCCCCCATTGTTGGCTCTAGTAAGCCGAAACTATTGGTACAAGTTTCTAAAACTCTTGTCGCCGTCGTACCCACACTAATTATTCTTCTCCCTTCTTGTTTATATTGATTCAGCTTTTTGGCTGTCTCTTCTGTCAGCTCAAACCATTCTGAATGCATTTGATGATCTTCGATATTTTCAGTCTTAACGCTCTGAAATGTTCCCAAGCCAACGTGTAAAGTTATGTAACAAATCTTCACACCTTTTTCTTTCAATCTTATTAATAAATTTTCACTAAAATGAAAACCCGCCGTTGGTGCGGCAACGCTCCCTTCATTTTTTGCATACACAGTCTGATATTTTTTTCTGGCTTCTTCTTCTGTCAAACTACTATTTATATATGGTGGCAATGGTGTCTTTCCAATTTCTAAAATTATTTTCTTAAAATCTTCTCCAGCTTTATCAAACTTGATCTTCACCATCCCGTCTCCTCTCTCTATTATCTCCCCATTTAACCCCCGCCTGCCGGCAGGCATGGCTTTAAACTTTATACTTTTGTCTTTCTTTAGTCCTGGCTTACTCATCGCCCACCAACCGTCACCATCTTCTCTTACTAATAGTATTTCCACCTTTCCACCCGAATCTTTTTCTCCAAATACCCTTGCCGGAAAAACCTTTGTATCATTTAGCACCAAGACATCATCTGGCCCCAAAACGGTTAATAAATTTTTTACTTGTCCCTCATCAATCGTTAAGTTCTCGCGGTTGATTATCAACAGTCTCGCTTCATCTCGTGGATCAGCGGGGATAGTACCGATTCTGTCTTCTGGCAAGTTATAATCAAAAAGATCTAGTTTCATTATTGCTATTTTATCTTATGAACCCATATCCCCAAACCATTGTAAAAAATTCTAGCATTGACCGCATGGGTCTTTTTGCTGCCCAAGACATCGCCGAGGATACAACCATTACTGAATACATGGGTGAAAAAATCTCAAACGAAGAAGCAGACAGCAGAGAAAGAATTAACGATCTAACTGGCACCACCTATATCTTTGTTTACGAAGATCAAACCTTTTGCATCGACGGTGCCGTCGGTGGAAACGATAGTCGATTTGCCAACCACTGTTGTTCCCCAAACATGTACTTGGACTTTATAGATGGTCACATCTATTTTGTCGCTGATCGAGATATTAAAATGGGAGAGGAACTAACTTACGACTACGCCTTTGATTATGATCCCCTAGCTTTAGTGAAATGTTTTTGCGGAAGTAAGGATTGTCGAGGCACCATCAACGAGCTTCCACCCCTCGATCCCAACCCTCAATTTCAGTCTGAGGTAGTTTAATTTTTTTCGGTGTTACCAATAATAAAACTCCTGAGACAAAAATCACTCCTAATCCAAGGGCAGAAAATGTCATCCTTTCGCCAACTAAAGACGCCACCCAACCTGCCGCCGCGGGACCCACGATATATGCCAAACTTATCGTAGAACTCGATAATCCAAGCATGTGTTTTCTCTCTCTGCCCATTCTCGCTAGTATGTCAGAATATACCGCATCAGTTAATGGATAACTTACTGACAAGGCACTACTAGCCAAGAATACCAAAGACAACTGCCATATCACACCATCAGATAAACCAAGTAACAACAAAAGAATACCCGACAATAACATAAATACTTCTGCCCACTTCTTCTTCCCTTGATAAATTCCCCACTTAAATACTAAGAAACCTACAAACATAGATGGGAGCATATACATCGGTAAAAACATAAACCCCCAAGCGTGTCTACTGGCCAATGCGTCCGACAACACCGCACCGGTCGTCCAAAAAGTTGAGTCAATCAACCCCAGTACCAAACTAATAGTTACCACGGGCCAAACGTGCGCCAACAATACTCTCCAGTGAGAAATCTCGGCTAGCAAGTTAACATTGTTAAGTTCGACTTCAGTTGTTTTATCGTCTGCTAATTTCAAAAAGTTCAACATAAAAAAAGAAACTAAAGTTATAACTCCACTTGCCAAAACCACACCGAAATTACCACCTCGATTAATCAATAAACCGCCAATTATTGGACCAAAAAAGTAGGCAAAACTTTTAAATACACCCACCACTGCCCACACCCTTGCTCGATCATGTGGTGTTGCAACTGTGGCTACAAATTGTTGATTAGCAAATGCTAAAAATTCGTAATATACGCCCCATACCGCCATCGCCACCAACAGAACTGGCAGTAACGGCTTTAAAGCAGCAAAAAACAAACTTACCACGAACAACATACTTGCCCCCATTGCCCAACGAAGTAGATGTTTTACTAATACGCCCTTAAATAATTGCGGAAAAATTAAATCGGTTGCAAATCCAACAATACTAGAAAAAGAAAAGACCAAACCCATCAAGAAAGATCCGCCCAAAACCTCCTGCAAATAAGAGGGAACCCAATCCGACAAAATCGCATCGGACAAATCAATGAACAAGAGTACAGATATAAGTGCCAGCACCCTTCTCCACATTGGATTACCCAGGAACTCTAAATTGATTTTTGTCCTCATCCTTTAATCTTACCCTTAAGCTCCTTGACCTTCCACATGAACAATTTACTTTTACTTCTAGCATTGCTGTCAGAAACGAAACTTCTCGCTTCTTCCAGTATTCCCCTTGGATATTCTTTGCACATTTTCATATATAAACTTTTGTGTGGTAAATCCTCCAACTCCAATGCCAAACGATATGCAAAATCTTGCCATTCCTGACTTATCCGCCGCTGTTTATCGTTATCAATCTTGTAATTATCCAGTGCCAATCCCACTTGCTTAAATCCCGCCATCCTCCAATTCTAACTTATATTTCTTCCTCTCTTTTTTTAATGCCATTCCCCCTTTATGGGTGGTCAGATGACGCATCAATTTCTACCCTTCCCCCTTTACAATAGAGAGTCGGAAGAATATACAGTTTCTACCATTCCCCCTTTATAAGGGGGAAATCTGTCGTAATCGACAGAAAGGGGTATATCAATTATCCCAAATTTCTTTTAATTACCTCCAACACCATCTCCCTTTCATACAGCACTTGATCATTGGTAAATCTTAAGAACTTGATATTCAATAATTCAATTTGAAACTGTCGCGTTTTATCAAGTTCTATATCATGTGATGGACCATCAATTTCTATGACAACTCTTTTATCTGGGCAATAGAAATCAACAACATATGAATCAAACCCATATTGTCTTCGAAATTTATATCCCATCTGTGATCCTTTCAAATGTTTCCA
>Ga0172370_10004829_pt1 | contig 17767 bp, 9 predicted proteins | sample LakKiv5m_FD_114538 | JGI IMG/M metagenome (GOLD analysis project Ga0172370, IMG submission 114538) | Freshwater microbial communities from Kabuno Bay, South-Kivu, Congo - kab_022012_11.5m | ecosystem: Environmental > Aquatic > Freshwater > Lake | place: Democratic Republic of the Congo...
ATATTCATAATACCGTATGTATCTCGATTTTTCCTATTCTTAGACAGGCTGGAAAGCGGGAATCCAATCATTTGTAATTTATAGAGATATGGATACTGGCTTTCGCCAGTATGACGCCCTTCGGGCGTTTTGGGACAAGTTCACTGTTCTGTCCCTGCCTAAACATGCGAAAAGATTTTTTGGAATTAGTATAATAGCAAAGCTGCTCCTGCGGACAGCTTTTTTTTTGCGCTTTTCTTTGGATATTTCCCTTTTTTTATTTATCTTAAAAAAGTCTGCAAGTATACAAGTCTGCAAGTCGAAAGAAAAGCAGCAAGTAAAAGCGGTCGATGGTTAATGGTGGATGGTTGATGGTTAAAATTCACTGGAAAATATCGATATTATGGAAATTTTATTCCGAACTCTGAATCGCGAATTCCAGCTTTGCTTTGAAAATAGTCCGCAAGTCTACAAGTCTACAAGTCTGCAAGTCAAATACAGAAGCAAACAATGTGGTGTCAGGCGCCCTCGCCTGACACCGGACGGTGGTGTCTATCCTCTGTGGTCGACATTATTTTCATGCTTCGGGGTGCGCCGCAGGCGCATGTGGGTTTATCCTGAAAATAGCCGGGTATTTTCATTCTAAGATGTGGGCGGCCGCGAATCCAGCCGCCCATGGCGGTTTGCTTTGCTTTTGTTATCCCTAATTCCTAACTCCTTATTCCTAATTCCGCTTTTATCCGCGGTTCAAATAATCTTGCATAAATTTGTCCGCCAGTCGAAAAGCTTGATGCTTGTCGGTTATTGTATGAAATATCTGGATTTAAATACCATTCGATTTATCTTCATTGTGATAGTTTTCACGACTGGAACTGCCTCCAGTAAAACTCAATTCCGCTATGAAGATATGCAGGTTTTCAACCTGACGCTGGAAGACGGACTATCTCAAGCCACGGTCAACGCCATCCTGCGTGACCACTATGGATATATGTGGTTCGGTACTTACGACGGACTGAACCGTTACGACGGATACGATTTCCGCGTTTTCCGCCATTTGGACACCGATCCGAACAGCCTGTCCAACAATAATATTTACTGTCTGCTGGAAACCAGCGGAGGGAAACTTTGGGTAGGCACTTCCGGGGGAGGCATCTCCGTTTTCGATTTCCACAGTGAAACCTTCACCACCATTTACCCTGACCGTCCTGACCGTCATCCCGGCAGCAAAACTGTCTACTTTCTGACGGAAGCGCCGGACCATTCTATTTGGGCGGCCACTGCGGAAGGGCTTTATCAAATCGACCAGGATAAACTGACGGTGACTACCTCTTTCCATCACAATCCTTTGGATGAAAACAGCCTCAGTTCCAGCTTGGTCACCGGTCTGTATTTCGATGAATCCGGCAATCTCTGGATCGCGCCGGATGCCGGCGGATTGAACTTGTATCTGCCGGAAAGCGGCAGCTTTAAAAAATATCTCCCCCCGGAATTAAAAACAAGTGAAGAACAGCGGCTGATTTTAAGCGTCATCTGTCCCGCCGGAGATAATGAAATCTGGGTCGGTTCCCACGGTTCGGGATTGTTTAAATTCGATTTGACGGAAAGGATACTAAAATATCAGCCCCTAATAAGAGACATTAGTTCATTTTTTTGGCGTGAAGGCATTAGCGGACTATTGCCCGATCGTGATGGTTGTCTATGGATCAGCGCTATGCCCGATGGACTGCTGCGGATGCAGGACGGTAAAACGCACAGTTTTGAACCTTCCATTTTAAATAAAACCTCCCGGGTGCAATGGGGAGTCTTATCCTTCTACCAGGATGACACCGGCGCTATTTGGGTGGGGACTAACGGCTACGGGATTTTTCACATCACCCGTCTGGCGGAAAAATTCCGCGCTTTGCGGCAAAATCCCGGTGAACCTTACGGCTTATCTATGGCCAGCATCCGCGCCCTCTATCAGGATCACCGGGGAATTTTATGGGTGGGCGGCTATGGTTCTCTCAACCAAATCGACCTCAAAACCGGTTCAGTCAAATCTATTGAATATAAAGGCGGGCTCGATAATCCCTCCCCTTATATTAATAATCCCAATATCTATACTGTAGTCCCGGATGCGGAACAGCCGAAAAAGGTTCTCTGGGTGGGTACCGAAGGTTCCGGCTTCTGTAAATACTACTTCGATACCGGGAGGTATACTTATTTCCCCTTCAGCAATTATCCGGTAACCGGAGATACTTTGGCGGGAGGGGCGGCTTTCCGGATTGTTCAGGACCGCAGCCAGCGTTTGTGGATTGCGACTGTCAGCGCATTGAACCGCTTCGATAAAAAAACCGGGCATTTTGTTCACTATTATCACGACCCGGCTAATGTCCGTTCGCTTATGTCCGGACGCTATAAAGCTTTATTTATCGATCGACAAAATACCCTCTGGATTGGCTCCGACCGTTCAGGATTCGCCAGAATGGATGATGAATCCGGCGTATTCACCCGCTTCAATCATTCCGACGATGAACCGCTCAGCATCGGCGCGGACGGTATTCAGTGTTTCTTTGAAGATTCTCAAAACCGTTTTTGGATTGGCACCAACGGCGGCGGATTGAACTTGATGAACCGTGATAAAGGGACTTTCATCCGTATCACCACCGCCGACGGACTGCCCAATGATGTAGTCTACGGTATCCTCGAGGATAAAACCGGCAGCCTCTGGCTCAGCACCAATCTGGGTTTATGCAAATTCAATCCCGAACTCAAGACTTTCGATCATTACAATGTGGACGACGGTCTGCAAAGTAACGAATTCAACAACGGCGCGTATTACCAAAGCGCTTCCGGGCAGATGTTTTTCGGCGGGATCAAAGGCGTTTCCTACTTTTATCCCGACAGCATCGTCACCAATCCCTACATTCCGTCGGTCGCGATTACCGGTTTCCGCATTTTCAACAATCCCATTCTGATTGGCGATAAGCATAACGGCCGAAAACTGCTGACTAATCCGATCTATCTCGCCGATAAAATAGTTTTATCCTATAAAGATTACGCCATTTCCTTCGATTTCGCCGCTTTGAATTTCATCGTGCCGGAGAAAAATCATTACGCCTATATGCTGGAGGGCTTCGACAAAAGCTGGAATTACTGCGGACACCGCAGATACGCCAATTATACCAATCTGCCGCCGGGGAAATATACTTTCCGCGTCAAAGCTTCCAATAATGACGGTCTGTGGAATGAAGCGGGGACTTTTATCAATCTTATCATCACTCCGCCGTTTTGGCAGACCTGGTGGTTCCGCCTCCTGGCGGTGGCTTTTATCCTAACCGCGGCGATGTCCTGGTCCCGCTGGAAGATGTCGGACCTGAAAAAGAAACAGCAGATTTTGGAAAGACAAGTGGCGAAAAGGACTTCCGAACTGACCGAAGTCAATCAAAACCTTTCTACCGAAATCGACATCCGCAAACGGATGGAAGGCGAATTACGGGAATCCAACACCGAACTGCAAAGAGCGCTGACCGAAGTCAAAACCCTGTCCGGACTGCTGCCGATTTGTTCCAGCTGTAAGAAAATCCGCGACGACCAGGGCTATTGGACGCAGGTGGAAACTTATATCACTGAGCGTTCCGGCGTGGAATTCTCCCACGGCATCTGCCCCGACTGCCTGCAGAAACTTTACCCGGATTTTTACGCCAAAAGACAGCAAAAACAGAAAGAGGCGGGAAGGGAAAAACCTTCGAAAAGCGAATAGGGAAGAGGGAAAGTCGGAATTCGGAGTTAGGAATTCGGAATTAGGGAAAAGCAAAGTAGGGGCGGACTTTTATGTCCGCCCGATGTTTGCTTCTCCCCATCACCCAACACCAACACCAACACCCATCACCCATCACCCATCACCCAACACCCATCACCCATCACCCATCACCCAACACCCATCACCCAACACCCTCTTCCCGCATCTTCGCCAATTCCCTCATCAATTCCTCCCGGTATTCTTCCTGCAATCGGCATTTTTGCGTGAGCGGGTCGAACAGCGGGCGGGCGAAGCGTTTCCAGTGTTTCGACTGCCCCAGCTGCTCGAATTTGACCTCCTGACCGTCCAACAATCTCTCCCCTAATTTGATTTCGTAATTGCGGGCCAGGTTATCCTCCGACTGCGCTTCCCGGCGGCTGGCTAATTCGGACTTTTTAGCGGTCAGCGCTTTGACCAGATAGGCCGGTGTCCGGGGATTGTGCAGTATGCACAATTTCAGGGTTTCCCGCACGGCTTCGATGGGCAATCCTTCCGCCGCCGCTTCCACTTGCCGGAACACATAATCCCCCGTCATCCCCAGTTCCCCTAAAGTTTCCTTTATCAAATCCTTAAATTCATCCCCGGCCTCATCGTTTTCGTGACGCAGGGCACTATTTTTGCGATTTATGGCATAAATATTTGACTTTTTGCCGGATTTTAAAGAAGATGATGATGATTTATTATCCTCCTCTTCTTCTTCTAAATCCGCCGCGGAGGCGGGATTTTGCGTCTTTTCGGCTGGATTTTGCGCCTCGCCGGCGGGATTTTGTGGCTTTTCGAACATATCAGAGGGAGGCGTCGAACCGTTTCCCGGCTTTTTTTCCGCGGAAACCGGGAAGGCGGACTCCGTGTATAAATTGTCACCTGAAGATACACCCTTGTGCACAGGGTGCACAGTTGGCGCGGCGGTGATTTTCAGCGTCAGGATGGTATCTTTGAAAACGATTTCCACCCAGCCGCATTCGGTCAGTTCGTCCATTGCGTTTTGCAGGGCTTTGGGCCCGCAGTTCAGCAGTTTCCGCAGCAGGGGATAAGTGGCGGCGAAGGTTTCACCGGGAGCTTTGACCAACAAATGTGCGATTTTGACGGCGATGGCGGATTTCAGCTGCAAAAGCGCTTCGGTCAAGCCGCCGATTTCCAGGAAGGACATACCGGCTCCGAATGATGAATAATGAATGATGAATGATGAAAAAGCGAATATCGAATATCGAATGTTGAAGGAAAAGCAGGATTTGGGGATAAGGGATTAGGGATTTGTAGGGGCATACTCTTATATCCGCCCGATGTTTGCTTTTCACCCTAAATCCTACACCCTACACCCTGCTTTCTAATAGTAAATTAAAACAAATGTTGGAAAATATCAACAAAATAATGAACATAAGTTCAGTTAAACGAAGGGGAGCGTCAAAATGGGCCGACAGCGATTTTCTAAAGGATTGATAATGCTATGGATAGCCTTGTCGATGGTGGAATATTTTCACCCGGGCCAAGTTCGGGGGCAGGATAGTTTGAATGTGAGTATGGTGTGGAAAAGCATTTATTGGCAGTGGACAATGGATATTGCAGTGCAAGGGAATTATGTCTACATTGCTGCAGAAACCACCGGAGTACGAATTGTAGATGTGTCCAATCCGGAAGAGCCGGAGGAAATCGGATATTTCGACACGATTGGCCATGCTTGGGCTATCGATGTTCAGAATAATTTTCTTTATCTTGCCGAATTAGAATACGGAATGAGAATAATTGATATAACCGATCCAACGGAAGCTTTTGCCACAAGTTCATTGCCCTTGTACGAAGATATTACCGATATTAAAGTGTATCAAGATTACGCATATTTAGCAAATCAAGATGAAGGTATGATCATTGTTGATATTTCCGATCCTTATTTACCGGATGTGGTCGGACGCTATGGAGGATATGTGTGTGTACGCTGTTTGGAAGTGGATTATCCTTATGTTTACATAGAAGATTGGATCAATAATGATGACAGTAATTTGCAAATCATCGATGTTTCCGATCCAACGGATCCGTATTTAGCCTGCAATATATCTTTAACCAGCAATATTTACGATATCGACGCTCAAGGAGACTATGTGTATATCACCAAGGAAGCTTATAGTTTTCAGATTTTCAATGTCTCGAATATTCTGCTTCCTCAAAGCGTTTATCAAGGACAGATTACTATCTATCCTTATAGTTTGGAGATTCAGGGGAATATTTTAAAAATCGCCGGAAGTTATAATGGAATATATTTTTATGGTGTGACTCAGCCTTCTTCTCCGATAAATTTGGGAACTTATAATACTGTTGGTTCAGCTGGAGGAGTCTGTACATTGAACAATCTTTCCTATGTGGCGGATGGCTGGGGAGGATTAAGGATTATCGATGTCAGCAATGTATCCAATCCTCAGGAAATCGGTTATTACGATCCGCCGGGACAAGTTTCGCGAATGACCATATCTAACAATATCGCATACTTTATCATGGGACATGATGGTTTCAAGATAATGGACATAAGTAATTTGCAGGAACCGGTGGAATTAGGAAGTTATAGCATTAATGGAAATAATGTCAACTTCCCAAATTATATCACCGTAGAAGGTGATAGAGCCTACTTATTGGACTGGTCTTACGGATTGCGGATTGTGGATGTTTCCGATTTGACAGCCCCGGCTTTATTAGGCAGCGTGGAAATCCCCGGTCATATGAGTGCGATGGCGGTTAGAGATTCCATAGCTTATGTAGTGGCCGAAGACGAAGGAATTTTTATTTATAATACTGCAGATCCGGCTAACATTATCTTGTTGAATCACTATAGTTTTTCCACTAATGAATATGATATAATGTTGAAAGATAATTATGCTTTCTTAACTAACTACAACAATTTAATGATTTTTGAAATCATCGAGGTATCCACTTTACAATTAATCGGTTCCTGTTCTATACCGGGATATCCCTACGATTTGGATATTAAAGACAACTATTGCTATGTGGCAAATTGTCTTGAAGGGATTAGTATAGTCGACATCAGCGATTACTCCGAACCTTATATTTACGGGGCAATTCTTTCGGAAGAAAATGTATATTGTCTCGATATTGACAACAACTATTTGTTATTTTCCGAAGGTGAAAACGGTTTTAGAATTTTCGATATTACTTATCCTTTTTATCCCTGGGAGATCGGATATTATAATACTCCGGGGCATGCTTGCGCTGGAATGATTTATGGTAATCATGTGATCTTACCAGATGAGTATTATATTGAAATTTTCGATTGTTCACAGGCGATATCGGTGGAAAATCCATTCTTCGACCTTTCACCTTTGACTTTTGACCTATTACCTCCTTATCCGAATCCGTTCAACCAGCGCCTGGCGCTGGAATTTACGCTGCCGGCTGCGGCGGAAGTGAAGCTGGCGGTGTATGATGTGCTTGGGAGGGAAATACAGGTGTTGGGTGATGGGTGTTGGGTGTTGGGGAAACACAGTGTGGTGTGGGAGGCAGAAGGAGTGGGGAGCGGGGTGTATTTTGCGCGGTTGATGGTTGATGGTCGATGGTCGATGGCGAGGAAAGTGGTGCTTTTGAAATAAGTACTGAATACTGAATACTGAAAAAGCAAAGGCAAAAGCAAAAGTAAATATAAAAGCAGCACTACAGAGACACAGAAACACAGAGAAAAGCAAAGCGATATATGATATATGATATATGATATATGATATATGATATATGATATAAAAGCGGAAAAGCAAAGCGATTCACAGCAGATTAAGCGGATTAAGCAGATTTAGGATGTAGGGGCGGGTCAAAGATCCGCCCGATGTTGGCTTTTTCTGCAAGCGTTTATTTGAACCGCTGATAAAAACTGAAAAAGCCTGATTTCGCTGATTAAAAGCAAAAGCAGTAGTTGGTCGTTAGTATTGGTCGTTAGGATAAGTAAAAGCACACATACACATATTTGTAGGGGCGAGGCAGCGCCTCGCCCGGTGTTTGCTTTTCCCTAAATCCCAAATCCTAAATCCCAAATCCTAAGAGGTTGAAAATGAAAATATTATGCGTTTTAGCCACGGCGGCCTCGCTGTTTTCCGCGGCCTACGGTCAAGACAGTTTGAACATTGCCAAGATCGGGGAATACGATTATTGGGATTATCCCTATCAATTGCTGCTGCAAGGGACTTGTTTATACGCGGCGGCGGGCAGCGGCGGTTTGAAAATCACCTATGTCTCCGATTGGAGCAATCCCGCCCGCGGCAATTGTTGTATTACGCCGGGGACCGCGGTGGATTTGGCGCAATTTAGCAATTATATCTATATAGCTGATTACAATAATGGAATTGCCGTCGTCGACATCGCTGATACCCTGCAGCCGGTGTTAGTTGCCCAATTGGATACTGCTTTGCAATGCTTATCGGTAGCGGTGCAGGATAGTGTGTTGTACGCTTGTCTGGAAGATGAAATCCGTTCCTACGATTTGACCGATCCTGCCAGTCCCGCGCTGCTGGATATTTACGACACCGGTATCAACGACCCGCTGCGAATATATCTTTACGGCGGGGCGGCTTACGCCATAATGACTTACGCCGGAGTGACCAATCTGCACATCTTGAACATCGCCGATCCGGCGAATATCACTTATTCCGGCACGGTGACTTCCTCGCCGGGGATTCGGGATTTGGCGATTTCCGGAGTATACGGGTATATGCTGTTGGGATCGAGCGTCAAATCGCTGTATTTAAGCAATCCTTTCGCCCCGTCTTATTTGGGGACGGTAAATTTTATCGGTGAAGGGAAAGATATAGCCGTGCTGGAAAGTTACGCTTATGTGTCGGCGAGCGATGAAGGCTTGAAGATTTTCTATATCGCAAATCCGGCGAATATGAGTGCGGCGGGCAGCAGCAGTCTGCCGCAGTTCGCGGCGTCGGTAGCGGTGAACGAACGGGCGGCTTATGTGGGGGATAAGTCGTTCGGACTGCGGATTTTTGATGTGCGGATAGCGAGTCAGCCGGTGCAGACTGCTTCGATGCAGGCGGCGGCGAAAATTAATGCGGTGAAAATCGCCGGCGATTACGCCTATTTGGCTGACGAATACACCGGACTCAGGATTCTGGACATTTCCGATATAAATAATCCGGTGGAAACGGGGATATTGTCGAATGCCGGCGGCGGAATTAACGGGCGGGGATTGGATTATCAGGCGGGATTAGTCTATTTAGCGGGAGGGAACGGCGGATTGCGGATTATCGATGTGACCTTCCCGGCGGAACCGGAGGAGGTGGGTTCTATCACCGGGGTAGGGGTGGTCAATGAAGTGGTGGTGTCGGGCAGTTACGCTTATACCGGACTATATCAGTCCGGTATCGCCAGCATTTCCGTCGCCAATCCCACGGCTCCGCAGATATTGGACACTTTCGGCGGCGGATTGTCGGTCTGCGATTTATTGAAAGACGGCAATTTGTTATACGCCGCGTGCGGGATTAATGGAGTCTTTGTGATAAACATTCAGAATCCGGTGAATTTGACGGAAGTGATGCGGTTCGACACGCCGGATTTCGCTTGGGGAATCGGCAAAATTGGCGGGATTTTATATGAAACGGACAGCAATGCCCTGCAGATTTACGATGTGGGGCAGTTGACTACGCCTCCGCCGCTGCTGGGGAGTTACGCGATGCCGGGAGGAAACTGCTACGATCTCGAAGCGACGGGGGATATTGTCACATTAGCGTGCGGCAACGGCAATATCCGGGCATTGAACATCGCCATCCCGGAATCGATTACGGTGGCGGGGTATTATCCGCCGACCGATTATTGTCAGGATTTGCAGGCGGACGGGCAATATTTGTACGCCGGTTCCACCAGTTTTTTCACCATTTACGATTATTCCGCGACGGGGAATACGGCGGTGGAAAATCAATTAAAAATTAAAAATTATGAATTAAAAATTATTTCGGCGTATCCCAATCCGTTCAACCAGCGGCTGGCGCTGGAATTTACGCTGCCGGAGGCGGCGGAAATCAAGCTGGCGGTGTATGATGCGCTGGGGAGGGAAGTGCAGGAATTAGGAATTGGGAATTGGGATTTAGGGAAACACACTGTGGTGTGGGATGCGAGTGGAGTGGGGAGCGGGGTGTATTTTGTGAGGCTGACGGTGGATAGTGGACAGTCGTCGGTGAGGAAAGTGGTGTTGATGAAATAGGTTGTGGGTGGTGGGTGCTGGGTGATGGGTGTTGGGAAAAGCAAAGCAAAGATTTGAACCGCGGATAAAAGCGGATAAAAGCCGATAAAAGCAAAGCAAACATAAAAGCGGCACCACAGAGACACAGAGACACAGAGAAAAGCAAAGCGATATATGATATATGATATATGATATATGATATATGATATATGATATATGATATATGATATATGATTTAAAAGCGGAAAAGCAAAAGCGCTTCACAGCAGATTAAACGGATTAAGCAGATTATGAATGTAGGGGCGGGTCAAAGACCCGCCCGGTGTTGGCTTTTCACCCTAAACCCTAAATGTATTGACTTTTAAGGTTAGGTACAAGATTCTTTATAAAAAGGAGGGGATTGCTTCAAGGCTTTCAGCCTTTTGCAATGACGAATTGTACCTAACCTTTGAGAACAATACACCTAAACCCTAAACCCTAAACCCTTTTCACTTATCCCTAATCGCTAATATACAAATAAGTAATAATGTAATCCAAACAATCAAGCAACGGAGGAAGTATGCGAAAAGTCATAACTTTCGCAGCAGTGGCGGCATTGTGTGCGGCGGCGTTCGGTCAGCCGCAGATCAGCATCGATCCGATGTCGTTTGCGTTTTCGCTGTATCAGTATGAAATGGGGAGCGGGACGATAACTATCGGCAATACCGGCAGCGATAGTCTGAATTTTAAGATCAAAGAATGCACGGAGGGGGAACGGAATGTCGATATTTTAGCTTGGGTGCGTTACGCCGACATCGACGGGGAGTGGGAAAACACGGCGCGGGCGCTGGATATGTACCTGATGGGTTATACTCTGGACACAACTTATACGGAAGACCCTTGGGTATTGGAAGCGCTGCTGATGGGGCGGAGTTGTTTTTTAATTGCGGAACAGGAAAATGCGGACGATCTGTTCGATTTGGGAGTTTCCTGGACGGGGGTGTTGAATAATTTTCTGAGTCAGGGTGGTTTGATATTAGTTTTGGATCATGCCGGGGAAACACCGCCGCTTTTGGAAGGAGCGGGATTGCTGAATATCGATATTATCGACTATTATACTTCCACTCAGGCTGTATTGAATATTGCGCCCGAGCATCCGTTTATGGCGGGAATGGCGCCGGCTTTTCAAGTAACTAACGGCTGGAACTGTCATACCAGCTGGGACGGCACTCCTTTGGCGACTTATAACTGGGATAATCATTTGACTTACAAATCCGATGGCGCGGGGACGGTGGTTTATTGGGGAGTGGATTTTTACGAATACACGGTGGATATGGCGCAGTTATTATGCAATATTGCGGGATATTTGGGAGAATTGCCCTGGCTGGCGGCGCATCCGATGAGCGGGTGGTTGGCGCCGGGGGGCACTGTCGACATCGAATTGGATGTCGACCCCATGTATCTCACGCCCGGCGATTATGTAGGGAATTTGGCGGTGATGAGCAATGCGGCGGGCAGTCCGGATACGGTAGTGGTGGAATTGACGGTATTGCCGCCTTTGCCCGGTGAAATTTCCGTGACGCCGGACAGTGTGAATGTGGAATTGATGATGGGCAGCTGGAGGACCGATTCGCTTTGCGTAGCCAATGCAGGACCGGGAGTATTGAATTACTGCGGTTCCTTCAATACTATGGGTGATAGGGCGCGGATGGTTTCGATGGGAAGGAATGGGGGATTCGATTTCACTCCGCCGCAGGTTCGCCGTCAGGCAGCGCATCCACCGTCCGGCGGCGCCGATGAAATTTACACGGGAAACAATATGTCGTTCGGGATAACTGACGACTACGGCGAAATTATGCCTTTCCAGTTTCCGGTGGGGAACGAACATCTATATGTCGGTGATTACATATGCGGATATACGCTATCGTATCTTTATCCCACCGGTGGGGAATATTTAGCTTATTCGGTCTATGAATACCGGGATAATATTCGGTCTGTGTCTTATGAGGAATTGCCCGGTCCACCGAATATAATCAAAGTTAGGACCGTGACCTGCACGGAGAATAATGAGTTGGAATACACGCAGAATTTTACTTTCGACATTTCCCACAGTTTTATTGCGGTTCAGACGAAGATCACTAACATCAGCGGGGCGCCGGTCGAAGATTTATACTACAAGATGAGCGCGGATTGGGATGTGGATAATGATTATGATGACGATAACTGGGGGTACGACGCAGAAATGGGGCTGCCTTACGCCTATGAAAGCAGCTATTGCAGTATTTACCCCGGTTCACCGTTTCCGAATATTATCGATTATGACGGGTGGGACGATTACGACCGGCGGGAGACGGATGGGAATTATCCTCCGGGATTTTATACCAGTTTCGACGGTTTGGAACTGTTGCATTACAATTGCGGCGATTTGCCGCCGGGGGCAAGTTTTGAAGCGTCGATGGTGTTTGCGGCGGGGAGTTCATTAGGGCAATTGCAGGCGGAAGCGGCGCTGGGCGAAAGTTATCTTTTCGGGCAATGGATGCAGTTATATCATAATATAGGGAAGTTGGAAGCGGGGGAAACGGATTATATGTACTGCGGATTGAACGCCAAGAATTTAATTCCGGGGGATTATGACGGATTGATTTCCGTGGGCAGCAGCGATCCGGTCACCCCGCTGGTAGAAATTCCGCTGAATTTGACGGTATTTCCCTGCAGTTTGATGGTGGTGGCGGAGCCGGTCAATCCGCCGGTGCAGGTGTCGGCGGCGGGCGATAGTTTTGAATATTATCTGACGGTGTTCAATCCCTACAATCAGATTATGTCGACGGACATTTGGAGCGAACTCAGCGATAGCGCGGGGACGGTTTTAGGGACGATGCCGGTTTTTACGGATTATGTTTTGAGTCCGTTCGGTCTGTTGGACACGACGATGATGGCTATCGCGCATTGGCCGGTGCCGGCGGGGGAATATACTGTCACTTTTCACACCGGAGTCTATTCGGCGTCGTATAGTACGGGAAGCAGTTCTTTCCCCATCGAAGTGACAGCTTGGGATATGATAGCCGGGGAAGGGGAAACGGCAGTGTTATCGACTTTTGGCATTAGCGGATTGTATCCCAATCCTTTCAACCAGCGTCTGGCGCTGGAATTTACGCTGCCGGAGGCGGCGGAAATCAAGCTGGCGGTGTATGATGTGCTGGGGAGGGAAATACAGGTGTTGGGTGATGGGCGTTGGGTGATGGGGAAACACAGTGTGGTGTGGGAGGCGGAAGGTGTGGGGAGCGGGGTGTATTTTGTGAGGTTGATGGTGGATGGTGAAAGGTCGATGGTGAGGAAGGTAGTGTTGATGAAATAAATACTGAATACTGAAAAGGCAAATATATGATATTTAAAATTTAATATCTAATATTAAATTTAAAAGCAAAGCAAACACAAAAGCTTCACCACAGAGTCACAGAGGACACAGAGTATCACAGAGAAAGGCAAAACGATATATGATATATGATATATGATATATGATATATGATTTAAAAGCGGAAAAGCAAAGCAATACACAGCAGATTAAGCGGATTAAGCAGATTTAGGATGTAGGGGCGGGTCAAAGACCCGCCCGATGTTGGCTTTTCACCCTAAACCCTAAATCCTGACCCCTAAATGTATTGACTTTTAAGGTTAGTTCAAATATTTTTCCAAAAACAGGGGATTGCTTCAAGGCTTTCAGCCTTTCGCAATGACGCATTTATTGTAATATGATCTCGAATGTCTGTACACCTAATTGCTAATCGCTGTTCACTAATCTCTGTTCACTAATCCATAACTTACGAGCCTCTTGCAAAAGTAAAAATTACCATAATTTATCATTTAAACTTGTTTCATAATCTCTTGTTATTTAGTAATATATATTTTCATAGAGACCCTGAAACAAGTTCAGGGTGACAACTTTGGTGGACTTTTGCAAGTCCCTCTTACAACTGAAAATAAGATATGAAAAGATGTTACCTTGTACTATGGGGGATGATTATATACTGGAATTCAGTCATAGCTCAGCCGGATACCTTATGGACAATGCCTTACGGCGGGAATCTCAGCGATGAAGGCAACGGTGTTTTGCAGACCGGCGATGGCGGATATGCGGCGGTGGGTTCGAGCAATTCCTACAGTGCGGATTCCACCGGCGATATATGGTTGATCAAAGCCAATGAAGCTGGCGGTTTGGAATGGATCCGCACTTACGGCGGGAGCAAGTGGGATAAGGGTAAAAGCGTTGCTGAAACGGACGACGGCGGATTCGTCATTGCGGGATACACCAATTCTTTCAGCATGGGGGATTACAATGTATATTTACTGAAGACTGATTATTTCGGAGTGCAGAAATGGGAGAAGACTTACGGCGGGATTTATCACGATTACGGTTACAGTGTGGAACAAACGACCGACGGCGGATTTATCATAGCAGGCAGCCGTTGTATGACGCTGTTCGGCAATTACGATGTATGGCTGATCAAGACCGATGAATGGGGCAATGAACAATGGAATAAGACTTACGGGCGGGCAGGAGGGGATCACGGCTACGAGGTGAAGCAGACGGTGGACGGGGGGTATATTATCGCCGGGTGGACCGGTTCGATAGGCGCTGGCGGTGACGATGTATGGCTAATCAAGACGGACAATATGGGCAATATGGAATGGAATCAGACTTACGGCGGACATTTTGACGATAAAGGTTACAGTGTATTGCCGATCAGCGACGGCGGCTATATTGTTGCGGGAATGCGGGATGAAGGCAGCGTCGACGGCAGCGATGTATGGCTGATCAAAGTCGATACGGAGGGCGGTATGCAATGGGAACAGCGGTTCCACAGCGGGGAATATGACGGAGGCGCATGCGTCCGCCAGACTAAAGACGGCGGCTTAATTGTCGCCGGGTATTTCGGAGCGGATTTCGACACATACGATTTATGCGCGATTAAAACCGATGCCGAAGGCAATGAACAATGGCGCCGCGCGATTGGCGGGGAATCGAACGATTGGGGCAACAGCGTCCGGCAGACCGCCGACTGCGGGTATATCATCGCGGGGATGACCGAATCTTACGGAGCGGGGGATTACGATGTGTGGCTGGTGCGGCTGGATTCGGACGGCGTTTCGGTGGAAGGGACGGAGGAAATTCCCTCAAGCGGTTTTATGTTGTATCCGCCCAATCCTAATCCGTTCAATCAGCGCCTGGCGCTGGAATTTTCGCTGCCGGAGGCGGCGGAAATCAAGCTGGCGGTGTATGATGTGCTGGGGAGGGAAGTGCAGGAATTAGGAATTGGGAATTGGGATTTAGGGAAACACACTGTGGTGTGGGATGCGAGTGGAGTGGGGAGCGGGGTGTATTTTGTGAGGCTGGTGGTTGATGGTAGATGGTCGATGGTGAGGAAGGTGGTGTTGATGAAATAGGTGTTGGGTGTTGGGTGTTGGGTGTTGGGAAAGCACACAGTAGTGTGGGAGGCGGAAGGGGTGGGGAGCGGGGTGTATTTTGTGAGGCTGGTGGTTGATGGTAGATGGTCGATGGTGAGGAAGGTGGTGTTGATGAAATAGGTAATGGGTGCTGGGTGTTGGGTGTTGGGTGATGGGTGTTGGGAAAGCACACAGTAGTGTGGGAGGCGGAAGGGGTGGGGAGCGGGGTGTATTTTGTGCGGTTGATGGTGGATGGTGAAAGGTCGATGGTGAGGAAGGTAGTGTTGATGAAATAAATACTGAATACTGAAAAAGTAAAGGCAAAAGCAAAAGCAAATATAAAAGCGGCACTACAGAGACACAGAAACACAGAGAAAAGCAAAACGATATATGATATATGATATATGATATATGATATATGATTTAAAAGCGGAAAAGCAAAGCAATTCACAGCAGATTAAGCGGATTAAGCAGATTTAGGATGTAGGGGCAGGATTATAATCCGCTCGGTGTTTTTGTCAATTTAATGCGGCGCCGGTTTCGTTAGACCGGCGCCGTTTTCATTGAACTAAGCTGGTTTAACAGCGTGGAGAGTGATACTTAAGACTGCTTCCGCGGCGGCTTTTTGATCTTCCCGGCTGATTTTATTATCCGCGATGATAAGTTGAACCGTGGGATCGCTGACAATCATATCCAAAGCGTAGACCGATTGATTGAGGATTTTAACTTCCGTAAAGCCTAAATCCTTAACGATTTGCAGGTATTCGGTTTTCAGCAGGGCTCCGGCGATGCAGGCGGCGTAAGCTTCAACGGAAGATTTCACCGAGGCGGGGAGAGGTTTAGTCAAGACTAAATCTGAGATGACGAACCGTCCGCCGGGTTTAAGAGCGCGGAAAATTTCGCGGAAGACTTGTCTTTTGTCGGTGGAAAGATTGATGACGCAGTTGGAAATAGCGATGTCGAAGAAATTATCCGGGGCGGGGAGGTGTTCGATTTCGCCGAGGTGGAATTCCACCTGGGAGAATTCCGATTTTTCCGCATTTTCCCGCGCCTGGGAAATCATTTCCGCGGTCATATCCACTCCGACAACTAAGCCTTCTTTTCCTACTTTTTGCGCGGCTAAGAAGCAGTCGAAGCCGGCGCCGGAGCCTAAATCGAGGACTTTTTCGCCCGGTTTCAGTTCGCTGAGGGCCGTAGGATTGCCGCAGCCGAGGCCTAAGTTGGCGTTTCCGGGGATATTGGCTAATTGCTCGGGGGAATAACCGATGGCTTGAGCTATTTTATCTGCAGTAACGGCAGAGCCTCCGCAGCAGGAAGAAGTTGGTCCGCAGCAGGAATTTTTCGCGCCGGCGGCGATAGCGCCGTAGCGGGCGCGGACTTGGTCTTGGATTTCGTGATTTTTCATTATTGAACTCGAGGTTAAGGTAATGGATGAATTTTGTCAAATTAAAAAAAAATGTCAAGCGTCAAGTATTAAGTATACTAATTCCAAAAAACCTTTTCGCGTGTTTAGGTAGGGAGAGAACACTGAGCCTGTCCCAAAACGCCTGAAGGGCGTCATACTGGCGGAAGCCAGTATCCATAATTGTAATATTATCAAACAGATGGATTCCCGCTTTCGCGGGAATGACGGGGTTGGGGCGCATTCTGGGACAAGCTGACTGTTCTGTCCCTACAATCGGAAAATATTTATTAGAACCGGTATATCAAGTATCAAGCGGAAGCAGACATAAAGCGACGGGCCGGTTATTTTTCGCCGGCGGGCGGTTTTTGGGGCATCAGGGTTCCCAGCAGGTTTTGCAGCATGTCGGCGATTTCTTTGGCGGGGACGATGGTGAGGCAGCAGGTTTTACCGTCTTTTTCCAAAGTGGTGATGGCTAATTTGTCGCCGGATTTGAGGTTCAATTTTTCCCGGATTTCTTTGGGCAGCACGATTTGACCTCGGTCGTCCAAAGATACAATGGCGATGACGGAACAGCAGGATTGTTGTTCGCAGCATTGTTCCGGGGTAGTCTGGTTATCGGTATTTTCTGGCATTGTCAATAGCTCCTATAATTATATATTTTCAGAATATTCAGAATATGTAGTAATATACACAATTTTCGGGAATATGTCAAGTATTTATGTCGGAATTCGGAGTTAGGAATTGGGAATTAGGGAAAAGCAAAAGCGGGCTTTGGGCTTTGGGCTTTGGGCTTTAGGCTTTGGGCTTTGGGCTTTGGGCTTTGAGCTTTGGGCTTTGGGCTTTGGACTTTAGGCTTTAGGCTTTGGGCTTTGGGCTTTGGACTTTGGACTTTAGGCTTTGGGAAATACAAAAGCAAAGATTTGAACTGCAGATAAAAGCAAAAGCGGGCTTTGGGCTTTGGACTTTAGGCTTTGGGAAATACAAAAGCAAAGATTTGAACTGCAGATAA
>Ga0172370_10004832_pt1 | contig 17765 bp, 8 predicted proteins | sample LakKiv5m_FD_114538 | JGI IMG/M metagenome (GOLD analysis project Ga0172370, IMG submission 114538) | Freshwater microbial communities from Kabuno Bay, South-Kivu, Congo - kab_022012_11.5m | ecosystem: Environmental > Aquatic > Freshwater > Lake | place: Democratic Republic of the Congo...
ATTACCGGACAGCATGACGGCGAAGATACTACCGTTGATGCCAATGGAAAACCGAATGGCTGGTGCTGGTATTGCTGGCAAGCGCATCAGATTAAGGAACTACGCAAGCCGCGCAAGTTTGATGAGGCGAAGTTTCGGAATTGGGCGATTAAACAGGGTTTCAATACGACCGAATACACCGCCGCTTACGCTGCTGCGAAGTGGATGGCAGAACAGTGAAAGAATCCATCCCCGCACTCAAGCGCAAGATTGAACGTCTTGAGGCTCAGTTAATTGCTATCCAAGAAGATCGTAACAAGGTATTTAGAATTTATGGAGATACTCTATCTGAGCTTGTGGACTACAAGTTACGAGTTGAGCAATCAACCAGGATATTGCATGGGGAAGAATGATGACACTACACATTTACGCACAAGAGATATGGCACGATGAAGCCTATATCGCCGGAACCCGCGAGGACTTAGAAATGCTGCGGATGGCGATTGATCGTGCGCTTACTGACGGGCGCGGACAGATGCAGGCGCTTGTGTGCGACGGTGAAGGCTACACGATTCACGTTGTTTTGGTAAGCGAGGAACAGGCCGACGCAATGCCCGTGCCTTACACGGACGAGGTGGCCAGGGCGCAACAAGATCGAATTAAGTTCGGCCCATGGTCATTGGTGTATCCCACATCGGAATAACTGGCATCAGGAACTTAGAAAGCAGTACAAATTGAAAAGAGCAGTTTGAAAATCAAAATGACCGACAAAAAACACGAGCGAATAGTCCATCACTGCGCCGGTCAGGACTTTGATACGGACGAACTCTGCGAAGAGCGGGAAACTTGCGCCAGGTTCATCGATCTAAGCAAAGCGCACGAGATCAAGGATCTGCAGATCATTTCCAAGATTCGCGGGAAAAATGGTGTTTGTGGGAAAAGGATAGAGAAATAGCTATGCGCCTAGACAATGCCGCCCTGAGAGAGATTGCCAAGCGATGCCGCCCGAAGCATCAGGCCGCTTGGTTCAAGGAATATCTTGGCATCGATATACCCTGCGACCGGGCCGGACCCATCTTGACACAGCAAACATATGATGCATTATTGGCGAAACGGCCGGGAGTATTCCCCGCTATCGCTCCGGCATAAATCCGTTGCAGGAGTTACCTAAAAAGGGATACCATGACTACGTGAAAATAGAGACTGCGACGAATTGGGTAATCGGAGTATTTGTGGCCGGCATTGCGCTGATCCTGTGGCCGCTTACCATTGGAGCGGTAGTTTCGATATTTGCGCTCAGTCCGATTCAAGGAAAGTGGTGGGGTAGCCCGGCAACATTCATGATGACAATGATTGTCGACGCCAGCCTGTGTATTATTACCGGGTATCCGTCTTACGGCTAGGCCGCTTTCTTCATTCTATTGCCGTACAGATTGAAAAACTTGTCGTAGAACTTCTGCTCATCAACCTCAAGCTGCTTCAACTGAAGCCGCTTCCAGCCTTCCGAATGAACCGCGTCATTATGAATAGTGACTTCGCGTTCGCGCAGCTTACCAATGGCCTTGCTGAAGCTCTCTGAGGCATGAGCTAGTCCTCGCAATGCTTTCTCCCTATCGGACTCTTTCATACCTTCCTTGTCGCGTTCTTTGGAAGCCAGACGGAAAGCCTTAGCTTCCTCAACCGCTTCATTGGCAAGCTCATGGAATCGGCTTCTGGACCACTGGATTGATTCTTCCTTGACCATGCCGCGCACGATGGGGATCTCTCGAATGTCCGGCGCCAGCCCTTCTCGCTCTGATTCTGGCGTAAAAGGCGCCCTGGCTCCGAGCGTCATCAGGTGCATGGAATCCGACATGAATTGCGCCGTACCGCCGCCGACCGTATTGACGAGCCATTTCAGCGTTTCCGGAGATACATCAATCGCGCCTGGGCGGGTCTTTGTTCCACCTGTTTTATCGTTCATCCATTGGGTCATGGTGTCGTAATAGCCGCCCTTGGTGCTGCGCCACATTCTCATGTGATCCGGTTTCGGACTGTATTGGTTTTCTTCCGGCATGATCGGATTGCCGAATGTCGACCGATTATTTGAGAATCGCAGCCAGTTCCGGAACGGCTCGAACGGCGCCAACTCCCAAGGAACAACCTTTCCTGAAGCATCCAACGGATTCCCGACTGGGCTGAAGTTATCTAAGAATCCTGCCGCGGTACGAATGGCTATTTTCTTCGGATCTTCACCAAGCATGGCGCTATAAGCCGCATTGCCGAGCGAGAAGAACCAACCGTACCCATAAGGTACATCCCAGGTCAGATACTTCTTTGTTCCTGGGATTCGGAAAATCAGATTCTTGTTTTTGATGTTGTCCGGAATCTCCTTCCATTCATCGCCATTGTCGTCACCGTACTGCATCAAAGCAGTGAGGAATGCCATCATCGCCAGACCGCCGACCAATGCCCATGCTTGCCCTTTGTGGTCAGACTTGGCTAGGGACTTCATCAGGCGCGCGGCATCCTGTACTGCCGGGTTATAGAACAGCCATAGCGAGGACATGAATTGCCCTGCTTCGCCGTGTTTGTTGAAGTTGACCGTCATCGACTTAGCTGCGACCGCGGCTTCTTCCGGAGACTTTCCGGCATCCAGCAGCGCTTTGAATACTGACAGGCGCATGGCGTTCTCGCCGGCTGCGTTCAAGTGTTCAATCCAGCCCATCACATGACCGATACCCTTTTCAAAGGCCACGGAAGAGGCGGCGCCAATGCGCTTATCCTTAAGTAGATTGACCACGCCAGCGGCTTTGTCAAATTCGCTCTGGATGTCGCGCCCCACCCGTTCAATATCAGACAACCAGGCTGCACCGACGTTGCCGCCATGCTGCCGGTACAGGTCAATCATCGGATTGGATTGTCCGGTCATGGAATACTTGAGCATTTCCGAGAATGACGATGGATATTCCTTGGCTGCATAGCCCGCGGTCTTTGCGCCGTAATCCGCAGTGATATTGATCAGCCCAGTCGCAAAGTCTCTGCGCATGTTCCGCAGCAGGAATTCCGGATTGTAGCCGGTATATGCTTTCGACAGCCAGCGGTTGATCGTCCGGCCAACTTCCATGATGCCGGTCACACGATCAATTCCGAGTTTCTTGTATTCCTGCGCCAGAATCGTATCATTCAGTTGCAGGCGCACCATCTGTCCGCTGACATAAACCGCTACTTCATTGTCGGCAAGCATCGGGCGGGAGAAATACTGCACTTGCGGATCTCCCATGCGCTCGACAGCCACCAGATTATTGCGACCAAGGGCATTGATGTATTGCTGCGCTTCGGCCTTTTTGCCGAAAGAGGCGACCGGATAGCCTTTATCCTCGACCACCCACATCTTCTTCCCTGGCATCACGGCGCCGCGCTTTTCCGGCTTATTGACGCTGATCACATCCGAATTATTCATGTCCAGCGCCAAGGCCAGAAGATGCTTGCCGACGAGATTCTTTTCGGCTTCAAGATAGGCGTGTTCGCGCATCCTGGCAATGTTCTCAACAATGTACTCATCGCGTTCTCCGTGGCCCATAGCGCGCTTTTGCTTGCCGCCAGCGGATCTACCCTTTCCGGTGTAGATAAATCCTTCATTCTCTCCGCCGCGCAGCGGGACATAGTTCTTGTAGATCGCATCCCAGGCCGCAATACTTTCCGGAGACTCTTTCCCTGAATCGACATAAATCTGCTTTGTGCCTTCAGTGATGGCCTGGAACTTATCAGCAAGTCTTACAATCTCAGGAGAAGCCGCGGCCATGATCTGATTCGCCTCAACCGCGGTCATGCCCGATCCGGGCTTATCGGTCAGGTTGAACTTCGGATTGATCCTGGCGATCTGTTCGTTGCGCTCCTGCGCGTGCTGCGCGTGAAGATATTCGGCAATCTGAGAGATTGGTATTCCTGCCTTCTGCGCTTCTTGCGTCAACGGGTATAGCGTCTTTTGTCGGAAGTCCTCGACCTTATTCGCGTAGCGTCCGTGCATCCGGATCTCGGCGTTATAGACATTGTTCTTGTCCGTGATCTTGACGCCCTGTTCTTTCAGCCAGTTTTGCAAGACCCGGAAACGGTTGAAGTCATCTTGAGATTTGCGCTGGAAGGCTTCAAGGTTGGTTTCTGCTGGAAGCTGTGGATTGACATATTTGCCTTGTTGTTGCGCCATGTACCATTTTGGCGCCTTCATGCCGCCTTGCTCAGTCTTCGTTCTCGGGATCTTCCCCCCTATCATTGCGCCCCGCACTGATAAAGAATTCCCATCGGCGTCAATAATGTCCGTGAATATCCCCGACCGAGCCAGCATACTCTTTTGCTCTGGAGTGATGCTATCCGGCATGACGGCAAACAAATGGCCGTCAGACCCTCCCTCTTTCGACATGCGCCGCACCGCTGCCAACAGGCGCAGCTTTGCCATCGAGGTATTCGCGTTCAGGGTAGACAGGGGAACCTCTGCGATCACGCCGATTTTATTTACCGGTCCGGCGGTAACAAAGACAGATAGGAAACCGTCGTGCTGCAAACTCACCGCAACGCGAGCCGCATCCTTTGGGCCGGCTACCTGCTGTCCGATCAGCGGGTGCGGAATTTCAGGATTATCAAAAGCAGTATGCTTTGCCCTTAATCCTTCATCCTTCGTCAGAGTGCCGCGCACACGACCATAACTTCCCTGGTCGATTGTGTAGTATTCATTGTGATCAATAACAACATGATACTTGAAGCCAGGAACGGCATCGGCAATAACTTGCGTCAGGCGCATGTCCGACTCTGATGCGGTAGCTGGTGCGCTGGTATGGTTGTGCAGCATGACATAGCTATCTGCACCGTACATCGCCTTGTCTTTTGCTACCAGATCCTCAATCCCATCTGGCGCATAAACTGATCCAGCAAGTCTTGAGCTATACGGCTGACCGCCAAGGATCTTGCCGTCTTTCAGGTAAAAGACGCGCAGAACTTCGAATTTAGGATTGCGGAAAACTTGTGCCGCGTAGGCGAAGTCTTTTGGCCCGGTTACTTCCTGTCCGACAAGTGTGGTGCCGCCTTGATCAACGAAGTCGGGGTCGATTCTTGAACCGAGTATGGACCCTTGGCCTCGATCAGTAGGATCCCCCGTTCGCAATGAATCAAGGCCGAACCGTCTGCGAAGTTCTCCGAGAGCAGCGCGGCCCCTGGATTGTTCTTCGCGTGTAGTACCCGGTCTTGTGTCGATAGTTTCATAGGGATCACCCAAGTCTAGGGATTGCTGCCTGCCATCAGTATAGACCTTCTTCGGCTGAAATAAAGCGAAACCTTCTCGCGCCTTCGCCTTCATTTCTGGAGTTAGGATTAGGGCAGGCTGGCGGAATGTGTCAATCGGAATTTGAATGCTCTCCACCTTCCCTCCACCAATCTTCTTGGCGATGTCGTTCATCACCTGGGGGACGATGGCATCGTAGTAGCCCTTCATGCCTTCGCCGCCAATCTTCAATCCTTCGCCCTCTAGCTTCCCGGCGTTATGTTGTTTCAAGATTCGTTCAGCAGCTTCCTTACCAACCACGTCGCTCAGATGTTTCCCACCAAAAGCGCCTCCGCCAAGAATGACCCCGTCATCGTTAACCTTCATTCCGATGACATAGCCATCGAGTGCTTTTATTGTTATATCCTTCGCTTCAAAATCTAACGTATGTTGCCACTTAATCGACTCTACTTGTTTTGCCAGTGAATATCTGTCGGCCTGCTGCTCGCCGGTCGTCCAGGCGATCGCACCATAGCCATTGTCCGCTGAGTATCGGATCATTCGCTTCAAGGCTAGGGCAGTCCAGGCTTTCGTGTCGGTGACAAAGGGGGCGGAGGGAACGCTTGGGCTAGAATGAATCGCGTTGCTTTCTCTGGAGGCGTATTGCTCGGCCTCTTCTCTAGTTCCAAACTCATTGGTGTTACCATCAGACCATCGCAACTCCCAAATTCCGTCTGGCGCTTGCCTTATGTCTTCAACAGTAGCGGCCTTCTGCGGTACAGCAAATCCTTCCTTCTTCCCCTTCTGCCCCCAGTCACTCTGCACTTCCTCAAGGAACAGCACCTTGCGTCCTTCAGCGTCAGTGCGCGTGTTGAAGCGAACGTGCGCGAGGATGCTGGGTTGGTCGAAGTGGGGAGATTTGAACGCATCAGAGTGAATGGACGATGCGCCGCGAAAGCGCTTATCCAGTTCCGTAAATCTCGCCTGTTTGTCGAACATTTCCGGATCTTCGATTCCCGCATACTGCAAATAATCGTGCAATTCCAACCGTTCTGCTTTTTCGTTTTCAGATAGCGGGACATTTTTATACGGCAGAGTCAGCAGCAGTTCCCGGTAGTCCTCGCCGCCAGGGAGTTGGTAGCTGGAGAATTTGGTTTGCTGTCCTATATCTTCAACCCTAGCGTCTGCGGCATTTAACGCCTCTTCACGCGAAGCGAACGACCCACCTATAGTCGATCCGGTTTCCATGTTCACTATCGCCCAACTACCGTCCGGCTGTTCTTCAACATCCTCTTTCGGGAATCCATTGCTATTTAGTGTAACTTCCTCCACGCGCACACCACCCTGTTTCAGAAACTCCGCAATCTGTTCCTTGCTGACCTTGTTCTTTCCTTGAGCTTCGAGCCAGTCGGTGATGCCGGTCCATTGAATCTCGTCCTGCTTGACGCCGAGTTTCGCAGCATTAGCGCGCAACCATAGGCTCCACTGCTTTCCGGGCTGATTGTCTTGCTTGGCTTGCTCGATTGAACGGGCGAGCTGGCTGTAGAAGATCGGCGCCGGCACGCTGTATTCCGAAGCCGGCTCGTCCATGGATAGTTTCGGCGTGTATTTATTCCACGCATCATTCCCAATAGCTTTTGCATGGATGAAGAATCCATTCCCCTTCTTCCAGGACCACTCGTCTATTTCTTCGGCTTGCGCTTTGGTCAGGTCGGTACGGAAAACAACTTGAATCGTCTTCCCTCTCCGGGTGACGTGATCTGTGATCTGGTATCCGGCGGCGTCTGCTGCGGCTTGAATGGATTCTTTGTCGGCTTCCTGCTTGGCCGGCTTTGGCGCTTCCTCTGTCGATGCCGCTTTGGCGCGCGGATCAATTACAACACCTTCCAGGCGATTGAATAGATCGTTAATGTCCGTCGCATCGTCGTAGCTCAGATTGACTTGTTGTGGCGCATTGCTGGACTTTTCAATCACTACAATGCGCGTTGCGACCTGGGTGCCGGCGCGCTCGAAAGTCACGTTCGGAAGGTCAATATTGGCAACTAGGTGCAGGCCGTCTGCCGGCCTAGTGACCACTTCTCGGTTTCCTGGCTTAACCTCTCTCAGCGCGACAAGATTTACCCCGCTTGATACCGACTCGCCTTTTGGCCGAACAAAGTAAGCGCCGCCAACCTTATCTATGGATAGCGGACCCTGAATCGCCAGAATCTGCCGCGATCCTGGCGCGGCGTCCATATAAACGGTATCGCCTTCATAGATGTCGAATTCGCTTCCCTTGTCGGACTTGTATAGCGGCTTGGCTTTCGCTTCGACCCCTTCATACATCCACTTATCAAACTTCTTGTCCGCCGCTGGGCCTCTCGGGATCAACGCCACAATCCGGCCACCGTCGCGCAAGTGCGTAGCGGCTTTTGCCACATGATCAATGGCCGTCTTTCCGCCTGAGCCAAACGGCGGATTCATCACAATGGCATCGTACTTGTTGTTGACGTGAAGATCCTCGAAGTCGTGATCGAGAATCGTTCCATCGAAAACCATGGCCAGTCGCGGACGCAAAGACATGCTTGGTTCAATCGCTGTCTTATTGGCTAGTTCAGGAATCCATCGCGCAATCGCGCCATGACCAGCACTTGGTTCAAGCGCCGATTCTCCAGGGCGAATGTCAGCAAATTCAACCATCTTCAGGCCAATCGGTTCGGGCGTGGCGAAGTAATCCGCACCTTCTCTGGCTTTGGTCTTTCCGGTCTTTTTCTCGGTTCCGAAATAGAATGCCCTGGCCCGGTCGTATTCCGTCAAGGCTTCATTGGCTAGCCGGTCGCGTTCCTTCCCGCCTTTCCCTTCGCCTTCCATCCCGGCGCGGTAATCGTCTGATTCTTCAAACCCGACAATGAAAGCATCTTTCAATGCTCTTGCCTGTTCGCCCATGCCCAGGTTCTCGGCTGCGCTGGCGCGTTGTGCAATCGTCGTTGCGAAGGCCCACTTCTCCCAGTCGGTCCCGGTATTCAGGTAGCGGAATATGGCATCGCTGGCTTGGCCAGTACGATAAATCCGGCCTTCCTGCTGAATGGCCGTTGTCGGCTGAGTGGGTTGTCCTAGATTGAATAGAACCCGCTGGTGCTTGCCTGTGGTGTCATGCAGGCTGATTCCTTCCTTGCCCGCGGCAGACTGAACCAGTATGACCTGCGGACCGCTGGCGTCGTCTTGAAACTTCTCGACATTGGCGCGGCGCTGTGCCTTGGGAACGTCGCCATTAAATAGAAGGACTCCAGGAAATTCGCGCTGAAACGCAGTAATCGGTGAAGATGCGTTCCAGACATCAGAATCGATCAGGTCTTTGAATTCGGAACGGAACTCTCGGACAACCGTATTGAACGCTCGCACGTTCGCTACATATTCATCGGTCACGCCATTCACTCCCTCGGGCGGGATCTCCTTTTCCTTGATATTGAATGGATAGAATCCGCCTCCCTTCTTGTAATCGTGGAATACAACAACCTTGCGGCCAAGGGCTAGATGTTCCTGGACATGCGGAATAACCTCTTGAGCTTTGATAGCTTCAAGCAAGTATCGACGAGAAAGGTAATCGAACTTTTCTGCAATTTCGTCGCGCAGAGTTCCTAGTGCGTTAGAACGCAGATCAACCTGCAAAGAAAATCGATTTCCGGTCGGATTGGCTTTTTGATTGGCAGCTTTGCGTTGAACCTCGAACCATTCCAATGCCTGATCGATGCGCGCACCAATCGCAGACTCGGTCAGAATGAAGCGGCGATCGTAATCGGCCTTCACGTCCAGCATTCGACCGGACAATACCCCGCGCTTTTTCATCCATGAATTGAACTGCCGCTGCATCAAACCGCGGTCGACCTTGGCATCCGGCTCCGTCAGCTTGTTGTGTTTCATCCGGTAGCCAAAGTGCTGCATGAAGAAACGATCACGCGGACTTCCTGCGTTGTAGTAGCTTCTATCCCTATTGTCTGGCTGGCCTTCCTCGTAATCGAACAGGTAGCCGTTCGCCCAATCGACGGTCTTTTCATAAGCGAATGGGGTGGCGCTCAAGAACAATGCGCGAGGACGTTTCTCTTCTTGATTCTCTGCGATATGCGTCTTGATAGCGTCTTCTTTCTTGCGCAAATCAGCACGTAAAGCGTCTGCCTTGGCTTGCGTAGTGACTGCTTCTGCCCACCGGCGCTCATCGTCAGACATGCGGTCAACTTTCGCCGAATGGTCAAGAATTTTGAGTCTTGCGTAATCGTCCGCATACAGCATCTGTGCGCGCTTGGTAGCGCCTTCCGGATGCAAGCTGATCGCTTGTAGGGCTTCTTGAGCAAGCGTAACCTTCCCGGTTTTCTCCTGGGCTAGATAGTGCGCTTCGTCGGTAACAATCAAATCCCAGTCGCGTTTCGCCAGTTCGTTGTTCTGGCCGAAGTTGGAATAGGTAGTGATGACAACGCCTCGTCCAGCATCCTTGGTATCGCTCAGGCTGGTAATGTCCAGTCCGAGCAATTTGCCGGACTTCTTCCAGTCATCGGCAATCTTGTCATTCGGAACGGCAATGATGATATTGCCTTTGCCTGACGTAACAAATCGCTTAATGATGCCAAGCCCGAGGAATGTTTTTCCGGTCCCGGTGCCATTGGTGAATAGCATTCCGTACCCGTCCGGCTTGGTAAAGCGGGTTTCGGCAATATGAACGTCTTCTTGTTGGCCTTCCGTTAGAGCCGGAAGTGTTTGACGGATATTCTCTAGGCCGGGTTTATGTTCTTTCTTATCCGCCTTGAGTTGCTCGATCTTGGCCTTCTCTAGCGATAGTCCGCTTTCAGCAAGTTCGCCAAAGAGGTCTGTTGCTTCTGGCTCAATCGGTGGTCCATCGATGCCAGCATTATCGCTTCCGAGATCGACGCGACTTCCGGCATCGCTTGGCGTAGATCCAGGCGGTCTTGCTCCTGTATAAATCGACTGATCGCCGCGTTCTCCAGAAGTAGCGGCTTCACGTCCAGGTACGACGACGCTACCTCCTGCCCCACCTTCATCTTCAGGGGCTTGTATTCCTTGTCCTCCAGTTCCGCCATCTGATCCCTGTTCAGCGCGAACGCTTTCCGCGCCCAATCCGTTCTTAACTTCTGCGTCTTGGCGATTTCGTTCCAAATCGGTGCTGCTACGCTGGTCAGGCTCATTATTCAGTTCCTCTCTGTTGCCGTACGAAACGACATTGGCGGCACTCTCAGCACCCTTGTCCTTGTACTTCCCGGCTACCGCAATGTACGCGCCCTGCAAATGGTCATTGGTCAGCTTGTCCGATATTTCCTTGCCGAATGCTTGCTTGACCAATCCAACAACATACCTTGCTGCGGGCTTGTATTCATAATAGCCTTTTTTGAATGCAGTGCCGAACAACTTCGACAAGACAGGGAATAGTTTAGCTTCTGCTTCATCGCTTAGTCTTGCGGTTTCATATTCGGACTTCGGCTCATCCAGGGATAATTTCTTCGATGCGCCGAGCAGATCGCCCAGTTCCTTCAGTAAAGCGTCCTGTTCTGCATCAACATCGGCGCCTTTGTTTAGGGACTCTAGCGCACGCTCCTGATCGTCCGGGTATTTCTGCTTGATCTTGTCCTTGATGTCCTGGCCGCGCTTGTATTCAATGCCGAGTTCTTTCCCGACTTCGATAGCCTGATCTTCGGTCAGCGCATCAATATGCTTGTCTAGTTCAGAATGGCGCTTTTGAAGCGGAGTCTCCGGCTGTAAGAATAGATTGCCCTCAGCCTTTGATGCATCCTTGCTACTCTCGCCAAACTGGAAATTATCGGGATTTGCTGCGCGCGCCTTGATGCGAGACTGAACGTCTTCCGCGTCTGCTGCTAGTTTGTCTTTCCTGGCCTGAGCTTCTTCGGCTATTCGCTGCTGCTCTTCTTCTGCGGCGCGCTGTTCTTTTGCTCTGATTTCTGCTTCTGTTTCGCCTTCGAGGCCGAAACTCGGTCGCGCGCTTCCTGGTGCCTCCGCACTCCCTCCACGAACTTGATCTTCCTCAGCAACTGGTTCCTCGGCAGCGTTAAGTCGACGCTCATTTTCGATAGCCTCCGTTAGTGCCTTAATGGTGTCTTTGATTACAAGGCCGTCTATATCGGCTGAAGGTTCATTGCCAGTATAGTGCCGGTCCGCGATATTGTCCTGAATTTCATTAAGCACATCCTCGGGAATTCCGGCATCCAATGCTTCACTGCGAAGCGCCGTTAGCTTCTCAGCGTTTTCGCTGATTTCCCTGACAATAGCGTCATGCACCAACTGAACGACATTCTTGTCCTTTGGATCAATCCCAAACTGACCGGCAAGTCGCTTGGCTTCTATCGTGTCACGAAGCTCAACTTCCTTTCCAGCTTCCCGTTCTTCGCGTGCCCGGCTATAGACCTTGCTGCCCTTTGTAGAAGACTGGATCAGCGCGGTAAGTTGCTTGATTCCGCCGGTATCGGTTGGGTCGTTCAGGTCAATGTCAAAGCCGTAATCCTGAGAAAGCGCCCTAGCTAACTCGTCCATGCCCTGGCCGTTCTTCTTGAAGACGCCAACCGGATAGCCGGTCATATTCCTTGGATTGGTTTCGCCGGTAATGTCTAGCGCATGGCTGCTATTGATTCCGCCTAGATGCTTGATTGCGCCCCAAAGAGTTGTCGTGTCATGCTTGCGCGGCCTGGATTCCTTGACTTCCTTGCCGATCAGTTGATTCTGGATGTCGTTCTGAATCTTCTTTGTCACTGGCTTTCCATCAGCCGACGACAGGGTAGCCACTCCAGAATCATCGAAGGAAGCATTAAGGCCATGCTTCTTGGCTAAGTCCTCAACTTCGGCGCGTTCGGCGTTGTAGATCGATAGACTGCCGTTGGTCTTGTTCCGATAAACGCCCGTCTTGTCGGCCAGTTTCGCGGCATTCTGCATCGCCTCTTGTGTCCAGACTTCTCCGGATTTGAGTTGATACTGACCGTCAGCCTGAGCCTTGACCAAGCCCTCCCGATGAAGATAGTTCCATGCCTTTGATGCGTCCTGGTCGGATAGGCCAAATTGCTCTTTGACGCTATCGACAAATGCTTGACTGGCGTTTGCAAGGCGATTGGCAACATCTTTCGTCCCGGAAACTTTCTCAGATCCAGATTGAAATGTCTTTACCCCAAACCACCGGTCTTTTGGTGATCTAGCTTTAGCATCTTCAACCGCCTGATATACCTGTTCCGGGCTGGCATCAGCCTTAACCCGTACCGGGTCGCCATTCTCATAGTCATAGAACGGCTCAGAACCACGCATGACCGTCGCTGTGCCGTCGCCATTGTCTCGGAGTCCGACGACATCGGCAGAATTCGGCATAACGCCAACCTTGCCGTAGGGATGCTCGGGTTCTTTAGATACGCTTGCCTTGACCGGTTGCTCTGTAGTCTTTTCTGGCGTGACTCCAAGCGCCTTCTGCACCTTGGAGAAATTGGCGGTCTTCGGGAATAGTCCGTTTCCGTTCTTGCTGATGATGACGGATGTTCCTGCAACCTTGGCCGCATCGCGCAAAACCTGAGATTCGTAGCCAATGGCGGCTATGGTTCCGGTAGATTGCTTGGTCAGAGATTGGACAGATTCGGAAGTAGGGGGTGAAACGGGGGGCTTTTCTGCCGTCTGAGTAATTTCTTCTGGCGCAATGGCAGGCGTTGTTGCAGGAGCAGGGGCAACAGGTTCAGGACTGGGCCGTTCTGCAGATACTTGAGGCGCCGCATTCAGAGTTTCCAGCTTGGCAATAACCTGCTGCCGTTCTGCCTCGGTCGGCTCGGCCATACCTTGAGCGGGAGGCTTGAATGTCCATCGGCCTGCAGCATTCTGCTGGATGAATTGATCTATTGAGGTTTCGGCTGCTGGTGCTTGCTGTTCCGGCGCTGCTTGGATGGCTTGATCGGATTGAGTGACAAGGCTTTCTCCTTGGGTTGTGGGTAAAACGGGGGATTGATTGTCAACCTGCTGATTGACAATCGGCGTTGAATTGACCAGTCCTGGCGCTACGGCCTTGGCATCGAACGGCAGGCTATCTACAACGCTGGTTTCCGTTGGCTGTTGCTGATTTGCAACTTCCGTTGCGCGCTGCAGGAGTAGCGCGTCGGACGCCTCGATTGAGTCTTTTTCATTTAGGGCTGCGTTTACTTCCGCTTCTGCCTGGTCTTTTGCGGCATCTACGGTCGGTGCATTCTTGATTTCCGGGGATGGCTGTGTGATGTCGCGGGGCGGGGGCACCGATCTAACGGGCGCCGGAAGTTCTGGCGTTCCGGCCGGCTCGAACGGACTGCGAATCGGCTCCCCAATTGGCCTTGCCTCAATTGCCGGCCTTGGGGTATGAACCATTCCTAATCCGGCGCCAAGTACGACATCGGGGATAACAGCTTTCGGATCTGTCACATCCACCTTGAATTGCGGGTAATCGCTCAAGACCTCGTTTTGCGCTGCGCGCCCAGCGGCGCCATAGACGCCCATCGAGGCGCCACCAAGCGCAGCCCTTATGGCGAGGTTTTGAGAATTCATTCCCATTGGCAGCGCGCCATAGGCAATGGATACACCAGCCCTTACCGCAGCCGATTCTGCCGCAGTGACGGAATCAACGTCGCCCTCAATCTTTTCCTTGTAATCCTGAACGAAATCGGGGATCCACGCTGGAGACATAGAAACAACCGCGTTCCCAACTACTTCTGGCGCGGACTTGATCAAAGCCTTGACGGCGGCAACCGGCATCCCTTGGGAGAATGCAAACTTTGCAATATCACTCAGTATCTCTGCGTTTCTGGTCGGGCCGCCGCCAGTGGCAATAATCTGCGGGAGCAACATAACCAGTCCGCCAACGCCCCTAGCAATATTGGTTGGGATGTCGTTCGGCAACTGGTTGTCATGCTCTTTGTAATACTGAATCGCCTCATCAAATGGCTTGACCGCGTTCTCGAATATGAAATCTCGACCAGATTTATCCGCTTCCTGCTTGACGGTTCCGGATATATCAAAGGCTTCAGCATTGCCGAAAACATCTGTCGCCATGTCGGCAGCGCCAGCCGCCGCCCTTGCAAGCCAATCGCCGCCAGCGGCGCCAACCCTTCCGGCAGCGTAACCGGCGCCCTTGATCATGTCGCCAATGGCTTTATCTGCGGAATCTGCTCTTGCGCGATTCTCGTACATACCAAGGCGCGCATCCTCGCTTGACTGCTTGGACTCTTGAGACTTGGCTACACCGCCAACCGCAGCAGCATCAACAGACGATGTATCAAGAGATCCGGAATGAACGGCATCGTATAGCAGCCGTCCAGGCGCCCCGAGAATGTTAGATGCCTTGTCGCTAAAACTCGATTTTTGCTCCGGAACTTGATAGCCGAGTTTCCCAAGAATCTCCTGGCTGCTGTATCCGCGTTGACGGATTTCGGACGAGTCTAGCCCCTGGTCGGCAGCAAGTTTGTCGGCAATCTGGTCGAGCGAATACCCGCGCTCTAATGCGCCTTGAACGAGATCCATGCGTTACTCCGATTATTTTTTCGGGAATAGAGAGTCGAGCTTTGCTGTTGGCGAAACAGGCTTTGGCGCTTCAGGCATGGCCGGCTTTGTAAAGCCCCATTGCTTGTATATCTCGTCACTCTGGGCGCGAAGTTGCTTGTTTTCCTGAAGAATTGCATCGGCTTGCAATTTAGCCGTCGCCGCTCCGTCGTCGTCACCGGACTTCTTGGCTTCAATCATTTCTCGCTCTTTGACATTATATAGGCCAAAGTTTGCGCGAATCTGATTTTCGATGGTATTGACGAAACCGTGCGCCATCACTCGATCATTGCCGTCCTTCTGGCCCCTGATCAAGCTCATAGCCATGCCGAATTCACCCTTGATGTTCGCCAAAGCAAGCAGGTTTTCAAACTTTCCTTGCTGTAGCGCTGCAGCCATTTCGCGCTTAAGGTCGGACTGATTGAGTTTCGCCGCTTCCATGGCGTTAATGTCCCCGGTCTTAATTCCGGCCTGAGTCCTAAGTTGCCCTTCTTCGTCGGTGGTTAAGGTGGCTTTCGGCGGTTCCGTGAATGTTTTCCCGCTTTCCTTATCTGAAAGCATCGCGTCATTGAATTCCTCGTCTGCCTGCTTGCTATCGATCAATCCTTGCTTTTCTTTCAGCTTGGCATCGCGCAGCCCTTGAAATTCCTTATCTTGACGCGCAACAGCTTCTGTACGCATGGTGTCGGACATTGTTTTCTGCATGTCTAACTTCTTTTGCTCGGTATCAAGCGCATAGTTATGACTTACCTCAAGCAATCTGAGTTGCTTCTGTTCCTCAATGTCCGCCTGAATCTGCCTCAAGGAAATGCCTTTGACTGCATCAGCAGCTTCGGCAATTCCACTACTCAATGAGTCCATTAAGCCCATGATTACGCTCCCGGCTGAGAGTTGATCAAACCGCCAGCTTGCGGAGCAGGGGACGAAGCTGGGGGCTGCTGTTGCATAGGTTGCGCCTGCACACCCGGCTGTGGCGCCGAATAAATCTTCAAAATGATCGCCGTCAGCTTCTTGATGGCTTCGGCCAAATCCTGCTTGGTCGGCTGAGCAATCTTTGACTGCACCAGGAAGTCAGCCATTTCGATCAGCAATACCGTCGCCGCAGGAACGATGACCCGCTTCGGGATAGCCCCTTTCGATTGATCATCGAGGATCTTGACCAGGCCAGCAGCTTGAGCGGCTAACGTATCCGAGATCGGGCCACCTTTCTTGAAGGCTTCAATGAATTGCGGGAAGACCTTCTGGTCGTACATCACCTTCATTCCGGCAAGAACTACCTTCTCGGTATCCGTCTGGTCCTGGCTAACGGCTTGGTTGGGCATTTGTGGCATATCCATGGTTTAGGCTCCCGGGCGAATACGTTGTGCAGGCACATCGACAAATTTAGGCTTGACCGGTGAAGTCATTATTCCGGCGCCAGTCATGCCCGCCGCGGCGTTATTCCTCAGTCCGATCGTATTGGCCGCAATGTCTGCGTTCGTCTTGGCGTTCAATGCAGCCGATTCAGCGTTCTTTGTCGCAGCATCGGCAAGTTGCTGCTTGGATTTGGCGCCGAACATTCCGGAGATCATTGAGGCAATGATAGTTGTTTTGGTGTCGGCCTTGGTGTTGTCCCACACGTCGAGCAACTTATCAAATACGTTTTTCCCGCCATCGACACCAGAAAGTTTTACGTCTGTCTTCATGTAGTCATTGCTCAGTTTTGGCAATGAAGATCCTGAAATCGGAGAATTATCATCAGCAGGATTCCCGGTCAAATTGATACCAGTGAAATCCTGTGCGGTTTTGATGCCTTGCAATATGCCCTGGACATTGGGGGATAGCGTCTGCCCTTCTGTCTGCTGTGAGTGGCTTTGGGCCCAAGCATCTTCTTCTGGAGTTGCTCCTTGCGCCGCATTGAACTCGGTCCAGTCCTGGCTTTCGCTATAGTCGGCCATTTGTCTCTCCTTAATTTCCAGTCGGTTGAACCAGTACCTTCGACAAATCGCGCGTCTTGGGCAGGTCTATGAATTGCGGCTTGATATAGGCACTGAATCCGCCAACCATGCCGTTATTCACGGTCGGCGGCGTAACGGTTGGCGGCGTAACGGTCGGCGTTACCGGCGTTGTATTGATATTGGTGGTGTCCGTCTTGGTCGCCGCGCCGGCAATAGTTGATCCGATGATTCCAGATGTCACGTCGCCAACACCTTGGGATTTCAGCCCCTCAGACACTGCCCCGGAGATTGCACCGCCTGCGGCTGATTGAAGTACGTCGCCACCAGTCACAACACCCCGGGCAATCCCGCTAATTACTCCAGCAAAACCACCTTTAGCCCAGTTGTCGGCATCTGGCATCACTGTATTGACCAATGGCTTTACAGCCGCTCCTGTAGCGCCCGTGACCGTTCCGGTGATCAATCCCTGGCCGATGTCGCCACCACCAACCGCGGCCTGAGTTCCGCCTACCGTTGCGCCTTTGACCGCGGCACTGGCGATCGGTGAATCCTTGATCACTGGGGCATATTCACCCGCAAATCCGCCCGCTCCGGCAGCAATCACGCCTTTCGGATTGATCTCTCCGGTGATAGCAAACTGCACTGCGGCATTCTTGGCGGCTGATATTCCTGCTTGTTCGATTGCCTTTTCAATTGAAACGTTACTTAGTGATGCCGTTCCTGAAAATCCGCCCAATGCGCCAGAAGTCACAACAGCGCCAGCAACGGGCAAAGCGGCTTCCATAAACTTGTCCATGAAACCTGGGGAAGAATCTTTATCCCACTGCTTGAAAGCAGAGTCGGCAAGCCCCATTGAGAGCTTTCCGGGAGCGGCCTGACCTTGCTCGAAGTAGTTATTCAAGCTCAGGATTGTCCCTGCCCAAGGATCGTCGGCGGTCAATGTTTGGCTGTTATATCGGCCTATCGCTTCTTCAAACGATTTTCGATCTTCAGGCGTTCCTGGGTACGCATGGGTATATGGACTGCTATTGACAATAAACTGAGGCGCAGCAACTTCATTCATCCCATCCCAGGATTGCACGTCCTGC
>Ga0172370_10004833_pt1 | contig 17764 bp, 14 predicted proteins | sample LakKiv5m_FD_114538 | JGI IMG/M metagenome (GOLD analysis project Ga0172370, IMG submission 114538) | Freshwater microbial communities from Kabuno Bay, South-Kivu, Congo - kab_022012_11.5m | ecosystem: Environmental > Aquatic > Freshwater > Lake | place: Democratic Republic of the Congo...
GTCGGCCTGCAGCCGCAGGGCGGGCGTTACTTGGGTTGGATTTTGTATTCGTTTCTTCATTTTTTTCTTTTCTGTCGCTTGCTTTGGATCACATGCCCCGCCTTGCTGGTTGCAGGCTTGTTATGGCGCGTTTTTAAATCTTTTGATCTCTTCGTTGCTAAATGTCCATTCCGGAGTTCCCAAATGCTGCCCAAAATCAGTTGAATACCATGGGTCTATCAGTTTATTATAAGGATCTGCTAAAATTTGGATTTCTTGCGCTGGCATATAACTCTGAGCGAGAAGAAAGATTTTCTTTCTTGTTGTTGAGTCAACTGCTATATCAACAACAAGTGCTGCATGACCCGGTGAACCACACTTGATAAAAATGTCTCCTATTTCTAACTGATCAATTGTGATTGTCTTTAACTCTTTTGATAATGAGAGTGTTCCGGCGTATGTGAATACGAACTCAAGATAACTCCAGAAGTCTTTATATGTATTCGATAGGGCAGTGGTTTGTTTCCAGTATGTTTGATTACCATTAACAACCACTCTTTTGCCTTTTATCCATTCAGAATAATCAACACGAAATCCGTTAGTTAAGTCAAAGTGAATTTTATCATATTGACCTTGACTATAAAAATATTCCGCTCGCAGTCTTATTATTGCATCGGCACATTGATGAAGGTCTTTATCTCCAATGGGTAGATTTATTACAGCACAGTAGACCCAGTTATTTCCCTTTTCTTTTCCGTTATAAAGTTTAACGATTGATCCATTTGGTAAAAGAGGTAGGTTTCTAAGATATGAAGAGAATGAACCTGGTTCAACTTTGATTCTTGAAAAGCCTGAAGGTGGTAGAATCCTAGATTCAAGGTTGTTGCCGTTTGGATTTAGAGTAGCTTGTGTTTCATTTTCAACATTGGATTTATCAATTTTTGACGACGATTCTTGACCACAGGCTTGAAAGGTAATGCAGGCAATTAAACAAAATATGTTGGTTATTCCTTTCATACTAAAATGCGCCATAACGTGTGGCCTGTAAATGCTGCAAAGGTCGAGCGCTGAATCGAAGATATAACGCTGGTTTTGTAGCATTTACAGGCATGTTACCTGCCGTAATTATTGAATATTTTATTCTTTACTCCATCGTTACCAAATATTATCTCGGTGACATAGTTGTCAGAAAAAATTCTCTTTGAATAACCAATATTTTTATTATTACGTACATCAATAATGAATAAAATACTGTCATTAAAAATTATAAAATTATTCTTTTTTATCTCAGGATTCAGACAGTCATATTTTATCCATGTATTTTCATCACGTATATTTTTAAATGGAATGTTCAAATTTTGTCTTACATTTTCTATCCCATTACTATCAAAAATTTTAGGGGATGCATACCAAAGAAAATCTCGAATTGCATCATCTTCAAATTCATCGATTCGATAATTAGCATTATACCCTCTATTATACATGCTATCTGTTAAATAATAAAATGCCGAATCGGGATTAAAACGATTGTATATCTCATAGAAAGGGAGCATTGGAGCAAATGAATATGTGTATTTTTTTGATTTGTTAGTTATTGTTTTTCTTATGTTATTTTTCCTATCTAAATATGCCCAATTGACTTCAATATAATAATCGAAAGAAAAAGCAGTATCACAAGATATGTTATTAAAAAGAAATCTAAATTCATAGAAAACTTCTGATTTTAATGGTATTTCTGTGACAATTTTATTGTTTAAAATTGATTCTACTCTATTTTGCTTGGAACCAATTTTGAATATTGGATATACGAATGAGTCTCTATTGATATCAATAGGCACATCAAAAATTTCAAAATTTGGTCCTCCTTCACCTTTACCGAAATAGGAGAAGAAGTAATCCGGTTCTTTATCATATTTTCTAACAATATGTAATTGAATCGATTCAATATTGGAATTATTTCCGTTAATAGTAAATATATTGTCAGGATAAACAGTAAAATCATATTTTCCATAAATACGATCTTGCCAATATATATCTAAATATGACATATTGTTAGTATCTATTCGATATTTAAATTCGTAAAGTGGCGAAGAATATGATTCAGTAACTATATGTTTTATTCTATACATAACGACTTAAATAACACAGCATAATTTATGCAATATATCATTGTGTCTATCCCAAATATTCAATTGTTCTTTGACATTTTTTACGAGAGAATCAAGTGAAGGAAAAAACTGGTTATGTGTGCAATTTTTCCTTACCAGTTTCCACACGCGCTCTATCGGATTCAGTTGAGGGCTATAAGGTGGCAAAAAGAGAAGGATTATCCTATCGCGGTTTTTATCAAGCCATGGTTTAAGAAGCACCGCATGGTGATATCTGGCATTATCCAAAACCACAATCAGTCGTTTCTTTTTGCCACCTCGTTTTGAAAGCAGCTTAAGGAATTCTCCGAATGTTACTGCGTTGAAAACAGGCTTCATCATGTATATCAACTTACCGGTCGTCAGGTTCACAGCACCGAACAATGAGATACTTTTTCTGGTTGGAGCATGAAAAACAATAGGATCCTTCTCTTCGGGAGGAATCCACATTGTGCAACGGGAACCATGTTGCTGGAAGTGACATTCATCCAGGCTCCAAATTTCATTCATCGGATCTTTTGCTAATTTTCGAAGTTTTTTTAAAAGCCTTTTGCGCGGATGGATCCGCTTGAGCAATGACGGGACGAGGTTTTCTCCTGCGAAAACCAAATTTGTGAAAAATTCGCTGACACTGCCGAACCCCAATTTCTATACCATACTGTTCGTTTAGGTGATGTGCCAACAATTTACCATCCCACAGGTTTTGATCATATCCGAATTCTTTGGGATGCTTCCGTAAATCCTTGCTCAGCTTGTCCCACTGCTTTGCATTAAGAGATGCAGGCCTTCCAGGTCTTTCAACATCAAACAGTCCAGTGAATCCATTTGTGTTAAAATCATGTACCCACCTTTGGATCGTTGTGGAATCATGACCAAGAACTTCACCTGCCTGGTAGCAACTCATGCCTTTGCTCACAAGTAAAACACCATGCAAACGATGATCATACCTTGAATCCTCGCTGCGAAGTATTTCCTGCTGTATGGCTACTTGCATTATCTCGTTATCTTCAATCTCAATTCGTTTCATTATCTTGCCTTTTAAGAATATTTCAGGCAAATATAATAAATATTTTTATACTGTATTATTTATGTCGTCGTGTATAGAATAATTAACCACTTCCTCTTCGAAAAAAAGTGGCCTTATTATATCCTGAAAAATGCCCCCTAGTACTCCAATAATAACAAGTATTGCCCACCATTGAAGTTTATGGGCCGAACAAAAGAAAAATTTGCAATTGTTACTACATCTTTGAAGTTTTTTTGTTAGTCCAAAACACCTCATCTAGTAAATTTTTATTATGGCAGGTAACATTTGGGCAGCGTCGGAATTGCTGGTATATTATCCTTGTCCTCTGGTTTTTTTGGGTTTGTGTTGATTTTATATCATGTTTTAACGGGGTAAATTCAGGGAGTCGGGAGAGAAGCGATGTCATTAGATGGTTGAGGGATCGTTGTTACTGAATGTCATATCAATATATTCAGAACAAATATAGATGTTCTTTTTGTATATGCAATGTGTTCGTGAAAATTATTCTAACTCCAACTTATCCATCGGATTGACGATCTGGTTGAATCCTTTCGTGGTAATATGTGTGTATACCTCCGTGGTCTTGCTGCTTTCGTGCCCCATCAATGCCTGGATGTACCTGAGGTCCGTTCCGTTCTCCAAAAGATGCGTACCAAAACAATGACGTAAAGTATGAACGGTTACATGCTTCCTGATCCCTGCCTTCCGGTATGCTGCCCGGGCAATTGCCTGGACACTCCCTCCGCTGTATGGTCCACCCTTCATTCCTTCAAATAACCACTCTTTCGGCCGGTACTCCCGGATATAGGCACGAAGTAATGGCAATACCTTTTTTGAAAGCAATGTGTACCGGTCTTTCCGCCCTTTCGACTGTCGCACAAACACTTGCATCCGGGTGCTGTCAATATCTTTGATCCGTAAGTTCAACAATTCACTCAGTCGTAATCCGGAAGAGTAGATCATCATAATGATCGCTTTGTGCTTGAGGTTGTCAATCCCCCTGATCACCCGTGCCACTTCCTCTTCATTCAGCACTACCGGCAACTTTCGCTCCCTCCGCGGCCGCTCTACCAGATAGATCTTTCTGGGCTCGCCGAGAAGCCGCTCATAATAGAACTTTATCGCATTGATCGACTGATTCTGATACGAAAGGGAAACTTTCCGGTCAATGACCAGGTATTGCATAAAACGTATAATCATCTGCTCATCCATCCTTTGAGGATCTTGCTCGGGATAATAGTTCATGAATTCTTCAAACAAACTGCAATAGGTCCTTACGGTGTTGTCGCTGTATCGCAGTTCAATCAGTTTTCGACGGTATTCCGGCGGACATCTCCTGTAGTTTTCAACGTCATGAGGAGAGATCCGGGGGGCTTTCTCCGTTTGCCCGCTCTCTTCTTCGTAGATAACACGCAAACACTCTTTTTCAATGATACTTCTGAGCTCGTCAAGAATTTTTGCAGAGTATGGAACCGTCCACCGTTTGCTTTGTGTATCCCACCGATGGTATGGCAATGCCTTGATACACCGGATCAACATCAGGTTGTGAACAAACGTGAGCCTGAGTCGGCCCGAAAGGGTTCTTACAATCAATACTTCATCTTTTCTGATCCTCCTTTCCTCTTCCGTTGAACCTGATACCTCAAGAAATTCATGCTCCGTCAGATTCCGTATCCGGCCCTGAAAATATTCGAGTAACAGATCCAGGGTCCCGGGATAATTCGGAATAATCCAGCAGAATTGTTTCTTGTCCCAACGACTGTACCGTATCGAACGAATAAACCGGATATCCGGCTGATTCTTTGGAAGATGAATGATGATGGTCCTCCCGAGAACCTCAATATCAACATTCTCCTGGATGCCTGGTTCGCTGCTTCCGGGCCGAACCGCTTCTGAAACAGGTGTTCCTTTCCCCCCTTGTTTCCCCTGATAATCGACGTCAGGGAACAGCCTTTTGACTTGCGCAAATACTTCGGGGGTATAGGGTACATGCCAGATCTTTCCCATTGCGCTGTATGTCACCCCTGGAATCGTACGGATCTTACGGATAACCTCCCGGTCAAATGTAAAATCCAACCGGATCCGCGGTTCCTGGCCAAATACAATTTTTGATGCCTTCATTCGATTGTGGGTTTAACTATTGTTATACAGAGATAAATTGAACTTCTCGTTGTTTCGATTGTTGTTATCCAGTCAAATCAACGGGTAAAATAACATTACGCTCCTACATTAATCGTAAAAAGGTGGGAAAGGTTTAACCCGGAAAGATTTTTTTTGGAGTAACCTCACCGAATGAGCGATAAATACGGGTAGAGTCGTCTCCCGGTCCACCCAACAGCCTGTCCACCCATCCCTATTCCGGATTCACCCCCTTCTTTCCGTCATTCACCGGAAAATGTTTTCCAGGTAAAACACATCGGAATAGTTTTGTGATCGGATTCACAAGAAGCCCCCAAACCCCCTGAAGGGGGCTTACACTCTCTCGGGTGGATCTGCCTTCAAGAGCGAAGGAAGTCCCCTTTAGGGGATTTAGGGGTAAAATAGCGAAAAGCAAAAAGCAAAAAGCGAAATAAAATGAAACCACTGCAAATCTTCCTTCTTCTTCTCCTGGTGCCCCTCCTCGGTTTTTCCCAGGCACCTCCTCAAACGCGTGTAATAGGGCTTGACGAATGCCTGAGCCTGGCGGTGCAAAACAGCGTGCGGCTGCAGATCTCCCTGCTGGAACAACAACGCCTGCAGTACCAGCGCCGCGAAACCATCGGTCAGGGTTTGCCCAACATCAATTTCAACGGGGGATGGGACGACTATGTGAACCTCCCTACACAGCTGATCCCGGGAGAGTTCTTCGGAAAGCCCGGAGAGATGATCCCGGTACAGTTCGGTACCTCTTTCAACATCTCAGGATCGGTGGATGCCAGCCAGATCATATACAACCAGGCTTTCCTGATCGGCCTGAGGATCACAAGGCAGTTCCTTGCTCAAAACACCCTGGAGACCGAACGCCTGGAGACCGAACTGGTGGCAGAGGTGTCCAAAGCCTACTACCTGGCCCAGATCACCCGCCAGCAGATCGGAAACCAGATGAATGTGATGGAAAACCTCGATTCATTGCTCGACATCGCAAGAAGTCAGCACGAATTCGGACTCATCACCGGCGTAGATGTGGACCGCATCAACGTGAACAGGCTTAACCTCCAAAGCGCGATCGACAACTTAGAGACCCTGCTTCAGCAACAGTATAGCATGCTGAAGTATTTCATGGGGATCCCCGAAGAGGAACAGATCATCCTGCCGGAAACGGTCAACCCGAACGTGGTAGCCATCGATACATCCGGCTCGCTGAACAACCACATCGACATCCGGATGATAGAGAAACAAAAGGAGATCACCGAAACCAACCTGAAACTCGACCGCTCCTTCTATTACCCCTCCCTCACCCTCATTGCCAGCACAAACTACCTGAACCAGAGCAACACCTTCTATCTCTTCGGAGAACCAACCGGGTGGTACAACACCAGCCTGGTCGGCTTCAGGCTCAACGTACCGATATTCAACGGCCTGCAGAAACGCTGGAAGGTGAGCCAGACGAAAGTCCAGCTGGAGAAGGTGGGAGTCACGGAAACCGATACCCGCAGGATCCTCAGCATCCAGGCCAAGGACGCCGCCAGGAAACTGACCAACAGCATCACCACCGAATCCCGCCAGCGTGAAAATGTAGGGCTGGCCGAAAAGGTCTATGCTGTGTCGCAGGACCGGTACAAACAGGGACTCATCCCGCTCACCGACATGCTCAACGCCGAATCGGACCTGAGTGCTGCACAAACAGGCCATACCACCGCCCTGGTACAGATGAAGATCGCGGAGATCGACTACCTGAAGGCGAAGGGAACCCTGTTGGAGGTGGTTAAGTAGAAAGGCAGAGGGGTGAGAGTATGAGAGTGTGAGAATATGAAAATATGTGGGTGTTGAAAGTTAAAGAGTAATTAGAGCAGAATCTGTCGAATTTGTGGAATCTGCGGTGAAAAAAAGTTTGAAAACAATAACAAAATAACTGCAATGAAACGACTGATCATTATCTCAATCATTATCCTGACACTGGTAGGCGCCTGCACGGTGACCCTGCTGTACAACAAGAAACAGATCGATGAAAAAGCAAATCCTGATGTAACGATCCGGAGCATTCCGGTCTTTGTGCAGGAGGCGGTGATGAAGCCGCTCAACGGAGATTTCTCCTACCAGGGAAGCTTCCAGCCTGTTCACGAACTGCTCCTGCTCTCCGAAGGACAAGGCAAAGTGGAAAAGATCCTCTTTGAAACCGGTGATGAGGTGCAGTCCGGACAACTGCTGGCCACCCTCGACGATGATCTCCTGCGCAGTCAGATGACTCTGGCTGAGGCCAACCTGGCTAAAATCGAGCGCGATCTGGCCAAATACGAAGCGCTGTTGAAAAACGACGCCATCTCCTCCCAGCAGGTGGAAGATGCACGTCTCGGGCTGGTCAAAGCCCAAACCGATGTGGTAACCCTCAGGAAGCAGCTCGAATATACTTCCATCAAGGCTCCGATCAGCGGAACAATCACAAAACGGATGATCGAAATCGGATCGGTCCTGATGCCGGGCTCACCCGTTGCGAATATCGTCGACATCAGCAGGCTGCGGTTTGTCGCTTACATGTCGGAAGCCGAAGCGGTTTTCATTCAACGTGGTTCGAATGTTGCAATCACCTCATCCCTCTTCCCGGGGATCACCTACAAGGGAAGGGTTATCTCTGTAGGGGTAAAGGCCGATGAGGCAAAACGCTTTCCGGTGGAGATCGATGTGGAAAACCGCCGCGATCACACCCTGAAGGCCGGAATGTTCGGCACCGCCCTCTTCGAAGGGGTAAATGGGCACAGCGCCCTGGTCATTCCGAGGAATGCGCTTACCGGAAGCATCCGCGAGCCAAAGGTCTTCGTGGTTCAGGGGGATTCCGCATTCCTGAAAGAGATCCGGATCGGAGAATCCGACGACAACCTGGTGGAGGTCACCGCAGGGCTTACTCCCGGCGAACGGGTGGTCGTTTCCGGACAGATCAACCTGGCGCACGGTTCGGCCGTGACGGTGGTCGGTCAGGAAAAACCGCAGATGACAGAATCGGCTGCAAAAGAAACATCTGTTGAATCCGGGGAGAACGCTCCCGTTAAATAACAATTGTCATGAACATCACACACATCTCGATCAAACGACCAACCCTGGTGGTGGTGGTCTTTGCCGTACTCACCTTCCTGGGTCTGGTCAGCTATTTCCAGCTCAACTACGAGCTGTTCCCAAACTTCGAACAACCTGTGCTGGTGGTGGTCACCCCTTATCCCGGCGCCTCGCCGGCGGAGGTTGAGAATTCCGTCACCAAGCGGATCGAAGATGCTGTGAGCAGCCTGGAAGACATCGACAACATCCAGAGCACCTCCTACGAAGGAAACTCCGTGGTGGTGATCATCTTTAAAAGCTCGGCGAACATGGAGAAGGCGACCGACAATGCCACCATGAAGGTGCGCAACATCGAATACCTTCTCCCCACGGATGCCCGCACGCCCATCATCACCAACTTCAGCATGAGCGACATCCCGATCATCCGCCTGGGGATCACTGCCACCATCCCCTCCACTGAGCTGTACGACCTGGTGAAGAACAAAGTGAAACCGATGGTGAGCACCATAAACGGCGTGTCGCAGGTCGATCTGCTCGGGGGTGAAGAGCGCGAGGTCCGCATCAACATCGACAACGAAAAGCTGAAAGCGCATCGCCTCTCGATCCTTCAGGTGACCGAAGCGATCCGTATGGCCAACCTGGAATTTCCCACCGGAAAGATCAAGGATCCCTCCCGCCAGGTGATCATCCGCCTGGCCGGAAAATTCGCCTCCCTCGACGACCTCCGCAACCTGGTGATCTACACCACGCCAACCGGGAGTCCGATCAGGCTGGCAGATGTTGCTGAAGTGGAGGATACCAAGAAGGAGACCACCAGCATCAGCAGGATCGACGGTGTGAATTCAGTAGGACTTCTGATTTTCAAGCAACCCGACGGCAACGAGGTGGAGATCTCCCGCAAGGTGAAGGAATCCATCGCCCTGCTGGAAAATGTCTATGCTGCCGAGGGACTAACTTTTGCCACCGCCAACGACACATCCGAGTTTACCCTCACTTCGGCTAACCATGTGATGCGCGACCTGCTCATCGCCATCTGCCTGGTGGCCCTGGTGATGCTGGTCTTCCTGCATAGCCTGAGGAACTCCTTCATCGTGCTGGTAGCTATCCCGGCTTCGCTGATCTCGGTCTTCACGGCGATGTACCTCTTCGGCTTCTCCCTCAACATCATCTCGTTGGTAGCCATCGCCCTGGTGATCGGGATCCTGGTCGACGACTCGATCGTGGTGCTGGAGAATATCTACCGGCACCTGGAGAAGGGAAAAGAGCGCCGGCAGGCAGCGCTGGAGGGACGGAACGAGATCTCCTACACAGCCGTGTCGATCACCATGGTCGATGTGGTGGTCTTCCTACCCATCGCGGTGATCACCAGCATGATCTCGGGGATGCTGCGTCAGTTTGCCCTGGTGGTGGTCTTTGCCACACTGATGAGTCTGTTTGTCTCGTTCACCGTTACCCCGCTGCTCGCTTCGCGGATCGCGAAACTGGAACGGTTTAAAAAAGGAGGACTCCTGGAGCGCCTTATCCAGGCGTTCGAACGTGGCCTGCAAAGCTTCACCATGGGGTATTCCCAGGTGATCGCCTGGTCTCTGAGGCACAAAGTGACGATCATGGTTGGGACCACAGTCCTGTTTATCGCTTCACTCTCGCTCGTGGGCGGCGGCTTCATCGGAAGCGAGTTTGTGAGTATCGGCGACCGGGGGGAGGTGATCATCCAGGTGGAGCTCCCCAAGAGCGCCACCATCGAGCAAACCAACCAGCTGACCCTGGATGCGGAAAACTATGTGATGAGCCAGCCCGAAGTGACCAGTCTCTTCACCACGGTGGGATCTTCCACCAGTTTTTTCGGCGGAGGTCTGACCGCCTATATGTCGGAGATGCACATCAAGATGGTGGAGAAGGAAAAACGCAGCATCACCGCCGAGCAGTTCGCCCTTCAGATGAAAAAAGAGCTTGTGGCGAGGATCCCCGGCATCAAGGTGCGGTCGACCATTGTTTCGATGATGGGAACCTCCGACATGGACCCTATCATGGTGGTGCTGAGCGGGCCCAACCCGGGTGTGCTGAGCCACTGGGCCGATGAGGTGATGAATGAGATGCGCAAGGTGCCCGGGGCCTACGAGGTGAAGCTCTCGGTGGAGCCGGGCAATCCTGAGGTAGAGGTAATCCTTGACAAGGATAAGATGGCCGAACTGGGTCTCTCCACCGCCATGGTGGGGATGACCCTGCAGAATGCCTTTTCGGGCAATACCGATGCCAAATTCCGCGACGGCGAAAATGAGTACGACATCAATGTGGTGCTCGATCAGTTCAACCGGAAGAGCATCCGGGACATCTCGGCCCTCACCTTCATGAATCCGCAGGGGCAGGAGATCCGCCTGAGCCAGTTTGCCACCCTGCAGCCTTCGGGCGGCACCAACGTGTTGCAACGGTACAACCGTGTGCCGTCGGTCACCGTGCAGTGCCAGGTGATCGGCCGCCCGGTGGGGAATGTCGGGGAGGATGTGATGAAGCGGGTGAACTCCATGGATCTGCCCGCCGAGATCTCGGTCATCCCCGAAGGCGACATGAAATACCAGACCGAAGCCTTCGGCAGCATGGGGCTGGCTCTGCTCGCTTCGATCCTCTTTGTCTACCTCATCATGGTGGCTCTCTACGATTCCTACGTGGATCCCTTCGTGGTGCTCTTCTCCATCCCGCTGGCCATCATCGGTGCCCTGCTGGCCCTTGCTCTCACCATGCAGGCTCTCACTATCTTCTCCATCCTGGGGATCATCATGCTGGTGGGACTGGTGGCCAAGAACGCCATCCTGCTGGTTGACTTCACCAACCAGTTGAAACGGGAGGGATACAACACCTACGACGCCCTCATCGAAGCCGGGAAAGTGCGGATGCGGCCCATCCTGATGACCACCCTCTCGATGATCTTCGGGATGCTCCCCATCGCTCTGGCAACAGGGGCCGGATCGGAGTGGAAGAACGGCATGGCGTGGGCGCTCATCGGAGGTCTCACCAGTTCGATGTTCCTGACCCTCATTGTAGTGCCGGTGGTTTACCTTATCTTTGACAGGATGAAGTTCCGTTTCGGCAGCAAGCAGAAAGCAACGACAATTCCGGCACAAGCCTTATGAACCCGATCCTCCAGGCATATGCCCGCAAGATGACGATGCTCAGGGATCTCCGGGAGGCCTTTCACCGGCTCCGGGAGGTCAACCCCGACAAGGCGTTCCATGCCTGCCGCGAACAGTACCTGGAGCTCATCCTGGCGGTGCTCACCGCGTTTGCCGTCATCGATATCATCATGAGCCAGGTGGTCGGTTTTGCCACAGATCAGCCGGAAGTCACCCAGGAGATCGTTTTCAGAGCCCTGCTTTTTGTCCTGGTCGCCGGGAACTTCTCGGTCTACCTGCTGGTATCCACGCGCCACCGGCCCCGCTGGTTTGTCTTTCCCCTCTTCTATTCGCTCACCATCTTCTCGCCTTTCATCGCCTTTTATTCAGGTGGACCGGAGATCTCCTTCCGGTTCGAGATCATCTTCATCCTGGTGGCCTGGTTCATGCTGATCCCCTTCAACTACCGAACCCTGATCCTCCATGCCCTTTTGATGGCAGCAATCTACTTCGGACTGGTATTCGCTCTCAACAGGGGACCAACCGATCCAGCCGTCATCGTTGAGAACACCCTCCTTTTCTCTGCCCTTTTCATCCTCGGGGCCATGGTGGCCATCTTCAACAACATCTTTTCGGCTTCGGTCTTTCTGAGCGAACAGCGGATCGCCAAAAGCGAAGAGCGGTTCCGGATGTTCACGCAGAACAGTCTGGATGTGGTGTGGACGATGGACATGAAGAGCCGCTGCTTCACCTATATGAGCCCCTCTGTCTTTAACCTCCGCGGCTACCGGCCCGAAGAGCTGATCGGCAGACCGGTGGAGGAGTCGCTCACGCCCGGCTCACAGATAAAAGTGCAGGAGATGCTCGGCAAGGCTCAGGATGAGATCCGCAAGGGCAACATGGAGAAGGTGGTTGTCGGAGAGCTGGAGCAGTACACCAAGACCGGCGGGACCATCTGGATTGAGGTGATTGTCAGCTTTGTGACCGATGATGAGGGCGAGATCACAGAGGTGGTAGGTGATTCCCGTAACATCACCGACCGGAAGAAGGCAGAGGCTGAGTTGCTGAAGATCCAGGACCAGCTGCGGGAAGAGTCAAAAATACTGCAGCAGGAGAATCTGCGTATCCAGTATGAATCCCTGAAGAACCAGATCAACCCGCATTTCCTGTTCAACAGTCTGAACGTGCTGACATCGTTGATCAGACTCGATCCCTCACTGGCAGAGAAATTTACCGAACAGATGGCCAAGGTATACCGCTATGTGCTGGAACACAAAGAGGAGGATACCGTGACGTTGCAGACCGAGGTTGATTTCATCAGATCCTATATCTTTCTGCTGGAGATCCGGTTCCAGGACAAGGTTCGGTTTGAGATTGACATCCCTGAAAACTACCTCAACCGGCATGTGCCACCGCTCACCGTACAGCTGCTCATCGAGAATGCCGTGAAGCACAACACATTTTCGAAGAGAAACCCGTTGCATGTAAAGATGTTTGTGGATGGGGATGACTATTTCAACATCGTGAACAACCTGCAGAAGAGGGAAGTGGGCATGGGGTCGACAGCCGTGGGACTGCAGAATATCATTGAGAGGTACCATCAGCTGGCCGACCGGCTGCCGGAATTCGGGGAGAGAGGGGAGGAGTTTGTTGCCAGGATACCGTTGCTGTAATTGTTGAAAGTAAAAAAATGATTTTATATGAAAGTACAAGAAAGTGTTTCTCGCAGATTCACGCCGATTTCAACGCAGATTCACGCCGATAATATATGGTGAATCTAGATTCCAGAACATCGTAATTTCTGCGAAAATCAGCGAAAAAATTAGTGAAAATCAACAAGAAATCATTGAAAAGTAGACTCGATCATGAATGTAGTTATCATTGAAGACGAAGAACTCTCTGCCCAAAGGCTGGAGAAGATGATCCTGGAGACCGACCCGCAGATAAGAGTGCTGGCCAAGCTGGAATCGATCGCCGCAGCCGTGGAGTGGTTCAGGTCCAACCCCGATCCCGACCTGATCTTCCTGGATATCCACCTGGAAGACGGATTGAGCTTCAGCATCTTTGAACAGGTAGATGTTCAGTCTCCCATCATATTCACCACAGCCTATGACGAATACGCCATCAGGGCCTTCAAGCTGAAGAGCATCGACTACCTTCTGAAACCGATCACCCGTGAGGAGTTGGAGAAATCGATCCTGAAATACCGCAACTGGTCCCTTCCCGCGAAGCAGGTGGTTGACATCAGGGCCCTCTATGAAATGATGCGGCCGCAGAAGCAGTATACAAGCCGGTTTTCCGTCACCATCGGAGACCGGATCAAATCAATCCCGGCCAAAGATGTGGCCTATTTCTATTCGGCCGAAGGGATCACTTTTATGGTTTGCACCGATACGCATGAATTCACCCTGGATGCCAGCCTGGAGACGCTGGAGCATGATCTGGACCCCTCGAAGTTTTTTCGGATCAACCGCCAGTTCCTTGTCGGCTTGGAGAGTGTCGTCCAGGCCCACATCTACCCCAAGAGCCGGCTGAAGCTTGAGCTGAAACCCAACCCCCGGCAGGAGCTCTTCGTCAGCATCGACCGGGTGGCGGGATTTAAACGCTGGCTGGAGGGAGCGACAAATGGTAAGATGTAAAATGGTAAAATGGCAATATGTGAAATGCAACAAATTACCTTACCAAAACCTTTCTGATCACTTCGCCCCGGTGAGTATGCCAGCTGACCATCACGAATCCTGAAGGCAGGTCCCCGATATCCAATGAGATGACTCCTTTCAGAGTCGGTAGTGTAATGCTCTTAACCAGCCGGCCTGTTAGGTCATAGAACCGGAGGAGAGAGGGTTCATCCATCTCTGCGCCCATATACAATACCTGGCTTGCCGGATTGGGAAACAGCGAGAAAGACGGACCCTGAGATCGCGTCTCCACGGGATTGGTCCCGTCCCACACTACAAACTGGCCCATCATCCCATTGTCTTCATGCGGGAGGATATGGCAATGGTACATGTAAGCATTCTCAGGCTTAAGGGATGTCCCATAATCCAGGAATTGTGTCACAAACCTTAGCTTCCAGCCCGGAAGAACCAATACATTGTCCTTTGGTCCATGAAATTCATCCGGCATTGGGATATAGCCACCGGAGATGCTGTCCCAGATGTCGAGAACGAAGAAGTGTACATCGTGAATGTGGAAGGGATGAGACAGGTTCGTCCTGTTATGGATGGTCCAGATCTCGGTCGCCCCCAGCATCACGGTGTCGTTAATATAGTCCATGTCAAATGGAGTATGATCGATAGAGAAGGAGGTGCTTTGACCAGATTGGTAGTGTCCGTAGAACGTTTTGGTCCTCCATCTGGAGGTCAGTGTCGTATCGGGGATCTCCAGCGGTGGGAAGACCGAGGGAATGGAGACAATTGGAGTTGATGTGGGGGGAGCGACCAGGATCATCATAAAAGTGCCTGCAGCACTCCCTCCAATGTTCAGGCTCCCGATCGTATTATCTGGAATTGACCGGCAATAGTTCATCAGGTAAAGGGTATCGCCTGCTCTGTTGTTCAGGTCCAACACCCATTCGGTTCGAACGCCCGGGCCCATCAGGATGGAATCCATGGAGTACGTTTGGTCTGTGTATCCGGCATCTGTGGCGATGAGGGACACTGGTTCCGGTTGATGCTGAGGATTGCCGACACCCAGGTAATAGGCCATCTTCCCGGAACCGTTCAGCACCCTGAACCGGACCATCTGGGCAGGAACGACCAGATAGGGGAGAGCCACCCCGTTAACCAGGGTGACATTCCCATTCTTCCCCGACGTATCAATGACCAACTCACCGCTGACCCGTTTGAATCTCCGCTCCTGGATGATGATCGGAAAATCATCTACTCCATAAGAATGGGGAAGTTGGGAATAGATCTGTTCTGTCGTATCCTCCACGTAGATCAGCCCGGCCATACCCATCTCGGTTTGTTCGAAGCTGTGTTCGTGGACATGGGGATGATACCACATGGTGGCGGGGCGGTCCAGGATCGGGAAATCGACCCTCCAGATAGAATCCTGAAGGATGAGTTCATGAGGGTTTCCATCAGCCCTTGCAGGAATGTGCGCTCCGTGCCAGTGGACGGTGATACCCTGGGGAAGCCTGTTTTGAACGGTGGTACGCGTGGGCACCCCGAAACTCCAGACGAGCGAGGGTCCCAGGAAGGTGATCGAGGAGCTGTCCTGGTGGTTGAACGCGAAGGTCTTGATCAGGGCATTCAGGGAGTCTGTTCCATTGGGATTAAAATTGTGGCGGAGAGTATCCACCCGCAATACGATGGTATCTCCCCCCACCAGGTAGGGGATTGGAAGGGGATTGATATAGGTCTGTGCAGTAAGGTTCCCAGGGTAGATCCCGGTAAGCGTCATAAATAGGAGAGCAAATGAAAAACGGAAATATGATTTCATGGGGGTGTGTCTTTTGTTGAACCAACAAATATAATTAAAAATTGGTCTAAATAAAATTTATTAATATTTTCAGTCAGGGAATTGTTCAAGAGATATTCCATGCAAGCTTTCCAGAGCGATCTCCTGCTGAATCCCAAACCGCTCCTCAATGATCTGTACAAGATCCTCCCGTGACTCCATAGTATGATGAGTTTCTGTATTGGGGGTTGATTCTGTCAGGGTCATATTCCGTAATGAAAGAAACTTGCCCCCGTCAAACCGGGTAATCAACAGGTTATTCATAAAGGTGGCCTCTGGCCGGAAAGAATTACGAATCACCTGGTCAAATTCACGGATCTCCCTGACCCGTCGATTGATCCGGTATCCATGGGTCAGTATCCCATTCCTGTATTGTTCCATCCTGTGGTGCCCTTCGGCATCCTTTTTCCTCAGGAGGTATCGTGAGGACCCGGTGATGATCTCCAGATCTGTGGGCAGGTCCAGGGGCAGGGGTTCGGAAAAGGGAGCGGCATAACCGGCATCGACCAGGAATTCCCGGTCGCCTGTCCGGACGATATTCACCAGGTGCAGGTCGGGCTTGTGCATATCGGCTCCGCAAAGTTTCACCTCATACCCAAGCCAAGAGAGAAGCCGGTTCAGGTAGTAGTTGTTGGCATAGCAGGTCCCTCCGAAATGGTACTTCTCAATGCCTTCCAGGTGTTGTTCAAAGCTGACGAGATGGGTCTGTCGGAGCCGTTTCCTGTAGAGAAGTTTGGAGATGTTCTCAAAGGGAACGACTGTCATGTGCGCCCGAACTACCTCCTTCAGCGCCTCCGGGCCTGGGTCTCTCCTCCGGATCCCCAACAAACTCAAATATCTACTGTATAAATTGTCCATTCAAATCCGGTTCTGGTTTACCATTTTACATTATCCCGGCATCATCGTCACTGCGAGACGCGAAGCGACGAAGCAGCGGCATCCGACATCAGGAATCTGCCACCAGACTGGCCCACAGCGGCCATGCTGTGACTCCCAGCAACGCCAGGGTCAGAATAGGTCTTAGTGCATTCTTGAACGACCGGTTCCCCATGGCAAAGATCTCCCAGGTATGCACGCTTGCCGAGATCACAAAGAAGATCAGTGCAGCGATCAGGATGGTGGCGTCAGCATAGAGGCCCCAGTTTAGAAGGAATACCAGCAAAGCAGTGAGGGCAAAGGCCAGGTTGGCTCCGGCTGATTGTCTCTGGTAGCGGGGATCGGCCTCCCTCCCCATCGATTCGGCTGATGCCTTTCCGAAAAACATGCCTTCGATGCCCGTCAGTCCGGCCATGACGACGATGATGAAAAAACTGAGGTAGTGAAGGGTTATCCTTGGATTACCCTTGCCGAACTGATACGCGAAAAAGATCCCGGCGGTAATCCCTATGATACGGAACCATTCAAAAAGTTTCGGTGTGTTCATGGATATAGGGTTTAGACTGGAATTCCCGATAAAATTAAGAAAATATGATGTACATTTGCAGTCCCGTTGCGGGACGTTAGCTCAGTTGGTTCAGAGCGCTGCCTTCACACGGCAGAGGTCACTGGTTCGAATCCAGTACGTCCCACATTTAGAAGTAGGTAGTCAGAAGTACAGAGTACAATTGAGAAGTTGGAAGTACGAAGTACGGATTTGTGGGTTGGATTTTTTCATTACCGGTTTTCCCTCTTTTTCTTCACCAGCAGAATGATCACCAGGACCATCAATCCCATGTTCTCTTGCAGGGCGGACTCCTCTAATGTCTGAGAAAAGATCAATTTGCATGACAGAAAATTCCTCAGGAACCTGCTCAAACGTGATCCCGCTCAAATGAACTTCTCCGTCCCTCTTCTGAAACTCATTGTACCTGGCA
>Ga0172370_10004834_pt1 | contig 17762 bp, 15 predicted proteins | sample LakKiv5m_FD_114538 | JGI IMG/M metagenome (GOLD analysis project Ga0172370, IMG submission 114538) | Freshwater microbial communities from Kabuno Bay, South-Kivu, Congo - kab_022012_11.5m | ecosystem: Environmental > Aquatic > Freshwater > Lake | place: Democratic Republic of the Congo...
CCCGGCGATGCGCTCTATGTGCTGGTGGCGGGCCGCGTCCATGTGTCCGTGTGCAATGAACGCGGTCAAGTCGCCTTCGAAAGCGAGCTGAGCGCCCCCGCCATCGTCGGCGAAGCGGCCCTGCTGACCGGTGAGAACCGCACGGCCACGGTCGTGGCGACAGAGCGGGTTTCCTGTCTGCGCATGGAGCGGCCGACCCTCAACGATCTGCTGCGCCAGCACCCGCAATGCGCGGTATTCCTGACGGGTCTCGTGGGCGAGCGGCTGCTGGCGTCGGACAGCATTCGCCAGGTCGGCAAGTACGAGGTGCGGGGCCGCCTGGGCGAAGGCGGCATGGCCACCGTCTTTTCCGCCTACCACCCGGGGCTCGGCCGCGACGTGGCGCTCAAGATGCTCTCGCATGCCCTCAGCGCCGATCCGGCGTTTGCCGAGCAGTTCGAGCGTGAAGCCCAGCAGATCGCGCAATTCGACCACGAACACATCGTGCGGGTCTTCGATACCGAGCAGGCTTGGGGCACGCGCTTCATCGTCATGGAGAAGCTGACCGGCGATCTGCTCTCGGCACGCATCGCCAGCCACGAGCCGATCAGTTGGGCCGAAGTGCGCCGCATCCTGGCGGAAATCGCGGAGGCCCTGGCGTACTCGCACGCGCGCGGCTTGATCCACCGCGACGTCAAGCCTTCCAACGTGTTCATGACCCTCGCGGGGCGCGTCAAGTTGCTCGACTTCGGCATCGCCGTGCGCGCCAGCGCATCTCTGGCCAGCGCCGGCAAGACCGTCGGCACGCCCGCCTACATGTCACCCGAACAGGTACTGGGCCGCGAATTGGACGGCCGTTCGGATCTGTATTCTCTGGGCATTCTCGCGTACGTGCTGTGCACGGGGACGGCGCCGTGGAATGTCGCGACGCACCAGGATCTGTTGACCGCCCACATCCTGGCGCCCATGCCCGATCCGCGGCTGCTCGCGCCGGATCTGCCAGAGGATCTGGCGGCCTTCATCGACCAGGCGACACGCAAGCAGCGCGAGGACCGCTTTGCGTCTTGTGCCGACGCGGCGGCGTTCCTGCGCGGCGGCGAGTTGCCGATCGCGCGCTTGGGCGGGCTGGCGACGCTGGTCGTGCAGTTTGCGCCCGAGAGCGCCCCACAAGTCCAGGCCCTGCTGGCAGAGTTCGGTCAGCGGCTGCGCCAGATGCCGGGCGTGCGCGTGCTCGAGGCGCAGGATCAGCCAGGCCGCGGCGCGTCGATCGAGGCGCCAGGGCTGGTCGTGGCGGACGCGACGGTCGAGATGGGGATTGGCAAGGCCTGACCCAGGATCCGCAGGAAAAGGACCAGACACGCGCAGAGGTTGCCAGACGACTGATTCCCGAACGGACAACCGGCCGTCGGCGCAGACCTTGTCGTCCGGGCGTGCCGCGCCCTGCCCGCCCATGCCGTACACTGCCCGCACCCGGCACAGCGCCGACGGCAGTGGCCTTCGCGGTCGCTGCCGCGCCGAGCGTCGGGCAACGAGGAGGCAGCCATGACGACCGACATCACTCCGTGCCTGTGGTTCGACAGCAACGCCGAAGAAGCCGTGAACTTCTACGTTTCCCTGTTTCCCGATTCGCACGTTGACCACGTCGGCCGCGCGCCGTCCGACTACCCGGGCGGCCATGCCGGCAACGTGTTGCTGATCGAGTTCACGCTGGCTGGCCGGCCCTTCCAGGCCCTGAACGGCGGACCCTACTTCCAGTTCAGCGAGGCGATCTCGCTCTCCGTCAGCGCCGGCGACCAGGCCGACGTCGACCGCTGGTACAACGCCTTGTCCGCCGTGCCCGAGGCCGAGCAATGCGGCTGGGTCAAGGATCGCTATGGCCTGTCGTGGCAGATCGTGCCCAGGGTGCTGGCGCGCCTGCTGGCGGATCCCGACCCCGCGCGGGCCAGGCGCGCGTTCGCGGCCATGATGGAGATGAAGCGGCTGGATATCGCGGCGATCGAGAGGGCGGTAGACGCCGAAGACCGCGCGTCTGGCGGATATGCTGCAGGTGTCTGAAAACAAGGTCCGTTTGCCTGCAGGCGATGGAGGACTTGGAACAGCTCACATGCTGCCCCTTGAAAGCGGCGCAGGCGCGCACTTGCAATCCTTGTTGCAGGGGCGTAGCTTTGCGCCATCGTGGCTCCGGCGTGCGCTGCTGGTGCATCTGGCAATAATTTCAAAAGCATTTCGAGTCGTGTGGTACCGACGTGCGCGAACGAGGGGGCGATGATGGCGAGGAAGGGTGCAGGCGTCTTGGTGCTGTGCTGGCTGTGCGGCTGCGCCCTGACGCCCGTGACGGGCCACGAGGAGACGTTCGCGCTCGGCGATGAGGACACCGCGGCGGGCTGCACGAAGTCGTCGCAATGCGAAGCCGGCCTCGTGTGCCTCGATGGCACCTGCCAGGCCTTGCCGGGCGCGGATGCCGGTGCGACGCCCTGCGTGAAATCAGCGCAATGCGGGTCAGGCCTTGTGTGCCTCGATGGCACCTGTCAAGCACTGCCCGGAACAGACGCCGGCGCGACGCCCTGCACCGGGTCCGCGCAATGCGGCCAGGGTCTCGTGTGTCTCGACGGCACCTGTCAGTCGCTCGCGGGCCAGGACGTGGCGCCCGACGTGGTGGAGGCCGAACTGCCAACCAACCTCGACGACGCCGCGGGTGTGCCCGACGTGCCGGATGCGGCATCCACCGTCGACGCAAAGTCCGGCGCGGATACGGGTGTGACCGACACCGCGGCCGGGAAAGATGTCGCCGCCGATACCGGTGCCGGGCCAGACGTCGCCGTAGATGTCGCGTGCGACTGCGGCGACAAGATCTGCGCCACCAGCTGTGGCGAAACCAACAAAACCTGCCCGACCGACTGCGCGCCTTGCGGCGATGGCGTGTGCGCATCCGGCGAATCGCCCAAGACCTGCCCGATCGACTGCTGCGGCGGCGGCAAGGGCGTCGGCGCGTGCGGCGACGGCGTGTGCGCCGGCTACGAATGCGGCGAGTCGCCGGACACGTGTGCGCAGGATTGCGGCAAGGCGTGCGGCAACGGCATCTGCGAGAAAGGTGAAAATCCAACTGGTTGCCCGGCGGATTGCAAGAAGACGGCGTGCGGCGACGGCGTGTGCCAACAGGACGAATCGCCGACGATCTGCCCGGAGGACTGCAAATCGCCTTGCGGCGACTGCGTGTGCGACAAGGGCGAGAACAGCACGACCTGTCCGGCGGACTGCGGCACTTGCGGTGACGGCGTCTGCAGTCCTTGTGCGGGCCTGCAGGAGACGAGCGCGAAATGCCCCGCAGATTGCAGCGCCTGCAAGGACAAGGCGAACGACACGCCGTGCGACCTTGACGACGATCCGTGCACGCTCGACACGTGCTTGGGCGGCGCCTGCGCCGCGGGCAAGAAGAACCTGTGCAGTGACGACAACCTGTGTACGACCGACGAGTGCATTCCCAAGCAAGGATGCGCTCCTGCAGTGGCCAACACAGCTGCCTGCGACGACAACAATCCGTGCACCGTCGGCGACGCGTGCGCGGACAAGGTCTGCCAGCCCGGCTCGCCCAAGAACTGCAGCGACGGCTTGGCCTGCACCAGCGATGTGTGCGGCACCAAGACTGGCGAGTGCAGCCACGCTGCGACCTCTGCTGCTTGCGACGATCTCGATGCCTGCACCGTCGGCGACCAGTGCGCGGGCGGCACCTGCTACGCCGGCGCCAAGGCCAGTTGCGACGACAGCAACGCGTGCACGACGGATTCCTGCGACCAGAAGCAAGGTTGCCAACACGCGCCCATCGCCGGTCCCTGCGACGACAAGAACCCTTGCACGTCCGGCGACCAATGCGTCGGGACGGTCTGCACGCCAGGCGCGAGCGCGTTCACGTGCCCCGACGACGGCAATGCGTGTACGGCCGAATCCTGCATTGAAGGCGCGGGTTGCAGCAGCTCGCCGTTGTCCGGGACGGCCTGCAGCGATGGCGACGCTTGCACGACCGGCGATCTGTGCCAGAGCGGTTCGTGCAAGACCACGGGGACAAAAAACTGCGACGACAACAAGGTCTGCACGACCGATGGCTGCGATCCCGCCAGCGGTTGCAAACAGCCCGTTTTCAACACGCTGCCCTGCGAGGATGGCAACAAGTGCACGATGGGCGACACCTGCCAGAATGGCAGTTGCGCCGGCGGCCAACCCACCAACTGCAACGACTCAGGACCGTGCAAGACGAGCACGTGCAACACGGCGACCGGCAGTTGCGAAACCACGAACAAGTCCGGTTCGTGCAATGACAACGATCCGTGTACGCAGAGCGACAATTGTTCGGGCGGATCGTGCGTCGGATCCAACCAGGTCTACTGCGCCGACAAGACCTGTCAGACGGGCAGTTGCACGCCCGGCATCGGCTGCACATGGCAGAACAGTTCCGGCTCTTGCGACGACGGCAGTGCCTGCACGCAATACGACAGCTGTTCCGGCGGGTCGTGCAGCGGTTCAGTGCTTTCCTGCACGCCCTCACCGAATGATGGTTGTCATACGGCTTCCTGCAATTCCTCCTATGGCTGTCAGACTTCGACGTCGCCCAACGGCACTTCCTGCAACGGCGGCAGCGGCAAATGCACCAACGGCTCCTGCTGCACGTCGAGTTGCACGAACAAGTGCGGCGGTGCCTCGGATGGCTGCAGCGGTTATTGCAACACCTTGTGCGGTTCCAGCTACGCCTGCGTCAGCCAGACCTGCAAGAAGTGCACGAGTTCGACCAGCCCTGGCATTGGCACGTACACGCCCAGTTTTTCGTTCAATGGCAACTGTTCGTGCAATGGCAGCACGCCGCAGTGCTACGCGCTCTACCGCGGCAAGGTGACTTCGATCAGTTCGGATGGCTGGCACGCCAACATGTCCTTCACCAAGGCCGACGGCACGACGTTCGACGCCGTCAACTATTGGATCGTCGTCACGGCTGACAGCCCATCGTGCTCGACCACCGGCGTCGCTGTCGTCCGCGTCGGGCCGACAGCGGTGAACTCGCCGGGCTACACGCTATCCGCGTCCAACGTGCCGATCTGGGCCAGCCAGAGCGCGTACGACTCCGACCCGGTGGGCACGCAGAAAAACCTGTGGCTGATCACGGACGACCCGACGCACGTGAAGCAGAAACTGTGGTTTCAACAGCAGTACGTGGCGTTCACCAAGTCCTGTCCTTGAGGGCGTAGCCCAATCATCGTCGGCTGCCGCCGCGAATCCTGGCCATCCCTCGCAGCAGGCATCCGGACAGGCATGGTCTTGACCTGGAGACGCGGCACACCGCTGGTCCGGCACCGTCGACAAACCACACAATCGTCCACAGCCCCCTGGCGCCGCCGCAGCGCAGGCGTATGCTGCCCCGCAACAAGGACCGTCCTTGCTCGGAGGCGTCATGCCCGAGCCCTCGCTTGTGCCGTTTGGCCGCCGTCCGGGCCTGCGCGGCAGTCTCTACCACCGCGCCGTGCTGTTCGCCGTCCTGGGCGGCGCTTGCCTGGTCGGCGCCGTCATCGCCTCGACCCACTCGGCCGAGTTGTTCGCCGCTGGCCAGCGCGACAGCACCTTGTGCCGCGCCATTGCCGAGCGCAAGCCGATGGACAGCCTGTGCCCCAGCTGCCATGGCACGACGGCTGACTCTGGCCATTCCCTGGCCGCGCCGGTGCAGACCCCGCGCCACGCCATCGCCGCGCGCCAGGCCAAGGCCGAGGCCCTGCTGCCCGAGACGCCGCTGCAGCGCCACATGGCCTGGGTCGGTGCCGCCTTCGTGCCGCTGTTCCTGCTGTTCGTCGGTTTGTCGGTGCGCAGCGTCGTGCGGCCGGTCGTGCGGCTGACGCGTGCGGTGCGGCAGGCCGAGGCGACGGGTCAGCCGCTGCAGGTGCCCGAGTTCGGTGCCGACGAAGTGGGCGAGCTGGCCCACGCCCTGGGCCGCTGGCACGCGCGCCGCCTGGAGTCGCTGGCCGAGACCGCGCAGCACCGCGCCGCGCTGGACCGCGAGGTGATCCTGCACGAACAGCTGCTGTCGCGCGAACAGCAGCGCCGCGCCCTCCTGCGCCGGGTCTTGGGTGCCCAGGAGGAGGAGCGCCGCCGCATCGCCCGCGACCTGCACGACACGGTGGCCCAGGATCTGGCGGCGCTCCGGCTGGAGATCGAGAGACTGTCGATCCTGCCGATGGCGCCCGAGATCGCCGCGCGCCTCTGCCAGCTGGAGGCACAGACCCAGGCCATGCACGTGACGACGCGGCGCATCCTGCTGGATCTGCGGCCGCTGGTGCTGGACGACATGGGCTTTTTGCCGGCCTTGCAGTGGCACCTGGAAAGGGTCGCGCGCGAGCAGAAGATCCGCAGCCAGCTGTGCATCGACGGCGAAGAGAGGGTGCTCGATCGCGAGACGGCGGTGACGCTGTTCCGCATCTTTCAGGAAGCACTGCAAAATGTCGTGCGCCATGCCAGCGCCGATCACGTGCTGGTGACGGTGGCCTTTGCCAAGGACGCGGTGTCGTTGACCATCGAGGATGACGGTGTCGGCTTTTGCTTCGAAGAACCCACGACGCAGGCAGGCACCGCGCACCTGGGCCTGTGCGGCATGCGCGAACGCGCGCAGCTGATTTCTGGAATCATGGAGATCGACACCAAGCCCGGCCAAGGCACCACCGTCCACGTCGTCGCGAAACTGCACGCCGATGCAGGGGAGCTGCTGTCATGAACCCGATCCGCGTCGTGCTCGCCGACGATCACACCGTGCTGCGCGTCGGCCTGCGGGCATTCCTGGAGGAACAGACCACGCTGGCGGTGCGCGTCATCGGCGAAGCGCAGGACGGTCTGGAGGCCATCGCCCTGGCCCAGGAACTGCATCCCGATGTGCTGCTGCTGGACCTGTCGATGCCGGGGCTGGGCGGGCTGGAGGCGACCATCGAGCTGCACCGGCTGTTGCCGCGCCTCAAGATCCTGATCCTGACCCAGCATGCCGAGGTGATCTACATGCGCCGCCTCTTGGAGGCCGGGGCCAGCGGCTACCTGCTCAAGTCGGCGCGCGGCGACGAGCTGCTGTGCGCGCTGCGCGCGGTCAGCGGCGGCGGCACCTACCTGGAGCCGAGTCTGGCGGGGCAACTGATGGCGCAGCCGGCACACGCGGCCGATGACGGCGCGACCTCAGCGGAAGAGGCCTATGCCCGGCTGACGCAGCGCGAGCGGCAGGTCTTGAAGCTGCTCGCCGAGGGCCTCAGCAACAAGGAGATCGCCTCGGCGCTGGATGTGGCTTTGAAGACGGTGATGACCCACCGCGTGAACCTGATGGACAAGCTGGACATCCACAACCACGCGCGGCTGGTGCAGTTCTCGATCAAGGTGGGGTTGTTGCCGATGGCGTAGTGGCCGGTGCACATGGCCAGGCTGTCGCGGTCTGCGTGAGAGCGTTTGCTCCGGAACCCATTCCGGCCGCCCTGCTTGACACAGGGGGCATGGACGACTACGTTGAACATGTTGAACAGAGGCTCCATGCTCGGCGTGCGCATCGACAAGGATCTGGAACGCAAGCTCGACGTGCTGTCGCGCCAGAGCGGACGCAGCAAGAGCGACGTCGCGCGCGAGGCGATTCGTCGCTATGTCGAAGCCCATGATCTCGCTGCGGCAGCGCGCCAGCAGTCACTGCTCGCCAGCGCTACACCAGCGCCGGATCTTGACTTCGATGATCGTGACTGGACCGAATGAGTCCTGCCCTGCGGCCGAACCGCGGCGACATCGTCACAGTTGCAGGTCCCGGCGACTACACAGGAAAGCCGCGCCCCGCAGTGATCGTTCAAGCGGACTTGTTCAATGAAACGCACGGCAGCGTCACCGTCTGCCTGTTGACCACGACGCTGGTCGCCGCTCCGCTGTTCCGCATCGCAGTCGCACCTTCTCCGGACAATGGTTTGCGCGAGCCTTCGCAGGTCATGGTCGACAAGCTGGCGTCCGTGCGGCGCGAGGCACTCGGCCGGCGCTTGGGCAGTCTGGACGCGGGCACGCTGCTGCAGGTGGATCGCGCGCTGGGCCTGTGGTTGGGCTTGTAGGCAAACGGCCGCAGCGGCGCCACCCGCCAACCCGTCGACTCGCCCTTGCCCACTGCGCGGCGGCGGGCGCCCTCAGAGCCTGAGAATTCTTGCCAAGCCGCCGCATGACCAGCCGCCGCCGACCACCACACTTGCACGCCAAGACATCGACTTACATCCACAACCACGCGCGGCTCGTGCAGTTTTCGATCCAGGAGGGGTTGTTGCCGATGGCGTAGCGGGCGGGGCGGACCCGGCCAAAGTCGCGGCCCCGCTGCAGGCGCTCCGGGTCCGGCGCGGCGTGACCGGTCAGAGTAGACGCGTGTATACCCTAAAGTGCTGGTTTATGCGCTATTTCCGGCGGGGGACCCTGCCACCCGGGGCTCAAGCACCTGTCAACGATTGCGGGGCCCGCTGACACCTTGTGGTAGATAGACACCTTGTCACCCAGCTGCGGCACGCACTTGCCCGCCTTGTTGAATCCCACGCGATTGAGTTCCGCATCGTGCGCCCAATCGCCTGCGCCAGCGCCGGTTGCACGGTATCCGTGTATCCGCTAGTCTGAGGCCCGGCCTCAAGGAAGCGGCGAAGAGGTGTGCGTGATCCGCAGCTTCGGCGATCAGCGTACGGCAGAGGTGTTCCACGGCCAGGCGACCCGGGCGGTGAAACGGCTGGATGCGGCCCTGGTCAAGGCGACGGTTCGCAAGCTGGACATGATCGTGGCGGCCGCTGCTGTACTGGACCTGCGTGCGCCGCCAGGCAACCGGCTGGAGGCCCTGCACGGCGAAAAGGAAGGCTGGTTCAGCACCAGGGTCAAAGACCAGTGGCGGCTCGTCTTTCGCTGGCTGGACGGCGCGGCTCAGGACGTAAAGCTTGTGGACTACCACTAGGAGGTCAGCATGTTGCCGCAGAATCGCACTCCGACGCATCCGGGCGAGATCCTTCTCGACGAGTTCCTGACCCCACTGGGTGTGACCCAGGTTGCCTTCGCGGCGCACCTGGGCGTGCCGGTGCAGCGGGTCAACGAACTGGTGCGCGGCAAGCGGGGCGTGACGCCTGAGACGGCCTGGCTGCTGTCCCAGGCGTTGGGCACGACGCCGGAGTTCTGGATGAACCTGCAGGCCGCTCACGACCTCGGGCGGACGCGGTCGGGCAAAGTGGTCAAGCCGCTGCGGGATGCGGCGTAGTCCACAGTGGGGCGCCGCCGCTTGCCTCGCTCGGGCCAGGCGCCAGGTCTGGCGCCAGGGCTGCAGCGGCGCCCGCTGGAGGGAGCCTTGTTGGCCGTGGCCAAAATTCACAAGACTTCTGTGGACCTGGCACACCGCCCACGAGGGCTATGTGCGCGGCTGCGCTGACGGCGACCTCGTGCCCTGCGCCCTTTCGTTTGCCGCCGGTCCATGCTGGAGGTCCGCGCCTACGGCGCTGGCCCCCTGCTGCGGAAATGCCGCGCCGGCGTTGTGGACAAGCACATGCAACGTTTGTGATTGCTCAAGAACTCCCCCGCGACCGCACGCACGCCGCGCTGCGTGCCCAGATCGCCAAGGATCAGCTCCGCTGTCTCGTTGCCGCCGCCCGAGCTTGCGCCACTCACCAGACAGACTTGTCCTTCATCGGAACCTCCTGTTTGAGTTGGGTTGGCGCGCTGCACCTTGACAGCCACGCGCTGCCGGCGTCTGCTGTGCCGCAACCATCGCGTCCCACGCGCAACTGCGGGCTTTGAGCCCGTGAGGAGCAAACCTATGAACCGCATCGGCGTTCTCGGATCCGGCATCGTCGCGCAGACGTTGGCAGCCGGCTTTCGCAAGAAGGGCTACGACGTGCAAATCGGCACGCGCACACCGGAGAAGTTGAAGGACTTCGGCACCAAGACCGGCATCCCGGCGGTCACGTTCAGCGAGGCAGCGAAGTTCTGCGACATCGCCGTGCTCTGCGTCAAGGGCAGCGCCGCGGTCGAGTCGCTAGGGACGATTGGGATCGAGCATTTGCAGGGCAAGATCGTCATCGACACAACCAATCCTATCGCCGATGCGCCGCCGCAAAACGGCGTGCTACAGTTCTTCACCGGGCCGAATGACTCGCTGCTGGAAAGGCTTCAGGCCGCAGCGCCGAAGGTGCGCTTTGTCAAAGCATGGAATTCCATCGGAAACGCCTTCATGGTCGATCCGCACTTCGCCGGTGGGCCGCCGACGATGTTCATTTGCGGCAACGACGACGAGGCGCGCAACCAGGTCGCGGCGATGCTGAGCGCTTTTGGATTTGCACCGGAAGATCTGGGCAAGGCAGAAGCGGCGCGCGCGATTGAGCCGCTGTGCCAGCTGTGGTGCATTCCGGGCCTTTTGCGCAACCAATGGACGCACGCGTTCCGGTTGCTGAAGCTTTGAATTCATAGGCCACAAACGCCAGTCCCGGCCACCCCGCCTACGGATCTCGCTCCGCCAACGCCCACAGCACCCGCACATCCTCCTGATCCTTGGGCCGCACGCTGTGTTGTTTGGTCGCAATCAAGGCCGCCAAATCGAGATGCGGCACCGCCAGGTCGTCGCCGCGCCACCAGACCACGCGCGCGTAGCCTTCGCCCACTGGCGTAGCATGGCCAGCAAGCGTGCGACATTGTCGGGCGCAGCATCGATCAGGATGTCGACATCTTCCGTGGTGCGCACGTGACCGTGCAAGACGCACGCAATGCCGCCAAAACGGACGTCAGCGGCGACGAGGGCGGCCAACAGTCTTGCGAAGGAATTCATCATCCGGCACGGTTCCCGCTGGTTGCAGAAGACGGCGCGGCGCTGCGGCGATTCGGGTCGGGTGCAGATGCGCAGTATCGGCACGTGCGTCGGGACGCTCGGCGCTGCAGGCGGTGGGCGAGATCGCGTTGGAACAGGCCAAGACTGGGCGGTAGATGGCGTCGGCGCATAGTTCCTGCTCGCGCTCCGCCACCGCCGCCTCGCGCGCCTGTGCCGCCGCGCTCTTCTCCGCCAGGCTGCGCTCCTGGACCTCCCGATCTGCCGACACCGCCTCGCGCGCAGCGGGCGCGACTGGGGCGTGGGCTGCAACGCACAGCTTGCCCAGCCTCGCCGGCCCGGGTACGCTCCCCTTGTCCCGCACCCAAACCGCCTGCCGCCGCCGCGCCCCAACCCGCAGCCCCCGCAGGCCTTGCGCCGCCACTCGCGGCAAGGAGTCCCGCATGCTCCGCATCGCCATCCTCATCGGCAGCACCCGTCCTGGCCGCAAGGCCGATGCCGTCGCCCGCTGGGTGTTCGGCATCGCGCAGCAGCACGCGGGCGCGACGTTCGAGTTGGTCGATCTCGGCGATTATCACCTGCCGCTGCTCGATGAACCGGTGCCGCCGGCGATGGGTCAGTATACGCAGCCGCACACGCAGGCATGGGCAAGGACCATCGCCAGTTTCGACGGATTCGTCTTTGTCACCCCCGAATACAACCACGGCATTCCGGGAGCGCTCAAGAACGCCATCGACTTCCTCTACGCCGAGTGGAACAACAAGGCAGCCGGCTTCGTGTCGTACGGCAGCGCCAACGGCGTGCGCGCTGTGGAGCAACTGCGCCTTGTCATGGGCGAACTGCAGGTCGCGGACGTGCGGGCGCAGGTCATGTTGTCGCTGTTTGCGGATTTTGAGCAGTTTTCGACGTTCAAGCCGGGTGCGCATCACGACAAGACGGTGCGGGTGATGCTGGATCAGGTCATCGCTTGGAGCGGGGCGTTGCGGGTTCTGCGGGGGGCGTAGGTCAGGTCGCGTGAACTGCTGGACGAGCTGGGCATCCCCACACGGGTTGGGCTGCACCGTCCGGCGCCTCAATCACGCGCAGCACCGAGGCCTTCCAGGATGCGGCTGGCCTGCAGCGCTGGCGCGTCGGTCACCAGCACAATGCCGCGCGGGCTGGTCAGCAACGACCAGCCCGGCGGGCAGCGGCGCGCTCGGCCCAGGCAGATGGCGGCGGCGCCGGTGGCGGCGGGCGGCGCGGGCGCGAGGTGGGAGCCCAACCAGAGCGGCGCAGTGGATCCGGGCGCCGGTGCGAGTTCCAACCACCACGCCGGTTCGGGCAGGCTGCGGCTCCAGACGCGGCGCGGTGGCCAGCGCCAGGCATCGGGCAAGAAAGCGGGGAAGGGCGGGCGATGTTCCGCCGGCAGGGCCTCGATGCGGCCGAGCTGAACCCAGTCGCGCGCGGCAGGCGGGCCAAAGGCGAGGCGGTCGATGCCGAGCAACAGGCCGCCGAGCGCGGCGGTCCACAGCAACGCCGCCGCGGCGCGGCGCCAGCGCGGTGGCGTCAGGCGATGGTCCACAGCAGCCCTCCCAGTGCCAGTGCGCCCAGCCACAGCCAGGCATCGGCGGCCGGCGTGCGCTGGGGCGCATCCAGCAGCGCGCGCACCCGGACCCGCGTCGCCGCGACATCGGCGCGCTGCAAGACGACTTCGCGGGCGCGCGCCACCCTGCCAGGCGGCGCCAGCACGGGCTGACGCTGCACCTTGAGCAAGGCCGAGGCCAGGGCCGCCGCATCGCCGGTCACCCGCGTGGCCCAGGCATCGCAGGCCAGCTCACGTTGCTCGCACAACAGGCGAAAGGCCACCAATGCCGTCGGGCTCGTCGCTTGCACGGCGCGCAGCACCCAGATGACGGCCAGGGTGCGGTTGCCGCCGGATTCCAGGTGCGCCAGTTCGTGGGCCAGGGTGGCGTCCAGTTCCTGGTCATCGAGGCGATCCAGGAGGCCGCGCGACACGACCAGCCGCGGCATCCACAGGCCCTGGATGGCCGCCACCGGCGCCGCGGTGTCGAGGGCGTGCAGCACAAGCGGGCGCCGCTGGAGGCCGGCCGCCACCAGGCGCGGCTGCAGGCGCGCGAGGGCGGCGTGCAGGCGCGGATCGTCCAGCTCAGGTGCATGCAATGGTCCGGAACGACGACGCCACAGCGGCCACAACTCTTGGACGCCAAACAACGCTGCACTGCCCAGCGGCAACAGACCGAGGATCAACTGGCCGGCGGGATGCAGGTCGCGCAGGGCCTGGGTCAGGTGCTGGACGCGAAACAGCTGCAGCTGCGCGGGGGGCAGAAGGCCGAGCCCATGCAAGGCGAGAACCAGCACAGGCAGGCCGAGGCCGAGTTGCCACAGCCGCGCCAGCGTCGAGGCCGACAGCGGCGCCGCGACCTGCGCCACACCGACAACCCAAGCGACGGCGACGAGGCCGTGCAGCAAATTGAGGGCGAGCAGGTCGAGCACCATGGCGCGATTCCCAAGGGGGCGCGGACTTCGCGGCCGGCAGCCTAGACCTCGCCGCGGCGCGTCGCAACAACACACTCGGCACCCATACGCCCGCGTCTAAGTAGAAACTGGAGTGTAACACACTAATTTCATTCATACCGGGTGCCAGAGGCATTTGAACTAGGTACAACGACCGAGGCAGCTGGGCAGTCCTCCCGATACGCAGCGGCACCTGGCCCTCCTACCCTGAGACCAGGAGCAAGAAGCCCGCGCGACACGAGTCGCCGGGCAACGCTGCCTGGAGGATGCCATGAAGACCTATCAAACAGGACAATCGGTTGCCTACGGTGTCTACGCTTCCCTGCGCGCGCTCGATGTCCGCTATGTCGGTGCCGATGGCGAGGCCTTGGATGGTCGGGCAGGTGCCCAGTACTGGCGTGTGCCGACCCTCTTGATGCTGGCGTTGGCGCCGGTGGCGGGCGGCTTGTTCGTCATCGCGTTCCCGGCGCTGGTGCTGGGCCTGGCGGTGGCGGCGGCGACGCGGCCGGCGTGGTCGGCCCTGGCTGGGTTGGCCGATCGCCGCGCGCACCTCGCCGTCGTGCAGTGGCAGCCCACGGCCGCCTACTTGAGGCCGCCGCAGGAAGAGCCCCCGGCCGAGGGCGCTGCCGCGCAAAGCGATGCGCAGCCGCTGGCCGACCTGGAACGCGAAGTCAGCGCGCGCCGCGAGCCCAAGTCTTGAACCCCTGCACCCGACAAGGAGACAGACCATGGACACGCGTTATCTCGAAACCTTGCGATGGCTGCTTGGCGGCATGATGGCCCTTTCGTGGGGCATCCCCACCGTGGCGCTGGCCGAGAATGCCGCACCGGGGTGGAAGACCGTCGCCCCGGCTGAAAAGCCCGATGCCGCCGTGTCGAGCGGCTGCATAGACTGCCACGGCGTGGAAGGCGACATGCTGACCTTTGGCGATGGCAGCAAGAAGTCGGTCTTCGTGGACGAGAAGGCCTGGAAGACCTCGGCCCACGGCACGCGCCTGGGCTGCACCGACTGCCACAAAGGCATCAGCGACCACCCGCATCCGGCCGTGACGGCCAAGACGGCGCGCGCCTACGCGGTGGAGCGCGCCGAGGTCTGCAAGCACTGCCACCAGGCCGCCTATGCCCGCATGCTCGATGGCATCCACTTCGAAGTGGCACAAAAGGCCGGCAGCGCGCCGGCCACGTGTGTCGACTGCCACGGCGCGCACGATGCGGTGCAAAAACAACCGCGTGCGCTGCTGAACCGCTCGTGCGCGGGCTGTCATGCCAAGCTCTACGAGAAGTTCCAGCACTCCGCACACGGCAAGGCGATTGCCAGCAACAACCCGGACGTACCCGGCTGCACCGACTGCCATGGCGCCCATGCGGTCACCGGCCCCAAGCGCGCCGGCTTTCGCGCGGCGTCCTTCACCCTGTGCGCACGTTGCCACGGCGATGCCAAGAAGATGGCCAAGTACAAGCTCAGCACCGATGTCCTGACCACGTATCTGGCTGATTTTCACGGCGCATCCAACCGGCTCTATGCCCTGGGCGCCGGCACGCCGGACAAGCCGATCGCCGATTGCATCGACTGCCACGGCATCCACGATGTGCAAAGGCCTGCGGGCCACGGCACTGCCGAGGCGCGGACGCGCATCGTCCAGACCTGCCGCAAGTGTCACAAGGACGCGCCGCCGGAGTTCGCCGACGCCTGGCTGTCGCACCACCAACCAAGCCTCGCCGGCGCGCCGCTGGTCTGGGGCGTCAAGTGGACCTACAAGTTGATGATCCCGTTCATCCTGGCCGGCCTGATCACCCACATCCTGCTGCACTTGTGGCGTGTGCGCACGCACCGCTAAGGAGGTCGCCATGGACACCCGAATCCTCACCCTCAAAGATGGCTCGCTCGTCATCGAACGCTTCTCGCCGCTGCGCCGCGCCGAGCATGTCGTGGCGATCGGCACCTTCGTGCTGCTCGTCCTGACCGGGTTTCCGCAGAAGTTCTATGATGCTGGCTGGGCCGTGTGGCTGCTGTCGGCCATCGGCGGCCTGGATCACGCGCGCTGGCTGCACCGTGTCGCCGGCTTCCTGTTCGCCGGTCACGCCGCGCTGCACCTGACGGCGGCCTTTTTCGGGCTGCTGACGCGGCGCATGCGGCCCTCGCTGCTGCCGACGCCGCAGGATCTGCGCGATGTCGCCCACAACCTCGGCTGGTACCTCGGCTACCTCAAGGAGCCGCCAGTCTACGGCAAGTTCGACTACCGGCAGAAGTTCGAGTACCTGGGCCTGGTGCTCGGCGGTCTGGTCATGATCGGCTCGGGTCTCGCGCTCATCTACCCCGGTGCGGTCGCTGCCTACCTGCCAGGCCAGGTCATCGCCGCGTCGCGCCTGGCGCATTCGAACGAGGCGATGCTGGCGCTGCTCGTGCTGGTCATCTGGCACATCTACGGCGCGGTCTTCTCGCCCGAGGTGTTTCCCTTCGATCGCTGCATGTGGACCGGCTTGTTGACCGAGGAGGAACTGCACGAGCGCCATGCCCTCGAGCACGCCCGGCTCTTCCCCGGTGCTGCCAGCAAACCCCATTGACCGCCATCGTTGATCCAGCGAATTGCGCCGAAGGCCAAGCGGCCTTACGCTGAACGCCTCACCGTCAGGGCTGCGATGCCCACCGTGCGTCGCTCGCCTGCACATCCATCGAGGGGTTCATGAAATCTGCCTGGTATCCTGTCGCGCTTGCTGTGCTGTGGCTGGCGGGCTGCGGGACCAGCGATGCCGTCGTGGCCACACCGCCAGCACCCGACGCTGCGGCCAAAGCGGACGCCCAGACTGCCGACGCTGCCGACGCGACCGTTGCGATCGATGCAGCACCCGATGTCGCTGCGGATGCGCCACCGGATGTCGCGCCACCCGATGTGGCGGAAGTCGCGGGGCCAGACGCGACCGACGTCGCCGCACCCCAAGATGCGGACACGGCCGCCGACCTCGCGGCCCCTGCCGCCAAGGCGGAATTCTCGTCCACCAAGCTGGAATTCGGCGCGATGCCGTGTGGCGGAGCCGGCCCGGAATCGCGTGTGACGACCGTGACGAACAGCGGTGACGCGGACTTGTTTCTCGTCTTGAAGTTGGAAGGTTCTCCAGCGTTTTCCCTCAGCGGCGCGGCGGCGCGCGTCGTGGCACCGGGCGCGTCGACCGACATCACGGTGGCGGCCCAACCGCTGCCCGCGGACAACACAGCGGGCAGCGCCGACGCCGCGACGCTGACGGTGAGCACCAACGATTCGGGGCTGGCCAAGCTCGACATCGCGCTGCTGCGCATCGCCGAGGGCGCGACCTTGGTGTTGGACCCGCCGCTGCTGGCGTTCGGTCCGGTGCCGCTCGGGCAAGTGGCCGAGGTTCCCGTAAAGCTGATCAATACCGGCAACGTCGCCGTCCAGATCGGGCTGGGCGCGCCCGCGGACGCGCAGTTCACCTTGACCTGGCCGGGTGCTCCGGGCGATCTGGCGCTGCCTCCGGGCGGATCGGGCGCGCCGGTCACGGTGCACTTCAAGCCGACGCAACTTGTCCCGAGCGCCGCCACCGTTGCGCTGTCGATGACGGGCGTGACCTGCGGTGCCAACGCAACAAGTCTGACGATGTCCGGTCAGGGTCTCGCCGCGTTGCCGTCGGTCTCAGACGATCTCGACTTTGGCGCAGCGACGTGCGGCGCCATCGCCGGTCTGCCGCAGACGGTCACGGTCAGCAACGCCGGCAACCAGCCATTCAGCTTCACTGCGGAGCTGGCCCAAGGCGCTGCGTCAGCCTTCGCGCTGAGCTTTGCCTCGACGACGGTGCCTGGCGGCGGGCACGTGGACCTGACGGTTGCGCCCAAGGCCCTGCCGCTCACCTCGGCGGTGCCGGGCAACTACCAGGATGTGCTGGTGGTGACGACGAACCTGCCGGACGATGCGCCGCACGTGATTGCCCTGTCGCAGACCGCCGCGGGTGCGATCGTGCACGCCGACACGCCGAGCATCGCCTTTGGCGCCGTGCCGCTGGGCAACCCGGCCAGCCTGCCGCTGCAAATCCGCAATGGCGGCAGCATGCCGGCCCACGTCGTCCTGACCGCGATCGGCAAGGGTTTTTCCATCGAACCGAGCGAAGAGCAGACGCTGCAGCCCGGAGCGGCGCTGGACGCAGTGGTGACATTCCTGCCCGACGACAAGGCTGCGCAGATCGGTGCGATCGCCATTGCGGTGGATCCGTCCGATGCCTTGTGCGCTGCGCCACCAGCGGCGATTGCGTTGAGCGGTATCGGGCAAGACGGCGGCCTGCTACTCGACCAAGCCCAGCTCGACTTTGGTCAGGTGGATTGCGGCCAGACGCCACCGCCGCAGACGTTGGTGCTGACCAACGCGGGCGCTGCTGCACTGCAGTGGTTTGCCGACCTGGGCCGATCCCCCAGCCACTACAGCGTGACACCGGCCAGCAGCGGCACGCTCGC
>Ga0172370_10004835_pt1 | contig 17762 bp, 15 predicted proteins | sample LakKiv5m_FD_114538 | JGI IMG/M metagenome (GOLD analysis project Ga0172370, IMG submission 114538) | Freshwater microbial communities from Kabuno Bay, South-Kivu, Congo - kab_022012_11.5m | ecosystem: Environmental > Aquatic > Freshwater > Lake | place: Democratic Republic of the Congo...
AATCGGCAAACGTTGCAAGTGTATGCGCTGTCGCGAAGCCAGAGAAGATTTGCTGGATTTAAAACAAGCCAAACTTTTTACTATAAAATATCAAGCAAGCGGTGGCACGGAATATTTTGTCAGTTATGAAAATAAAAATCGCTCTTGCCTGTACGCTTTTTTACGCCTGAGAATCAATTCTTCCAAAAACACTTTGCCCATCGGCCTACTCCCCGCTCTTCAAGATGCTGTTTTGGTCCGCGAACTCCACACTTACGGACGATTATTGCCGGTTGACGATTTATCCAAAAAGAAAAATGTTGCCCAGCATCGCGGTCTTGGCAAACGCTTAATGGCTGAAGCCGAAAAAATCGCCAAAACGAATGGTTACAAAAAAATTGCCGTGATATCAGGCGTCGGCGTCCGCGGTTATTACCGCAAACTCGACTACCGTCTGGTTAAAACATATATGGTTAAGGATTTATAATTGTCTGGAACTATGATTTGTCTGATTAACCCTGTTGAATACTGCTTCGCAATTCAACAGGGTTAAATGAGGACTATGATTAAATACACTGCATCCACCCGTCATCCCCGACCTGACTCGCCTCGCTAACGCGATTAAGCGTAGCGGGTCGGGGATCCAGGGTTTCTGCCACGAACTTTAATAGGAATTATATGAATGAACGATACTTTATTTAGTCCTAAGATTCCAGCTTGACGAGCTTTTTATTATTTGATATCATTGTAATACAAACTATTACAATTAACATTCAATCGTATGCGTGAAGTTATAAACATTTCCCTGCCCTCTCCCATGGCCAAAACCGTAAAAACCGCTGTTAAATCCGGTTCCTATGCCTCTACCAGCGATTTTTTTCGCCATTTATTAAGGGACTGGCAAGAAAATAAACTTTTAGCTGAAATTAATGAAAGTAGAGCGGAAATTGTCGCTGGCAAAGGCAAGGTTCTAAACTCCTTAAAATCCTTGAGATAATTTTCGGATATGGAAATAATTTACAGCCCGAAATTCGGAAGAGAATACAGGAAATTACCTGCCAGTGTAAAAAACCTTGCCGAAGAACAAGAAATTATTTTCCGCCAAGATCCATTTGACCCAAGATTAAAAACCCATAAACTAAAAGGCAGATTAAACGGATTTTTATCTTTTTCCATCGGTTATAAATACCGAATAATCTTTGAATTTGCCAAAGATAAAAATACAGTATATTTTCATAGCGTAGGCAATCACGATATTTACAATTAGAAACAACTGTGAGCAAATAAAGGCATTCAAGTCCCCCTTATTAAGGGGGAACTAATGTTGCTTAAAACAGCCGGAAATGTTTGAGGGGGATTTCGTAAATAAAAGCCACAAATCATCGCCACTCGTCATTCCAGCGAAAGCGGGAATCTCAGGTTTCTGCCACAAAACATTAATAGGAATTAATATAAATAAACATTACTTTATATTCCTGAGATCCTCACTTCCGTGAGGATGACGATACCGGAGACCTAATTGCTTATTTGGTCACTTTTTGCTAAATTAAAGGTGGATTTAAACACAAGTTAGTATAATAACGAGTTAGGCAAAATAAATTTTTATCTTAGTGGATATTTTAGACTTAGGTAATTTAAAAGGGGCGGAAAATATTAATGAGGGGTATTAAGGAAGAACTTTATTTATATTATGAAAGACAATAATCTCAAAAAACACGAGTGGACCGGAAAACAAGCAAAAAATGCTCATACGCCAAACTTCGGCAAAAAATACATTGGCGAACCAGAGCTACTTCGAATATTTGGCAATGTGAAAAATAAAAAAGTGCTTGAACTGGGTAGCGGCAATGGATATTGGCTTGATTTGCTTTCAAGCCACGGCGCTATTGGTACAGGCGTAGATCTAGAGAAAAAACAACTTGAACTTGCAGACAAAAGCAATCCAAAAACTTCATACGTTCAAGGCGACATCACGAAATTAGAAAAACTTGAGCTACAAAAAAATTCATTTGATTTTGTTTTACTTGAACACGTGTTATTAGAGATTTCATCATTGAAGAAAATAAATAAAATTATGACGGATGCTTTTGCCCTGCTCAAAAAATCTGGTGTTATAATAATTAGTGAAATACATCCTTTTGCCCCATCTTCAAAGCCTGACAATATCAGAACTCCGAACGATTATAATTATTTTTCTAGTGGAAGTGTTATCCAAATTGTTTCAAGACGAGTTGATGGCAAGGAAACTCTATATCAAAACTACCATTGGACGTTGTCAGATTTGACAAACTCTTTAACTCAAGCAGGATTTTACATTTCAGAAATCACAGAACCTAAACCATCTGCCAAATTAGCAAAAAAATATTCTGATTTGGCTTACAGACAAACTACTCCGATGGCATTCTGGATTAAGGCAGTAAAACTCAAATAAAGAATTTTAAAAAAAGCGATTCACCCTTGACACCTCTCGCTTTTTCCGAAACAAAAATAATATTTTCCTATACGATAAACAAAGCTATTACTAATAAATACGAAGATAAAAATTTTCATCACTTAACATCTAGTATGAGGCAGAAATATTTTACCTACTTAGATATTTAAATAGCGGAAAGTAAAATATTTTTGACCCAAATTTTGTTTCGTTTCACTTTAACAGAACTTCTCATACTCGAAAACGTTAGGCGAAATAAATTTTACTCTTAACCCATCTAATACAAACCACAATGGAATTAAAAAATAATGATCCTCAAATAGCGGAAATTTTACAAAAAGAGCTGGAAAGGCAACGGACGACTTTGGAAATGATTCCGTCGGAAAATTTTGTGTCTTTGGCTGTTTTGGAAGCGCTTGGAAGTGTTGCGACTAATAAATATTCCGAAGGTTATCCTGGAAAAAGATATTATGGCGGCTGTCAAAATATAGACGAATTGGAACAACTTTGTATTGATCGGGCAAAAGAACTGTTCGGAGCGGAACACGCTAATGTTCAACCGTTATCCGGCGCGCCTGCCAATATTGCCGTTTATTTTGCCCTGCTCCAACCGAGAGATACGGTACTTGGAATGGATTTGAGTCACGGCGGACATCTGACGCACGGGCATCCGGTAACTTTCATGGCAAAATATTTTAATTTTGTCCGCTACAAAACAGATATTGCGACTGGACTGATTGATTATGATAATTTACTGGCAATGGCTAAGGAACATAAGCCAAAATTGATCCTGGCCGGTTTTTCCGCCTACTCAAGGGAAATTGATTATAAAAAAATAAAAGAAATAGCGGACGAAGTGGGAGCGCTGACCATGATGGATATGGCGCATATCGCAGGACTCGTTGCCGGCAAACAATTGCAAAATCCGGTGCCGATTTTTGATGTCGTCACCACTACCACTCATAAGACCCTGCGCGGTCCGCGTGGTGGCATGATTTTATGTAAAGAAAAATTTGCCTCGGCGATTGATAAAGCGGTTTTCCCCGGTTTTCAAGGCGGTCCACATGAAAATAATATCGCAGCCAAAGCGGTTGCTTTTAAAGAAGCGCTTGACCCTAGTTTTCAGACCTACGCTAGACAAATTATTTTAAACGCCAAGGCCTTGGAAAATGTTTTTAAAAACGCTGGCCTTACCATCTGCCATCAGACAACAGAAAATCATTTGTTGCTTTTGGACGTAACGTCGTTTAATATTACCGGCGCCGAAGCCGAAAAAATCTTGGACGAAGCCGGTATCACTGTCAATAAAAACATGATTCCTGATGACCCAAGAAAACCCATGGATCCTTCAGGTATTAGATTGGGGACTCCTGCTCTGACCACCCGTGGCTTGAAAGAAGCCGATTTTACCATGATCGGTGAATTGATTGTAAATCTTTTAAAACAACCGACTTCTGAAACGGTTTTGGCCGAAACAAAAACGGCCGTCAAAAATATCGTAGGCCGCTTCCCTCTTTATCCTGAATTAAAATATTAACATTGTTGCAATCACAATCGCATCCGTAGGGAACAGGCATGCCTGTTCCCTACGGATGCGGGCGTTATTATCCTAAAATAATTTGTTTTGCCAATTACTGGCTCTACCCAATGATTTGACACTAAAAATTCTCTCCGGATTTAAAACCTTCAAGCCCTGCGTTTCATGGCAATAAACCTGCAACTGATTGTTTTTAATTCCTTTGATGTCAATTTCCATTTGCGCGCGAGCTTCATTGCCGTTTGATAAATAATCAATTTTTAATTTATCTCCCGAACGGTAGGCCTCGGCCAAACATTCCCTGACCGTCGGATGTTCAACCCAAGAAATCGGAATAGGCATCTTTTTGCCACCCGATTCATACCATAAGTTGCCATGCCGCTTGCCGTATTCGTAAACTTCTTTGGTCACCCTGACATCATCCAAACAATATTTGGCGAGTTTGTCCCAGTCGTTATTTTTGTAATACCAAATGGCATCCAAACCACTCCCCGACTTGCCTTCCCCGATTGTTGACTGCGCCAAGGACTCCAGTTTTAAACGATGCCCGAGCGTTTTAGTGATTTCTTCCAAAATATCGGTGTGCGGCAAAGTTTTTAAATCAAATTTGATATACGGCTGAAGAACCGCAAAATCAAAATACTTGCTGTTAAAACCAACAATCATTTCGGCTGCTTTTAACCATTCTTCCATCTCCGCAAACTCTTCTTCCCGAAAAGCGCGGAATTTTTTTTGCTGATAAGAATAAATGCCGCATAAGGAAACCTCCAAAGCCGTCAAATTATCGCGACCGCCAACTTCGTCAAAACTTTTTTTGGTTTCCAAATCCAAAACAATAATATCGCTCATAAAAATATAAAGTCGCTGAAAAACGACAAAAATAATTTATTAACCATTGTAGTTTAACACAAATGAATATCCAAAACAACCCAGCCGTTCGCGAACGGCTGGGTTGAAATCTTCAAACTCTCAAAATTAAGCGCCAACCGTAGCGCTGCCAGCGCAGAAATTAACACCATTATCGCAAGTAGGTACCGCGTCCTCGTCTGCTGAATCCATACAATTACCCGCTCCGCCTAAAGCAGCCCAAGCGTCTGTTACCACTCCGGCAGAAACCGGATTGTTTTCCAAAACAGCGCCGACGATGTAATCGGTACCACTGATACACACATAATAAACATGATCAGATGGATCAGTCGGCATGCCGGACGGCAAATAAGCACTCAAGCCAGAAGCGTCAACCCAGCCAGTCCAAGCCACAGCAGGCACAGCGGGCATTGCGTCGTTATTATCCGCTTTATAAAGTTCAATCGCCGTCTGAATGGCTTTAACATCGGAAACTCTTCTAGCATCTCTGGCTTTGGCTCTGGCGCCGTTTAAGGATACGACTGCTAAAGTGGAGAGCAAACCAATGATGGCAATCACCACCAAAAGTTCAATCAGGGTAAAACCTTTTTTGTTTCTCATAATTTTTTATTAATTAACTTATATCTTTTTTAAATTTTAACTTGCCCGCCTTATTTTTTTAAGGGCAAAAGAAATTTAGCTTTTTAGAAAAAATTTTCGACCTTTATTTTTAACAAAAAGCTAATAATAAAAATAATTTTTTTACAAACGCCCAATACAGAAATCAGTTGCTAAACTGCAGGATAAATCGGCGCTATCAACCAAACCGGCGACATTGACGCACTGTTCGGCTCCGTAACTGGTAACAACGCCTTTGATAGTTCCGACTTTCGGATCGGCTTCCAGTTGCGCTCGCAACAGATAAAAATTATGATCGGCGTCAACGCAATAAGTATAACTTTTTTCCGGCTCGGCAATGCCTCCCCAACCGGCTACTGTTCTGGATTGATCAGGATCAAGCGGCACACCGGAAGGCAAATAAATATTATCGCCCTGGCTAAAAGTGGCAAAAGTATCCTGCCAATTATTTCCCAAAGCCGGCGCCCGATCATTGTTATCAAACCGATAAAGTTCAATCGCCGTTCTGACAGTGCTTAAATCATACATTCTCCTGGCGTCTCTCGCCTTACCGCGGGCGTTATTCAAAGAAACCACCGACAATGTTGACAACAAACCAATAATGGAAATGGTTACCAACAATTCAACCAAAGTAAAACCTTTTTGAGTAACAATAAAATTCCTTTTCTTTAAAAATTTTACCTCTTTTAAAGAATTAAATAAAGCCTGTGTATAAATACTTAACGACTTCATGGCATTATTATAGCATACTTTTTGATAAAAATCAATTTTTTTACCCTAGATGATCTACGGAAAAATTTTTTTAACCTTTTTTCTTCGTAAAATATAATTTTAACAACTAAATTAAGAAATAATAATTATCTAATAGAGTTAAAATTGATTTGCCAACTGATACATCGGCATAATAATGGCAGCCACCATCGCGCCGACCGCTATACCGATAACCACCATAATTAACGGCTCCAATAAATGAGTCATATTGGCAACCATATTTTCTATCTCTCGGGAATAAAAAGAATTTATTTTATCCAAAATCGTATCCAATTGACCGGTTTTTTCTCCGACTGACAGCATTTGCGAAATCAATTTTGGCACTAAAGGCGACTGACTAAAAATCAAAGCGACCGAATTGCCGTCTTCAACTTCTTTGACCGTCTTGTCAATAATTTCCTGATAAGCGACATTGCCGACAATCTCCGAAACGATCCTTAAACTGTCAGGCAAGGTTACGCCGCCTTTAATCAAAGTGGACAAGGATTGAGTCAAACGCACTAAATAAATCATTTGAAACAATTTACCAAAAATCGGCGCTTTTAATTTAAACAAATCAAAAATTTTTCTCCCGGCCGGATTGCACAAAGCCAACTTCAACGTCAAAACCAAACCGACGATAATCACCAATAAAGCCCACCAATAATTACGCAAGGTCCCGCTGATAAAAATCAAAATTTTGGTGCTTAACGGCAAAGCGGCTCCCGAACCCTGCAACATGCCGGTTAATTGCGGAATAACAAAAATCATCATGGCGACACCGACTACGAACAAGCCACTGATAATAAAAATCGGATAAATCATCGCGCCTTTGATTTTAGACACCAGATCATAATCTCGTTCTTCCTGATCGGCCAGATATTCCAACACTTCATCCAGCTTGCCGGAGGTCTCGCCGGATTTGATCATGCTGGCAAAAAAAGCGGAAAATATTTTTTCATATTTTGCCAAAGCGCTGGAAAATTTTACGCCGCCTTCCACTTCAGTCGCGACATCGGTCATTATCTGTTTTAAAGTCGGATTATCAACCTGCTGCACAATAATTCTCAACGCTTGCACTAAAGTCAAATTAGCTGAAATCATAACTGCCAGCTGACGAACCAAAATAACCAGTTCTTTTTTCTTGACTTTGCGTTTTAAAAAAGCCAAGCCATTGTGAGAATTTTTTTTATCCGGTGTCTCGGCAATATATTCCAAAAAAACTATTTCCAAATTTTTATCCTTCAACAAATTGACCGCTTCTTCTTCGGAAACGGCGTCAACAATGCCGGCAAAAATCTGGCCTTTGATATTTCTCGCTTTATAATTATATTGCGCCATATTTACCCTGTTAGATAAATTCTTAATTTAACGACTATTTTTATTACCCCTAAATCTAACGGGGTTTTACCAAGCTATTTTACGCAAATTTAATTCCATGGCCTTAGAATCGCTGGCGTTTTCAATAGCCGAAGCCGATGAAATTTTGCCGCGACCGGCCAAATCCATTAATGACTTATCCAAACTCATCATACCTTCGGCTTTAGAGGTTTGGATGATGCTGGTTAATTTATTAAAACTGCCTTCGGCAATCAAGGTTTTAACCGACGACGTACTGGTTAAAATCTCCAAAGCCAAGGCCAATCCTCCGTCAGTTGAAGGAATTAGACGTTGGACAATAATACCGGCCAACAAATTGGACAACACATTACGCGCCCAGGGAATTTTAGCGTCCGAAAAATCGCTGACCAAGCCGGTTAAAGCGTTAACGACCGAGGAATAATTTAAAACCGCCAAGACCAAGCGGCCGGATTCGGCCAGTTCCAACAAACGTTCCAAGGTCTCAACATTATCAATTTTGGAAACCGCCACCACATTAATATCTTCTTCCTTAATCATCTCCAAACATTTGGAAAAACTTTCCGCGTCCACACCCACTTCTCGCTGTTCAATAATGCTTTTATTATTGAAAAACAAATGCTCAATCGGCTCTTCCAAATACAAAATTCTTTCAGACCTCGTCTGATTGATCGTCTCAATGATGGCGTTTAAAGTCGCAGTCCGGCCGGAATTAAAAGGACCGCTGATAAAAATCAAACCCTGATGAACTTTGGCCAAATCTTCCACCACTGCCGGCAAATTTAGTTCTCTAATGGTTTTAATCTGCTGATTAACCAGTTTTAAAGCGATGCCAAAATAACCTTTTTGTTTAAAAATACTGACCCGAAAACGAATTTTGTCCTGCCAGGAATAAATATAAGTTAAATCTTTTTGTTTTTCCAAAAACGGTTTTTTATCAGCCGGCACCAAAAAATCAACTAAGCCATTGATCATTTCCGGCGTTAACAGGCCATCTTCCGTTAAGGTAAGCAGACGTCCCTTAACCCTGACAAAAGGATAACTGCCAACCGTCAAATGAATGTCGGTTGACTGGTTTTCCACCGCGTTATTTAAGATTTTCGTTAAAATTGCCACCTCTTCACCGGCCATATAATTTTACAAATTTAAATAATTAATCAATATATCACCAAGCAAACATTATAATCAACTTGTCGCGCCGCAGTCATTGAAGCTTGTCTAAGGACGAAGACGGATTAAAAATTTTCCAAAACTTCCTGAACCCGCGTAATAACTTCCGAGGGAATAAAATGCGCTTTAATCAGATAATCCTTGGCGCCTAAAGCCAAACATCTGTCAATCCGTTCTTTTTGTCCGTCATTGCTTAAAACAATTACCGGAATATCTTTAGTGGAATTGTCGTTTTTCAATTCGGTCAATACCGCCACACCGTCTTTTTTCGGCAAAATCATATCCAATAAAATCAAATTTGGCAAAACCTTTTTAGCCATTCTAATTCCCTTTTCTCCGTCAGTCGCTTCAAACACTGAAAAACCTTCCAAATCAAGCTTGGTCGCGTACATCTGTAAAAGAAAACTGTCGTCTTCAATCAATAAAATTTTAGCTTTATCGGACATAAAATGAATTTAAGATTCGGTTTTAATGGCGCGCAAAATTTCTTCCACGGTGGTTAAGCCGAGCAAGACCTTCATCCAGCCATCGGCCGCGATAGAAACGAATTTTTGTTCTTTTAATTCCCGCTCCACTTTTACCGAATCAAAATGTTCACTGATAATTTTCCGCATATTCGGAGAAATATTTAAAACCTCGGCAATCGCCAACCGGCCGCGATAACCGGTCTGGCCGCATTTGGCGCAACCGGCGCCGTGATAAACGATAAAATCCTTATTTTCTTTTACACCTTTATAAATTGCCTCCTGAGCGATTTTCGCCAGTTCTGCTTCAATTTCCATTCTAATATCCGCCGGCAAATCAATTCTGGTTTTACAATCAGGACAAATTAACCGCACCAGACGTTGAGAAACGATCACATTTAAAGTTGAAGACAATAAAAACGGTTCCACACCCATATCCATTAGCCGCGGCACGGTGCCGATCGCGTCATTGGTATGCAAAGTGGACAAGACAAAGTGACCGGTCAAAGCCGCGTGCACGGCCAGTTCCGCCGTTTCCTTGTCGCGAATTTCACCGACCATAATCACGTTCGGATCCTGCCTCAAAAGCGCGCGCAGACCGGAAGCGAAAGTAAAACCGATTTCCGGCTTAATCTGCGACTGATTAACTCCCAAAACATGATATTCAACCGGATCTTCAAGCGTGGAAATATTTACTCCCTCCTTATTTAAAACCCCCAGCGCGGAAAATAAAGTGGTTGATTTGCCGCTGCCGGTCGGACCGGTTACCAGAAACATCCCATTCGGTTTGGCAATGTTTTTATTGATCGTTTCAACCTGCGAACCCAAAAATCCCAAATCTTCAAAAGTCGGCGCCTTGTCGGCGGAACGCAAGATCCTCATTTCCACTTTCTCCTGATTGATCAGAGGAATAATGGACACGCGCAAATCAACTTCTTTGTCGCCGATATTCAAGCGCATCCGCCCGTCCTGCGGAATACGGGTCTCGTCAATTTTTAAATTGGAAATAACTTTCACGCGAGCGACTAAAGCGGCATGCACGTAAATCGGCATAATGATTGAAGTATGCAAAACGCCATCAATGCGGTAACGAACTCTGCTTTTATCGCCATACGGCTCAATATGAATGTCGCTTGCTCCACCGTCAATAGCGTGTCTTAAAATCACGGAAATCATTTTGGAAACCGGCGCGGTCTTGATCATTTCTTCCAGTTGAGCGGCGTCATCCGCATTATTAACCTGCTTAGGAGCGAATTTTTCTTCGGCAAAATCCAAGGCCTCATTTACCTGCTCATTTAAGCTTTCATAACCTTTGTAACCATCGTTGAAACTGTTATGGGAAATAATAAAATAACGAATCTTATAATTTTTTTTGCGCGCTAAAAATTCAATCGCTTCCACCGCTTTATAATTCAAGGGATTAACCATGCCAACATCCAGGCGGTTGGACTCTTTGTTAAAAACCAACATTTCATAATTTTCCGCCAAATCCTGCGGTAAAATCCGCAACACTTCGCCGGAAATAGCTTTGCCTTCCAGATTGACATAAGGCACATTTAAAACCGTGGCTTTGGCCTGAACCAAGGCCTCCATGGAAACCCGACCATCAGTTTCCAGCGAAACCAAAACCTCAGCCGGATTTTCCGTTAATTGTTGTAAATACTCCTGATAATAATCTTCTCTGATTTGATTATTTTTCTTTAATTCTTCCAAAATTTTACCGACATGATCTAGCATAAAAATTAAAATTAACGGGTAGTTTTTTTAACCGGCGCGAAAACGGGAGTTTCCGTAAACGTCGGCGCTTGAAAAGGATCGCTCTTGCCGATATTGCCGATCACCAAAGGCAAAGCAATCGGCTGTTTGGCAACATTCAAAAACGGATCGGAAAAAATTTCGGTCGGAAAGGTCTTAATCAATTTATCAATCCGTTTGATAGAGGCGGCATACTTATCTAAAATATCCGTTGAACCGTTATTTTGAGCTTGGGCGAAAATCAAAAACAAAAACGCGGAAACAATCAAAAAAAATGCCGCCAAAAAGATTCCAAACTTGGTTAAAAATCGCTGGTCAGGAACGGAACTGAAATTTTTTTTAATAATCATAAAATTATAATTACTTAGGCGCGCCGGTGGAAGCGGTAATGGAGTCGGTAAAATAATAAGCGCGTAAATTTAAATTATAATTTACGGCCTCAGCAACGCTGCCGGAAAAACTAATCGAACTTAAATCTAAAAGCCGGATATTTTTTTCAATATTATCCAATAAAATTTTAAAGCTCGGATAACTGCCGCCGGCCACATTCAGATTAATATTCACCAGATGCAAAGGATTATTGGCAACGGCTTTCGGAGCGCCTTTTTTGACCGTCCCGCTTGAAAGCGATTCGGTAATATCAATGGAATTTATTTCAAAACCGCTTTTCCGAGTAAGAGCATCAACTTGGGCGATTAATTCCGGAACATTCGCTTGCGTCGGCAAAACCTGCTGCAATAAACTTAAAGAACGACCATATTGATTGTCAATATTAGCAACCAATGTTTCTAAATCCTTAATCTTGGCGGTATATTGCGTCAATAAATCCAATTCTTCAACCTTGGAAGGCAAAAGTTCTTTGGCAATCTGCTGACTCTTGCTGATTTCCGGCCAGACCAAAAACCACGTTCCCAAAGCCAAAATAACTAAGAACAGCAAAGCGGCAATCAGCCAATAATATTTATTAAGCGCGAGATTCAAACGATCCCTTTTTTTATTATTTTTCTTTAATTCTTCCATAAATCGTTAGTTGGTTGTCTGCTTAAAATATGATTCCGGCGTAAAGGTCAAGCTGACGGTAAAATTGACGCTCCCGCCTGAAGCCGGGCCGGAAATTCCGGAAATACTCGCCTTGCTGATTTCGGCCGAATACTTTTGATAAGCCAAATATTGTCTGGCGACCGTCAGATAACTATCCGCGACGGCCGACATGGTTATGGAACCGTCTATTGAAGCGGAAATATTGCTGTAATAAACTTCCGGCAAAGTAACAGCTTCCAATTTAGTGAAAATATTGCTCCAATAAATATGCCTGTTAAGCAATAATTTAATCGCTTCAACATTATCGCGCCAGTTAGTCCATTTATCTTCTTCCTGTTTCAATTTATCATAACGGACGGTGCTGTCGCTCAATTGAGAAGTTAAAGTTTTTTCTTGTTCAATTAATCTTTGACCATAATATTTGGCGCCAAAATAACCAATAACCACTATTGCTAAACCGAGAAAAAAAACCTTCCATAACCGGTTAATAAGCTTTTTGGTTGGCAATAAATCCAAATCAATCGGTATCAGATTGACGTCCATAACCCGATGAAAACCGTTACCGTTGCTGTTTGAAACCTTAATGGTTTTGGGTTTAAAAATATTTAAAAATTTAGCCCAAAAACCCGATGTTGATCCGATTTTTTGCGGCGGAATACCGGTTAAAGTAGGCGCCGTTTGATTTTCGGTCTTGGTCTGATTCTGAGTTTGAGTCAAATCAAAGGTCTTTTTTATCTGAATTGGATTATTATTGATCGGACTTGCGGGAGCTTGAGGCGAAGTTTTAATGACCGGTTCTTCAGATATCGGATTTGAATTTGGTTTGACAAGCGGAGCCTGCGCCGACGCTGTCGGTTTTTCTGACAATAAATCGGGAGCATAAAAATTTTCCGCGCCCAGTTCGGACGTGAAATTTTTATCCAAAACTTTTTTTTCCGCGCCGCGTTCGGTTGGCGGCAATAAATTAATGTCGTCGGACATAATAATTTCAAGACCCTATTTTAAAACTATAACATACAAACAAGCTAATGTATATCGCGCATAGCCAGACCAATGGAAACTGTCAAACGCGAACCGATTTCATCCAAAACCGGTTTTAATTCCGGCGGATAAATTATCCGATCCCAAGGATTGCCGATGATTACCGGTTTGCTAAATAGCTCCTGTAAATACTGATCCAAATTAGGCAATAGCGCCGTTCCGCCGGTTAAAACGATTTTTTCCACCAATTGATTTTCTTGCGACTGATAAAGATCTAAAACATATTTGATTTCATTGATAATCGGCGACAAAGCCGAGGCAATAGTTTTATTTACTCCTTTTTGATCAATGCCACTTGCGGAGCCCAAACCAAAGTCGCGTTTAAATTGTTCAGCTCGTTCCAAATCAATTTTTAAACTGTCGGCAATCGCCCGACTGACCGATAAACCACCAATATCAATACTGCGATTCAAAATCGGCACTGATTCTTTGATTACGCAAATATCCGAAGTAATGGAACCGATATCAATAATCAAAACCGTGCTTTGATCTTGTCCGATTAACGACCGCGATAAAGCAAATGACTCAGTTTCCAAACTGATTAATTTTAAGCCGGCTAGTTTAAAAATAGCCATGTATCTGTTGACCAAATTTTGCGGCGCGGCCGTTACCAAAACGCGAATATCCTGCGGAGCGGTTTTGCTGGACATAATCGGTTTAGTTTGATTTTTACCAGCACCTTCCTCTTTTTTCTTGGAAAAATTGAAAGCAAAACGTTTCTTGCCCTGTTCATCCTTGGCAATATCCATGTTTTTTACTTCCTGTTGAATAGACGTCTCCGGATTATGTTTGATAATTTTCCAATCCAACACCATCTCTTCCAAGGGTAACGGGATATATTTTTTCGCTTCCCACCTGATCGCGCCCGGCAAATCCTTTTCCGGCATGGCAGGCAAACTAATAATGGAATTAAAAACCGAAAAAGTAGGCAAAGCCGCGATTGAAGTAGTAGTTCTGGCGCCGGATTTTTTGACTAAAACTCGCAAAGAATCGGCGATTTTTTTCTGCGCTTCCGGCGTCTTGCTATTGATAATATCCGTCACAATATCAATATAACCGTAAGTGAAAAGTTTTGGCTTCCCCAACCATGGTTCCAGTTCCACCAATTTGATGCTGGCCGTGCCGATATCTATCCCTAAAAAACTTTCTTTTTTTGAAAATAAACCCATAAAATCAAAATTTTTTGTTTTTCATTTTCTTTTTTAAAATCGGTGATTAAACAAAACAAAAATTCAACATTCACTTGTTATATTATAACAGAAAACAACCAAAAAGGAAAAGAGGAAAACCATTTTTAAATTATAAATTCTAAATTAATAAAAAGAGACGCAAAATTTTGCGTCTCAACAAATAACCAACAACCAATCACCAATCACAAACAACTATTGACTCGCCGACGGGGTCTCTCGAAAAAGTGGCAGACCTTTGCCGAGATCTTCCAGACCAAAAGGAGTATTAACGGCTGTCCGGCCGTCATAAATAATCTGTTCGGCAGGCTCTGAAGAAACTTTGTAGGTTCTTTGAAAAACCAGTTTGCGGGCCATAATGGCGCCTTTGATAATCAATTGTCTCGGACTCTGCGTATCATCGCCGGTTTTGAATTGACCGCAATGATTATCGGGACAATTCACGCCGTCCTTGCCGAGCGCGATAAACAAGCCGACTAAATTGCTGACGGACGGATCAATGATTATATCTCCTTTTACGATCCAAACGACCGAGGCCAGATTTTCTATTTTACCGGTTACCGGAGCGTCTTCATAATATAAATTTTTATTGATGCGCAAATCACCATCAATCACCACTGTACCGGCGCCGGACGAGGCCAAATCAAAAGCATTATTAAAAGTAATGGCATTATCAATGCTGACGCCGTTCGGGTTGCTAAAATGATATACTTTGCCGTCTAAAGTGGCTGGCAAATCAACTGTTTCGCTATTGTTTACTATTTCCTGACCATTCAGCAAACGTTTGAAATCAATAGTTCCTAAAGATGTTTTGTACTGATTGGTAGCGGTCGGGAAACCCAAATCGGCATAACCGACGGCGGCGCAATTTTGTTCGCTGGTCAGATTGATAATAGAGCCGGCAGCAAAGACGCAGTAACTGGCGTTAAAACGATTACTGGGCGCCATGGTCGTTTGAGCGCTGCCGACGTTCGAACGACTGTAAACCGTGCCGTATCTGGTTTCAAACCACGGAATATTCATGGTGCCGGAAAATTGCGACCAACCGGGACCGGTTAAAATCGTTCCGTCCTGACCGCCGGCCCAACCCCAGCCGTAAAGAGCTCCGCGAACTTTATCAAAATGCACGCACTGATCATTAGCCGGATCTTCGCCACACCAATTGCCTCTCAATTGCATCCAGCCGCCGGCGCCGAATAACACATATTTTGCCCAGCCGATAACTGTGCCGTCAGCGGTAGAATAAGTGATAAAAGAATCAGCGCCATCCGGAGCTTGTTCGCCACAACTCTCGCCGGCGCACAACCAGCCAATATTATCATTCCAAGCCCAGCCGGTTATTTTATGATCGGCGGTCATTTTCCAGCCGTAATCAAGATCGCACAATCTGGAACTCTCGCCGTAATAAATATTATCGCAATTTAAAGAAGTCCAGCCATAATTGGAACTCCACAGCCAGCCGCTCAGATTGCTTTCCGTGCTGACTTCGTTGATACTATTGACAAATTGATCGGTCGCGTTAAAAGGATCTTTTACTTCTAATTTTATAGCTGTAGTGGAAGTGGAATCAAAAGCATGAATGGCTAAAAATCCGTCGCCTATGCCGCTTACCCAATCAGTATCAAAATTACCGTCATTATTCCAATCCCAACGGAACGATAAATCATATAAAGAATTATCAGGATTAATTATGCCCGGATCCGGATCGCTGGAACAATCGCCGTAAAAACTGAAAACCGTGCTGGTGGAATCCGACCTGACCGGATTGACCGTAAAACAGGCCTGCGGCGGATGATTATCTTCCCAATTAATGCGCAACTGATAAATAACCGGCGACTTGCCGTCAGCCGAAGACGTCAAACGAGCGCGCCAATATATTTTTTCACCCAAGGAAGCAAAAGTAAAAGTAGCCGGATTCGGCGTAAAATCAGAAGAGAAATTATACCAAACATTGCTAGTCGGCAAGCCGGAATTATCGCCGTACCAATTAACACCATCGTTTGAGACCTGATATTCAATAGCGCCGCCATTTAAACTTTGCGCCGGTTGTAAAGTCATTCTTAAAACTCCGCTGGAATAATTAGCCAATAAATTGGCGGAAGTTATCTGACCGGACGCGCTGAAAGTCGTATTCACATCAGCCGAATAATCATGCGCGATATCCACGGCGGTTTTCGCGCCGGAAAATATTTTTACCTCATCAATTAAACCATTAAAGTCACCGACTCGCAAACTCCGACCGATTAATAGATTACCCAAAACATCCTGAGAACTCAAATCATTGCCGCTTACTGTCGCTTCCAGCTTGCCGTTCAAATAAAGATAAAGCGAACCCGCGCCATTATCGTCATCCTGATAAACCGCGGTCGCCTGATACCAAATATCCGGCTGCAAGGTTGTAACGGAACAAACCGTCAATGGATTAAAAACCTCTGTTTCGGAAGTATCTATGTAAAATCCCAAACGCGCCGCCGGACATAAATCGCCGACAATCAAACCGTAGCGCCCGCGGTCAAGCAAACCGCTGTCCAATAAATCTCTGCCTTTAAACCAAGCGCTTAAAGTGAAGCTATCGCCAGCGGAAAATTTTGAAGGATTATGTTCGCCGGCGTCAAGATAATCGCCATTCCCGTCAAAATCGCCGGCATTCCCGTATTTGCCGAAAAAAGTCCCTTTGGCCTGACCAACAGCTGCCGCTGATAAATTATTGAACGAGGAATCGGCTAAAAGCTGACCGGCGCCAAGCCAAGTAGCCGGATCTTCGTTTAACTTCCACCAAGCGACAGTCAGCGGCTGTAAAGTTCCATTAGCAGCCAAAGCGGCGACTTCAACGTCGGTCAAGGTATGATTAAAAAATTTTAAATCGGACATTTTACCGTTGGCGTATTTAACTGCCGGCTGAGTAAAACGGCCGAACATCAGCTCTCCTCTATGAGTATAATTTTCCGTTCCCGGAATACCGACTGCCGCGTCAAAAACTCCATCAATATAAAACTTAACAGTCGGACTGTCGCCAACTCCGTTTACGGTAACCGCCACATTGTGCCAAGAACCAACACCTAAAACGGCGGAACCAATAATCTGAGGATACAAAATTTCCCCCGCCAGTACCGAATAACTTGTTTTGCCAAAAGCCAATCTGCCATTTTCTATTGAAAAATAAGGCGCGCCAAGTTCCGCGGAGTCCCTTTGAAAAATTGGAAAAGAAACATTGTTAGTCAAATAAATCCAGGCGGAAAAAGAAAAATTATTCCCAAGCGACCAGTTGGGAGTATCACTGACATCCAAGTAATCGTTTTGACCATCAAAAGACAGAGCGGAATTTACCGAACCCAGATGATTAACCGTGAATGTCGGACCGATAATAGTTAAATTATCACGATAAACCGTCTCATCTAAGACCTTGGGCGTGATATTTTTAACTATTAAATTGGCAACAGCGACTGTGGCTCCCGCGGAAGCATCAGCGGTCAAACGCGCCAAAGATACGGCTTGAGAATTGCCGATTAACAAATTGGCTTGAAAATTACCGGTTAATCCTGACTGATATTCATCGGACAATA
>Ga0172370_10004840_pt1 | contig 17746 bp, 17 predicted proteins | sample LakKiv5m_FD_114538 | JGI IMG/M metagenome (GOLD analysis project Ga0172370, IMG submission 114538) | Freshwater microbial communities from Kabuno Bay, South-Kivu, Congo - kab_022012_11.5m | ecosystem: Environmental > Aquatic > Freshwater > Lake | place: Democratic Republic of the Congo...
TAATTTTAAATCTCTCCTGAGCTATCTCATCTTTTGAATAGTGATCCATAGTTACTAAATGTCGAATATGTTTCGTAACTTATTCGGTTGATACCAAAACCTATTTTTTAAGGCAGAAGAAACTTCCAATATGGGAATTCTCTGAAAGAACGAAATTATCAACATAGATTGCCGAAGCAGTTCCTCCGTCAAGATTTATTGCAAATTTAATAAAAAACTTCTCTTGATTATTAATTAAATCAATAACTAAAGGTAAATTTGCAAGATTAGGGCCAGCTGTTAGATCTTTGCTATTAAAGACTGTCATGAATACTAATTCGTTTTTTCCAGTTATTAATGCAACACTTCTTCTGGCATATTTGTCGTTTTTTATAGAAAGATTTACTAAGCTTCCATCTAAAATTAATAACGGGCCTGATTGAAGACTAATTCTTTCATCCTGCAAAGGCTTTGTTGTGATCATTACCTGGTTTTTAATAACAGATAAATACCCATTAAAAAGAGCGCTGTTTATAAAATCTCCATATGTTCTTCCCTCTGAAATAAATCTTCCCAATGGTTTATTTTCTTCATCATAAAATCCGCCGTTTATTCCCGCTATACAGGAATTTTCTTCTTTTATTTTTTGTGTAGATTTTTCTTCGCTAAAGTTTGGGATTAAAACTAATTTATCGGGATTTTTTACAATAAAATATAAATACGAATACCCGCGGCCATCCAGTAAAACGTGACTTGCTTTTGAAAAATCTAAAACCTCATCCGATGGCACATCTTTTGCAGAATTATTTTGCCAAACAGGATTTATTAAAACTGTATTTTTTTTAAAAAAATAAAAAAATCCTATAAAAATAGCTGCCAAAATAAATAGAATAATGAATTTCTTTTGCATTTCTAAAATTATATCAGAGTAGTTGGTAAGTTTGCGCAATTTTAAAAGCTAAAAAAGATTATATAGCCCGCTTAAGTCCTACATACCCTGTGTGTCGGCCAAGAACCATTTAAAGTTATAGTGTTTTTATCAAGACGAAGGCCCAACTTCCTGTTTAGGAGAAATACCTATATAATACAAAAGGATGTGTTATCGGATTACGGTTCAAAAATGACGGAGAACTTATGATAGTTCACAAATGTACTTCTTGCGGAAAAATTTCTCCAAATAGAATAGCCGGAGATGACTTTACAGATGCCATTCTCGAGCTTATTCTGAATGAATCAAGCGGAAACTTGTTAACAGTTACAAATACCGACGATGTTAAGATGGTTTTGTTTGGAAGGAAATAATTACTCCGAGAGATGGACGATGTTAGAACCTATTTATGCTCAATTTCCAGTAATTTCTCCTCCAATTTTTCCAACGCTTCTTGCTCATTAGTATAAGTTAAAATATCAATAACAGCAGGGTTGCCCCGTAGTAACCTTGATATTTTTCGATTTTCTAACTTCTTTTTTTCGCAGAGAATAACAACTGGCACTTTGTTTTGATTAGCCATTTCTACTTCAATTCCACTTCCCCAGGAAGGAGCGATCGGAACAGCTATAAGAAGCGATGTCAAATTGCATACTTGATGCCTTTCAGCGTTATCAACATCTGAAGGAGTAAATGATACATGCTTTATTGGATCATAATGTTCGTGTGGGACAAAAGCTCTTACGCCTAACTTTTTCTCGCAAGTATCAGCAATGTGTTGGTAGAAAAGTTTGATATTTTCTTGTTCACTTGCGGTAAGTTCCGTAAGAGGTCCACAAATATAAGGCACCTTGGTGTTTGAAATAGCGTTCATATAATCTAATTATATCAGAGGTCCCAGCCACACTCCGGCTGATATAGTCAAAGGTATTTTCTGAAGCTAGAAAAAGGGCTCACCAGCTTGGTCAAGAACCATTCGACATCGTAGTCTGTCTTTTATCCAGGCTAAATGAGACAAATGAGACACTATAAAAAATTAAGGAGTTAATGCTCCCTTTTTAATATACTCTTTTATCAAAGACTGATAGGGAATATTAATTTCGTTTGCCTTCTCTTTAACTCTATTTAAGAGATATTCCGGTATGCGAATGGAAATCGCTCGACTAGTAGGCTTAAGATTTGGGAAACTAACTCTTTCAAAGTCAGCAGAATCAAAATATTCTGATAGGTCCAGTTTGCTCCAAAAATCTCTTTCATCATCTTCGTTTTTAAACTTTGGAATCTTAAGTAGTTTCTTCATATAACAACACCTCCTTTTTATTAATATTTCTGGCTGAAATTATTCTGATTTTCTTTTTTCTTTTAGTGAATACTAAATATAATAATCTGTTCTTTTTTGTTTTGCCTAAGACAATAAATCTTTCTTCTTTTTGAGAATGTAGTTTATCTTTTAAGATAACTTTTCCTTCGTCTAGAAAAACTTCTTCTGCCTCTCTATCTTCTACTTTATGTTTTTTATTTTTCTCAATATTGCCCTTGTCCCATTCAAACTCAAAAGCGTCTTTTATTATCTTCATGTATATACCATATTATACAATAATATTTATTTTGTCAAGCTGGACTGCGATCCGAAAGTTTTGGGAAAAAATGAGGGGTTTGGAAAGCCTTAATAGGCTAAATAGAGACCTCGGTCAGTTGACCATGCACTAGCTTGCTCCGCGACTAGGATTCGAACCTAGAACCTTGAAATTAACAGTTTCCTGCTCTACCATTGAGCTATCGCGGAATATAATTTTTCAAGAATTCTCTTCCTCGAAAACTTTTAAGCTGCTTCTCTCTCGATAATGCTTCGTTCCGAGTTATTAATTCTTCTTTATATATTAATGTCCACATTCCGTCAAACTTTGCCGTAAAATGATTTCCTAATTTAGAGTTATGTTCCTCTAACCTTCTCTCTAAATTATTAGTCTGTCCAATGTAAATATTATTTTTATCTCTGTTAAATAGAACGTAAACGAAAAACATTTACAGTTTCCTGTCCGCCAGCTGGCGGACTATCGCGGAATGTAGTTTGAATTTTATCATGCTGAAGTAATAAATTCCAGCTTTTTTAAAGATTTGCTTTTAGTTTTTAAAATATATAGTCTAAAGATGGACCCGCCTCATCTGCGGACAGAAGGGGGTGAGAAAAATGTTTGATAAAAATAAAACAGGCATGGCTTTCGGAGCTATGGTAGCTCTAGTTCACCTAATCTGGTCTATCGCTGTTGCCATTGGCTTTGCCCAAACTTGGATAAACTTTGTGTTTTCCGTTCATTTTCTAAATAACCCATTTACAGTAAGTGCTTTTAATTTTACAACCGCAATTACGTTAATCATTGTAACTGCAATTGTGGGTTATGTTGTTGGATGGGTTTTTGCTTATATCTGGAATTGGGCACACAAGAAATAATTGATAATTGTAAATTAACCTAGGTAGTCTTTGAGTTTATTTCCACGGGAGGGATGGCGAAGTTTTCTTAATGCTTTTGCCTCTATTTGTCTAATCCTTTCCCTGGTCACCGCAAACATTTTTCCAACTTCTTCTAATGTTTTTGGTCTACCGTCTTTAAGACCAAACCTTTCTTCCAACACTCTTTTTTCCCTATCGGAAAGGGTGGAAAGAACTTGCTCTACCTGCTCTTTTAATAATTCCCGCGATGCAGTGTCAAACAATGTTGGCGCTGTTGAATCGTGAATAAAATCTCCAAGCCTGCTGTCTTCTTCGTCTCCAACAGGAGATTCTAAACTTGCCGGTTCTTGAGAAATTTTAATAATTTCAAGTGCTTTTTCCGGGTCAATTCCTAAAACCTTAGCAACCTCTTCCGGTGTTGGCTCCCGTCCTAATTCCTGCATTAGTTTTCGCGAAGAGCGCAAAAAACGATTAATATTTTCTACCATATGGACAGGAATTCTAATTGTTCTTGCCTGATCCGCAATCGCCCGTGTTATAGATTGTCTAATCCACCATGTAGCATATGTTGAAAATTTATATCCGCGTCTCCAGTCGTATTTTTCTACTGCTCTAATTAGTCCCTGATTGCCCTCCTGAATTAAATCCAAAAGAGTTAAGCCGCGTCCTACATATTTTTTAGCAATAGATACTACCAAACGGAGATTAGAATTTACTAAAATATTCTTTGCTTCTTCGTCACTTTTTTCCACTCTTTTTGCCAAAGATATTTCTTGCTCAAAGGTTAAAAGCGGAATTCTACCGATTTCTTTAAGATACATCCTTACGGGATCTGAAACTGTACCCTCTGTTAAAACAGTCAATGCTTCCAGTTCTTTTTCTAAAACTTCTATTGGCTTATCTGTGTCTTGATCTGCAACGACCGATTCAAAAACATCGATTTCGCTGCTTAATAATTTATTGTATAGTTCATCCAACTCTACTATGTGGTTTTCAGGACGGGGAAAAATAGACAGAATTTCTTCTTGGGTTATATATCCCCTCTTTTTTGCAGACAAAACAATTTCCGCAACTAAACTTTGTTTTTTTTGTTTCATATCTATTCAACCTCTATTTTAGCACAAATTCGCCTTAAACCCTAGAGTTTTACTGATTTTGGAAGAAATGACAAAAGTTCTAAAAATTCTTTCTTTAAGACTCCCAACTCTTCTTCATCATTTTTGCCTTCTTTTCCTTTAATTAATTCTTTAATTTCCTTTATTCTTTCCCTTGCATGAATTTCTGTTAGTTCTTTTATTACTTTTTTAATTTCTTTAGAATATTTTTCTTTACTTTCGAATTTTGGCAAAGGAAGAAGATAACAGGTATCAAAAATGTTTGTTAATTCTTTAGCCAAAGTCTTTGTAAACTTTTTAATATCTGGTATATTTTCTTCTTTTGCGTATTTTATTAAGCTTTCAACTATTTTTTTATTTGCCGGGATGAAAAAGTTATATTTATTAAGCTCTCCTAAATCTTTTTCCAAAACATTTTTTAAATCCTCTGCTTGAATTATTAAAGCTGTTAAATATTCTTCCATTATTTCCCTTCTGTTTCTTTTTTCTTTTTGGGGAGATAAAATTTTGTCTCTTTCTTTTCCTGTTTGTATTTTTTCTACCTCTTTTTGCAAACTATCATAGGATGTATCTATTTCCCTGCTTAACTCCTTTAAATAATGTTCTTTTAGAACTTCGTTTGTTATTTGGGCAAACATCGGCAGGAGTTCATCGGTTATTTTTCTCTTTCCAAATGCATCGCCTTTATTATTTTTGTCAAGAGATTTAGCTAGCAAATAATCGTAAACTCCGATGTCGTTTTTAACCGCCTTTTTAAAAGCGTAAGGGTCGTTTTTAATTGCCTCATCCGGATCTTTACCATTTGGAATTATAACCGTAGTTAAAAGACCTCTTTTTTCTAAAGCCGCAAGGCTTCTTTTAACCGCCTCAAAACCGGCATTGTCCTTATCTAAACATAATGTTACTTTCGGCGTAAAACGGGATAAAAGGGAAACCTGATTTTCGGTTAAAGCGGTTCCCTTAACGGCAACTACATTTTTAATTCCTTCCTTAAAAGCGGATATTACATCAAATTCTCCTTCTACTAAAATAGCTTGTTCTTTGCTTTTTATCTCCTCTTTTGCCGCATTTAAACCAAAGAATTGGCTTCCCTTATGGTAAACAATTGTGTCCCTTGTGTTTATATATTTTGGTCCCCCGAAATCCAGCGGACTTTTGTCTTCTAAAATTCTTCCGGAAAAGGCAGCAATATTTGAGTGCTGATCTTCTAGCGGAAACATAATTCTTCCCTTAAAAAAATCAAACGCCCGTCCGTTTCTTTCAAAGATAATTCCTGCGTCAAATAGATCTTTTTTATTATGCTTTTTTTTATTTATTAAATAATTAGAAAGGGCACTACCGATTGTTGGCGAAAAACCAATTTGGTAGGTTTCTATTAAAGCAGGTGTCATTTTTCTCTTTTCTATTAAATAGTTAAGTGCCTTTTTGCCGATTACGTGCTTTGTTAAAATATAGTTATAAAATCTTGCAGATTCTTTGTTTATTTTATAAATTTTTTCTTTCTGAGAAAAACTTGGAGTTCCCGGCATTTCTTTTATTTCTATTCCAACTTTTTTTCCTAAAATTCTTAGAGCTTCCGGAAATTCCAAATGATCATATTCCATTAAAAAGGAAAAGCAATCTCCTCCCTTACCGCATCCAAAACAATGCCAAATTTGTCTTTCCGGAGAAACTACAAAAGAAGGAGATTTTTCGTTATGAAACGGACAATTTGCTTTAAAATTACGACCTGCTTTTTTTAGGGTTATAAATTCCGAAATATAGGAGACTATGTCTATTTTTTCTCTAATTTGCGCAACCTGATCCATGGTGGGCATATTGTATCACTGGCGTAAGTAACAAGCAAAAAGAAATAAGCAATACGAATAATTTCTTGTTTCTTGTCTCTTGTTTCTTCTGTCTTAATGATTTACAATACCAAAGGCTATATGGCTATAACATTGGTTATCGGTTCCCAATGGGGAGATGAGGGAAAAGGAAAAATAATTGACTACCTCTCTGAAAGCTCAGATTTTACCGTAAGATTCCACGGAGGAAACAACGCAGGCCACACAATTTTAAATAATTATGGTAAATTTGCAATGCATCTTATCCCCTGCGGAATTTTCCATAACAAAACAAAAGCTATAATTTCTAACGGCGTTATTCTTGATCTTGAAGTTTTAACTGCGGAAATCGAAATGCTTAAAAAAGCAAAGATTAATTTAAAAAATAGGCTTTTTATTTCTACACGCTGTCATTTGATTATGCCCTATCACAAATTATTAGATAAACTTTTGGAAGAAGTAAAAGGAAAAGCTAAAACCGGAACTACGGGGAGAGGTATCGGACCAACGTACGCAGATAAAGTAAGCTATAACGGAATTCGCATATTGGATTTATTAGACAAAAAGAAATTTTCCGAAAAATTAGAAGTTCAACTAAGAGTTAAAAATAAAATATTAAAAGCTCTTGGAGAAAAACCCCTTGTGCAAATGGAGATAGAAAAAAAATATTTTGCTTATCTTAATCTTATTAAACCCTATTTGGGAGAAACATATTCTTTAATTCAAAAAGCAATTAAGGATAAAAGCAAAATTTTACTTGAAGGCGCTCAGGGAGTCTTTCTGGATAACGATTGGGGAACTTATCCTTATGTAACTGCTTCCACCGTAGTTGCCGGCGGAGTAAATGCAGGTGCAGGAATTTCTCCTAAAAAGATAGATAAAATTGTTGGAGTTGTAAAAGCTTATACCACAAGGGTTGGAGAAGGTCCTTTTCCCACAGAACTTTTTGATAAAGATGGAGAAAAATTAAGAGCAGTAGGAGCTGAATTTGGAGCAACAACAGGTAGACCAAGAAGATGCGGTTGGTTTGATGCGGAATTAATTAGATTTGCAGCGGAAATTAACGGTTTTACCGAAGTAGCCATTACTAAGCTGGATATTTTGGATCAATTCAAAGAAATTAAAATTTGCACGCATTATTTATTAAACGGTAAAAAAGTTAACTACTATAACGGAGATGCTTTATTTTTAACAAAAGTAAAACCTGTTTATAAAACAATGAAGGGTTGGAGTAAAAAAACCGCAGGGCTTACAAAATATGCAGACCTTCCTAAAGAAACAAAAGAATACTTAAAAGAAATTGAAAAACTTATTGGTGTAAAAATTACCTATATTTCAAATGGACAAAAACGTGATGAAATCATCAAAATTTAGAAAAAAATATAAGACCATAATTTTTGATGTCGATGGCACATTAGTCCCCAACGCAGAAGATGGAATGCCTTCCAAAAAAGTAATTGAAGCTATCAATAAAGCACGTGAAAAAATTCATATTGGAATTGCTTCCGGCAGGCCTTATTTCATGTTATCACGAATCGTTGAACTCTTAAAATTATCCGGACCGATTATCATAAATAATGGCGCTCAAATTATTGATATCGCAACAAAAGAAGTCATTTATGAGCAGTTAATTGACAAAAAAGATGTTATTGAAACTTGTCTATCTTTTAGGAAATTAAAAATTCCCGTTTATATTCAAGATGGCGAGAAAGACATTAAGTTTACAAAAAAATATATTCCAAAACAACCATTTAATGTTTTCGGCCTGCGTTTAGAATCAAGCAAAGCAGACCTGGCAATTACTGCAATATCTCATTTACCATCTATTGCTGTTCATAAAATTCCAGGATGGAAAAAAGGAACGGAAGCACTTTTAGCATCTCACGTAAGGGCAACGAAACAATATGCAATCTTAGAACTTGCCAAGTATCTAAATATAAATACACACGACATTATTGTTGTAGGAGACGGACACAATGATTTTCCCCTTTTTATGGCAGCAGGATTTAGAATCGCAATGGGGAATGCGGTTCCCGAGTTAAAAGAAATTGCCGATTATATTGCCCCATCTGTTGAAGAAGACGGAGTTGCTCACGTTATTGAAAAATTTGTTCTATAATACTTTCTATGACTAAACTAAACTTTGATACTTATCTTTCCCCTTTTTCCTGGAGGTATGGAACAGATGAAATGCGCCAAATCTGGTCGGAAGCAAACAGAAGAAAAACCTGGCGTAAAGTTTGGGCAGAACTTGCCAAGGCACAAAACAAAGTAGGCTTAGTTTCTAAAGGAGAACTGGACGATATTATTAAGCATCAAAATGATATTGACATTGAAAGAGCTCATAAAATAGAAAAAGAAATTTACCACGACGTAATGGCGGAAATAAAAACTTATTCCGAACAGTGCAAAATAGGCGGAGGAAAAATCCACCTCGGAGCAACTTCAACTGATATTATTGATAACGCAGAAATTTACCAAATAAAACAAGCTGTTAGTTTAACTAAAAAAAATCTTAAAGAATTAATAAAAAGTTTTTCCGTACAAATTAAAAAAAATCAAAATGTTGTTTGCATGGGATATACACATCTTCAGCCGGCAGAACCGACAACACTCGGCTACAGGTTAGCTCTTTATACTCAAGATCTTTTATGGGATTTAGAGTTTTTGGAAAAAATAGAACCGTTTATAAAAGGCAAAGGCATTAAGGGGGCTGTTGGCACTGCGGCAAGTTACGAGGGATTGTTAAGCGATAAAAAGTTTGATTCCTTTTATTTGGAAAAGGAAATAATGAACGGCTTAGATCTGGATCCGGTTGATGTATCCGGGCAAACCTATCCCCGAAAAATTGATTTAATAATAATTGAAACCTTGGCAAATATTGCGGCAACTTTGCATAAATTTAATTTTGACTTAAGGATTATGCAATCCCCAAACTTTGGCGAATGGAGCGAGCCAAGAAGCGCAAAAAGAGTTGGTTCATCCGCAATGCCTTTTAAAAAAAATCCGGATAAAGCGGAGAAGGTTTGTTCAATTTGCCGTTTGGTTGCATCATATTTAAATACCGCTTGGTCTAATCCCGCAATGAGTCTTTTAGAAAGGACTCTTGATGACTCGGCAAACAGAAGAACATTTTTGCCGGAAGGGTTTTTGGCAATTGATGAATGTATTAAAACGACTAACGCAATTATTAAAGACTTAGTCATTTTTGAAAAAGTTATCGATGTAAATTTACAAAAATACGGAATTTTCTCTTGCACGGAAAGTTTAATGATGGAACTTGTTAAAAAAGGCGCAAACAGGCAAGAAATGCATGAAGTTATTAGAGAAAATTCCATGCTTGCTTGGGAGAATGTATTCCTAGGAAAAAAGAACAACTTAATAGAACTATTAATAAAAGATAAAAGGGTAATAAAATTTATTCCTGCAGATAAAATAAAAAATTATTTTAATCCAAAAAAACATATTGGTAACGCTAAAGAAAGAACAAAAAGATTTTTAAAAAAATTAAATAGAACTGTCCTCTAAATTAGCTCTTGCACTGAAATAAAAAAAGTTGTAAAAACACATTACAAGGCTATGGACCAACCAGTTATTGCAGTAATTTTAGGTTCCGACTCCGATCTACCCGTAATGTCGGAAACCCTAAAAATTTTTGAGGAATTTAATATTCCATACGAAATAACCTTTTCTTCCGCTCATAGATCCCCACAGTTAACAATTAAAAATGTAGAAAAATATAATAAATCCGGAGTTAAAGTAATTATCGCGGCAGCAGGACTTGCCGCTCATTTAGCAGGGGTTATTGCTGCACACTTTCCACTTCCTGTAATAGGAGTCCCCTTAAAAAGCGGTGCTCTCAACGGGGTTGACGCCCTTTATTCGGTTGTCCAAATGCCACCGGGAATTCCGGTTGCAACAGTTGGAATTGACGGCGCAAAAAACGCAGCTCTTTTGGCAATCCAAATTTTGGCAATTGCTGATAAAAAACTGGAGAAAAAAATTGTTGAATATAAAAATGGTTTAAGTGACGACGTTATTAAAAAGTCCGCAAAACTTAAAAAAATCGGCTGGAAAAAATATTTGGAACAGCAGTAATTGAAAATTTAAAATTTAAATATGGTTAGTAAGCAAAAAATCGTCGAGAATATTCCAAACGTTTTAAAAACAGTTAATCTTCCTACAAAGTTTGGGAAAAAAATACAAGGCAAAGTTAGAGATGTTCATATCGTAGCTGATAAAAGAATAATTATTACAACCGATAGGCAATCTGCTTTTGATCGCATATTAGGACATATTCCTTTTAAAGGCCAAGTTTTAACCCAGTTAAGTGAATTCTGGTTTGATAAAACAAAAAAAATTGTTACCAATCATTTAATTGCAACTCCTGATCCAAACACAATGGTCGTTAGGGAGTGTCAGTTAATTCCGGTTGAGATGGTTGTTAGAGGATATTTAACTGGTGTTACTTCCACTTCCACATGGACTGCATATGAAAAAGGAGAAAGGATAATTTATGGAATCAAATTCCCAAATGGCATGAAGAAAAACCAAAAGATGCAAGAACCTATTATTACCCCAACTACTAAAGCAGATATTGGTAAACATGATGAAAAATTAACCAGAAAAGATATTATAAAAAGCAAATTACTGCCGGAAAAACTTTATAAACAGATGGAAAAAGTTTCTCTTACTCTTTTTGAAACGGGGACAAAAGTCTGCACCAAAGCAGGAATTATTTTAGTTGATACAAAATATGAATTTGGTCTTTATAAAAATAAATTAATGTTAATTGATGAAATTCATACTCCGGATTCTTCCCGATTTTGGAAAAAAGATTCTTATAAAGAAAGATTTAAAAAGGGACTGGAGCCGGAAAATTTTGACAAAGAATTTTTAAGAATCTGGTTTAAAGAACATGGATTTTCAGGAGAAGGAAAGCCGCCGAAAATGCCGGATGAATTTGTAGTTAAAGTGAGTCAGCGCTATCAGAAAATCTATGAAATGATTACCGGCAAAAAATTTAAAGGAGACATATCTGGAGAAGTTGATAAAAGAGTTGTCAAAAATTTAAAACAATTTTTTTCTTTTTAATCTGCACTAATAAAAGTTCTTGAAGTTTCTTAAAAATACATTTACAATATTTGAGCTGTCCCACACAAATGGTTACAAGAATTGAAATTATTTCAAAAATTCCCGATCCAAGAGCAATTGCTAAAAAGAGAAAATTAGAAAGCTTTGGGTATAAAGGAAAAATAGAAAATGTCTTCTTAACAGATGTTTATACCATTGAGAAAAACTTTGGAACTAAAGAACTTGAAAAAATTACGATCTCTCTTCATAATCCCGTTAACCAAGAAGCTTTTGTAAACAACATTATTCCATATAAATTTGACTGGGCAATTGAAATTGGATTTTTACCCGGAGTTACCGATAACGTTGCAAATACCACTAAAGAAATAATTGAAGATCTTTTAAAAATTAATTTCTCGCAAAAAGAAGGCGTTTATTCTTCGCAATTACTTTTAATCAAAGGTTCTCTTGGTAAAAGAGAAGTTGAAGAAATTTCCCTATCATTAATAAATCCTCTTATTCAAAGAGTCCATGTTAAAAGCTTTTCTTCATTTAAAAAAAATGGGGACATGGATAAAATTGTTCCAAGAGTAAATTTACAAAATAAATTAAAAGTTGACGACATTAACTTAAATATTTCCGACGAAGAATTAATAAAAATTGGAAAATCAGGAATAGAAAATAAAGATGGGACAAGACGTGGACCTCTTGCCTTAAGTCTTGAATATATGAAAGCAATTCAAGAGTATTTTAAAAAAATCGGCAGAAAACCAACTGATATTGAAATAGAATCTATAGCCCAAACATGGTCTGAACATTGCAAGCATACAATTTTTGCCGATCAGATTGATGAAATTCAAAAAGGACTTTTTAAAACATATATTAGAAAGGCAACTGAAGAGATTAGAAAGAAAAAAGGTAAAAAGGATTTTTGTTATTCTGTTTTTACTGATAATTCCGGAGCTATCGAATTTAACGAAAAATATTTAATAACCCATAAAGCAGAAACTCATAATAGTCCATCAGCTCTAGATCCATTTGGCGGAGCGATAACAGGAATTGTTGGAGTAAACCGGGATGCAATCGGTTTTGGACTAGGAGCAAAACCAATCGCAAACATATTTGGATACTGTTTCGCTGATCCAAATACTAAAAAGGTTTTGTATCGAGATAAAATTCTAACCCAAAAGCAATTGAACCCAAGAAGAATTTTAGATGGAGTTATTGAAGGGGTTAATGTCGGAGGGAATTGCTCCGGAATTCCTACTCCCCAAGGGTTTGTTTTTTTTAACGAACGGTACCAGGGAAAACCATTAGTGTTTGTAGGAACAGTGGGTTTAATTCCTAAAAGGATCAACGGTAAAAATTCCTGCAAAAAAGCGGCTAAAAAAGGAGACTATATTGTTGTTGTTGGCGGAAGAGTGGGACAAGACGGTATTCATGGTGCAACTTTTTCTTCGGAAGCCCTTGACAGTGGAAGTCCTGCAACTGCTGTTCAGATCGGAGATCCTATCACTCAGAAAAAACTAAGTGATGCAATTGTTAAAGAAGCAAGGGAAATGAATTTATACAGCAGTATTACCGATAATGGTGCAGGGGGAATTTCTTGTTCTGTTGCGGAAATGGCAAAAGAATCAGGTGGGTGTGAAGTAGATTTAGATAAAGTTCCGCTTAAATATCCCGGACTTGAACCATGGAAAATCTGGATTTCTGAATCCCAAGAGAGAATGACTCTCTCAATTCCTAAGAAAAATTGGAAGGATTTTTCAAAACTTATGGAAAGACGTGGTGTAGAAGCAACAATTATTGGAGAATTTAACAATTCCGGGATTTGTAGAGTTAATTATAACAACCAACCTATTATGGAAGTTGACATGGATTTTCTACATAACGGCTTGCCGCACCGAATAATAAAAACTAAAGAACCTAAAAAAAATCTTAAAAAAATAAATGTACCAAAGCAAAAAAATATTCAAGAAATATTTTTTAAGATGCTTAAACGCTTAAATAATGCAAGTTTTGAATTTATCTCTTCCCAATACGACCATGAAGTACAAGCAAGTTCGGTATTAAAACCTCTAATTGGAAAGGGACGAATAAATAACGAATCGTCTATAATTGCACCTGTTCTAGGCTCTAAAAAAGGCGTTATTCTTTCCCAAGGACTCTACCCAACCTATTCGGAAATTGATCCTTATAATATGGCGGGAGCAAGTATTGACACTGCAATTAGAAATATTATTGTAGCAGGCGGAGATATTGATAAGATTGCAATCTTAGATAATTTTTGCTGGTGTAGCTCAAACGATCCCGAAAGACTTTGGCAATTAAAAGAAACGGCAAGAGCTTGTTATGATTTTGCTAAAATTTTTGAAACCCCTTTTATATCCGGGAAGGACAGCATGTTTAATGACTTTAAGGGGTATAACGAAAAAGGGAAAGAAATTAAAATCTCTGTTCCTCCTACTCTTTTAATATCGTCTATTGGTGTTACTAACGACGTATTAAAAATAAATTCAATTGATGTAAAAATTCCGGGAGATTTAATTTATTTAATTGGTAAAACCCAGGAAGATTTAGGTGGATCTGAATATTTTGGGCAATTAAAAGTTAAAGGAGGAAAGATCCCCGGGATAGATGCTTTTAAAAATAGAGCGATGTATAAAGATTTTCATAAAGCATCTAAAAAAGGTATTATTGCTTCGGGAATTGCGGTTACAAGAGGTGGGGTTGGGGTAGCTTTGGCAAAAATGGCTATGGCAGGAATGCTTGGAATAGAAGTGTCTATTAGAAAAATGAGGGGGGAATTAACCAGAGACGATTTTGCCTTATTTTCCGAATTCCAAGGAAGAATAATTGTAACTATTGCGCCAAAAAATAAAATTAAATTTGAAGAAATCATGAAGAAACATGATTTAGCTCAAATTGGTAAAGTCGGAAAAAATAACGAATTTATCATAAAAGGTCTAAATGATAAAGAAATTATTAGAACTACTGTTAAAAATTGTTTAGATATTTATAAATCTAGTTTTAAGGGATATTAATTATGAAAAAACCAAAAGTTTTAGTTTTTTCCGGATACGGATTAAACTGTGAAAAGGAAACAAAATATGCATTTGAGCTGGCTGGAGCAACCGCAGAGATAATTCATATTAATGATTTAATTAATGGCATTAAAAAAATAAAAGATTACCAAATCCTTGCCCTTCCGGGAGGATTCGCTTATGGAGACGATACAGGATCGGGAAACGCATTTGCGAGTAAAATTAGAAATCATTTATGGAAAGATTTAGAAAAATTCCTTGAGGAAGATAAATTAATTATTGGCATATGTAATGGCTTTCAAATAATAGTAAACCTTGGGTTATTACCGGCAATTGACAGACAATTTGGCAATAGAGAAGTTGCTCTTTTGATAAATGACAATACCAGATATACCGTACGATGGGTTGATTTAAAAATAGAAAATAAAAGCCCCTGGCTTAAAGGAATAAAAGAAATTTCTTTGCCAATTGCGCATGGAGAGGGAAGATTTTACGCTCCGAAGGAAATAATAAAAAAGATAAAAGAGCAAAACTTAATTGCGGCGAAATATTTTGAAGGAGAAATTTGTAAATTTCAAGATCTTAAACCTAATCCTAACGGCGCACTTGGGGACATTGCTGCAATTACGGACAAAACGGGGAAAATATTAGGAATAATGCCTCATCCGGAAAGAGCAATATTTTTTACCCAACTTCCCCATTGGACATATTTAAAAGAAGTTAGTAAAAGAAATAAAAAAACAATTGGGAAATACGGACCGGGATTAAAAATATTTAAAAATGCTGTAAATTATTTTAAATGAAAAAAATTAAATATTCAGACTCCGGAGTAAATTATGATATTCTTGATCCTGTAAAAAAGCTTGCACAAAAATCTTCTAAAAAAACCTCGGGTAATTTAATTAGCAATGGTTATAGCGAGATCTCTGATAGCCGGGGAGAGTCTGCATTTGTTTGGAAACAGGGAAATGTATTAATGGCTTCTGTAATTGAAGGATTAGGAACAAAGAATTTAGTTGCAGACGCAATGGAAGAACTTACAAAAAAATCTTATTACGAAATAATCGGTCACGACACTATTGCAGCAATTGTTAATGATTTGCTTACTGTTGGAGCGACTCCTCTGGTTGTTCACGCATACTGGGCTGTAGGAAATAATAATTGGTATAAAAATTCAAGAAGAATTAAAAAGCTTGTTTTGGGATGGAAAAAAGGGTGCGATTTAGCAGAAGCTACTTGGGGAGGTGGAGAAACTCCGGCTCTTAAAAATATTATTGAGCAAAAAGCAATCGACCTTGGAGGATCTGCGGTTGGAATAATCAAGGAAAAAAAGAATTTAATCTCCGACAAAAAGATTAAACCAAATGACAGAATTATCTTAATAAAAAGCAACGGTATAAATGTCAATGGAATCTCTTTAACCCGTGTTATTGCTCAAAAACTTTCAAAAGGATTTGCAACAAAAATGAAAAATAAGAAAATGTTTGGAGATGGAATTTTAAGCAAAAGTAATATTTATGCAAAACTGATTAAAAATTTACAAAAAGAAAATATTGACCTTCATTATTTAGCAAATATAACAGGACATGGTTTAAGAAAAATTATGCGCGGTAAACCTGAATTAACTTATGTTTTAGAGAAAATTTTTCCTCCCCAAGAGGTTTTTAATTTTATTCAAAAACAGGCAAATTTATCCGATTACGACATGTACGAAACATATAACATGGGGCAGGATTTTACAATTTTCGTTCCCGAAAAAGAGGTAGAAAAAACCTTAAAAATTATTACCAAGAATAAATTTAAAGCAATAAATGCCGGTTTTGTAAAAAGGGGCAAAAAGCAAGTGTTAATAAAGCAGAAGAATATAATTTACGAAGGCAAAAGCCTCGATTTAAGATAACTATTCCCACTCTATGGTTGCAGGTGGTTTAGTAGTAATGTCGTAAACTACCCTGGATATTCCAGGGACTTCGTTAACAATACGGGATGAGATTTTTTGCAATAAATCATAAGGAAGTCTTGCCCAAGTAGAGGTCATAATATCTTTTGACTCAATAATCCGAAGCGCAACAACTTCTCCAAAATTTCTACCATCTCCTTTAACTGCCGTGGACTCTGCTCCGGACATAACAGGGAATGACTGAAATACTTTATTAAGCATTCCTGCATTCTTCAATTCTTCTATTACTATTTTGTCTGCAATTTTTTCATTTTCGAGCCTCTCTTGTGCGACCTCTCCCCTAATCCTTACCGCATATCCCGGTCCGGGAAAAGGCTGTTGATGAATAAAGTCATCAGGCAAACCCAATCGTCTTCCGATTTCCCTTACTTCATCTTTATAAAAGGTTCTAACCGGCTCAATTAACTGAAGTTTCATGTTTTTGGGTAATCCTCCAACATTATGATGGCTTTTAATTTTTGCCGAGTTTTTGGTTCCCTTACTTTCTATAACATCTGAGTAAATTGTCCCCTGCATTAAAAACCCGACTCTTTTCCCGCTTTTAATTAACTTCGTCATTTCCCTTTCAAAAAGCTCAATGTAAAGATTGCCGATGATTTTTCTTTTTTTCTCAGGATCTATAACTCCTTTTAATTTTCTGAGTGTTTCTTCTTGAGCATTTATAATATCAACTTTAATTCCTATATGGGCAAAGATTTTTTTAACATGGTCTTTTGTTCCTTCACGCATTAATCCATTATCAACATATATTGGCACAAATTTATTCCCAATCGCTTTTGCTGTTAAGACTGCCGAAACAGTTGAGTCAACCCCTCCGGAAACAGCACCCAAAACATATTGATCTCCAGAAATTTTTTTTATCTTTTCTTCTATCTCTTTTATATTTATTTCTGTTTTTTCTATTTTCTTTGCCTCACAAATATCAATAAAGTTTTTTAATACTTCATCTCCAAATTCCGTATGATCTGCTTCCGGATGAAATTGAACTCCATAAATCTTTCTTTTTTTATCAACAACAAAACCGACTCTAACATGCTCTGTTGAACCAAGAATTTCAAATCCGTTTGGCAAAGAAACTACTTCATCTCCGTGACTCATCCAAACCGTGAACCTCTGCGGCAAATCCTTTGTAATTCTTAATTCTAAATTCTTAATTCCTAATTCTAATATGGCGGGTCCGTATTCTTTTTTTCCCGAGATTACTTTTCCTCCCAAAAGCTTTACCGTCAGCTGAAGACCGTAACAAATTCCCAAAACAGGAATTCCTAAATTAAATATTGACGGATCTATAGTAGGGGCATTTTTTTCGTAAACACTTGCGGGACCTCCCGATAAGATAATTCCCGAAGGTTTTTGTTTTTTTGAAAGA
>Ga0172370_10004843_pt1 | contig 17742 bp, 16 predicted proteins | sample LakKiv5m_FD_114538 | JGI IMG/M metagenome (GOLD analysis project Ga0172370, IMG submission 114538) | Freshwater microbial communities from Kabuno Bay, South-Kivu, Congo - kab_022012_11.5m | ecosystem: Environmental > Aquatic > Freshwater > Lake | place: Democratic Republic of the Congo...
AGTCATGAGGAGATTTTAAGAGTTTTTGCCGTTATTACAAGAAGAAACTACTATTCCACCAACACCAAATGTCTATTAAGCCTAAATTTATTCCTTCCAGCAAGGTTAAAACTTAAAAAGCATGTTATCATGGATATTGAAATTCTCTACAAAGTTGAAAAAGATTCAAGAAAAAATTTACCTCTCGAGATCGTCGGTAAATCACCAATTGACTTTTTTGTAAAAGTATTCAATGTCAGAGAAAAAACTAACGAATATATTTCTTGCAAAGATCATATCCTCGAAAAACTCAAGGCCAGCTCCTGTGCCACCCCCTTCTTTCCAAGTTTGGTACTAATTGATGGAAATGAATACGCAGACAGCTCTGCACTATCCAATCATATTGATGACACTATCCAAAGGCTAGCTAATGACTCAAACAATAACGTGGTTTGTGTTTTCAACAATCCAATAAAATCAATGCTTAAACCAACCGCTTTGATTGGCAACTTTCTTTGGGCAATATTGGTTGGAATATATTTTGGGGATTTTAAGCTTTTTCTCAAAAAGGCAAACGTATTTTCAAGGTATAAAAAAATTATCTCCTTTTCCAAACTAGAAAATGTAACAATAATAGAAAATGACCTTCCTATTTCTGTGTTCTCAACTAACAAAGATTTGCTTTTATCAGTTTTTGAAAACGGCAAAAAGAAGGGTTGGTTGTTTACACGAACATTTCTATCTAAACATACATCTGTAGTCAACCTCAAAGGTTGACTAGTAACTAGTCGACAACACATTTCTATCTACACATATCGCACACAATAAACTTTCTCCTAACAAATAAACAAATTCCCGCACGTGCGGAGATTTGTATATTTGAAAATCTTCCCTCTTTTCCCTGTGTTATTATAAACATATGGATAATACGGGTTTTGTTTTTGGAAACGGAGATAAAAAATTCGGCAACGGGGATAAAAATAATCGTAAAGCTAAAACTTGGGAACCACCAAAAATAAGCCACGAAGATATTAAAGAAATCTCCAAAGTTATTGATGTATCAAACAAGAGTTCGGCGTTTATAAAATCGCATTACAAATCGTTAGAGATATTAAAATTTATAAGTGACTATTTTGATGAAGTAACACAATCATACCCCTCCATATCAAGAATCAATTGGCTTATTAGAACGCGAGAAGAAAAAGAAAATAAAAAATTTAATAAATTAAGACTAGAAAGAACAATTAATTCCCTTAAAAGGAAGGAATTAATTGAAGTTAAAAACGAGCAAATAGAACTAACCAACAAGGGTTCTTTTGAGCTTCTAAAGGTATCACTTGAACAGCTTACAATTATAAAACCTTTAGTTTGGGATAGGTTGTGGAGATTAGTTAGTTATGATATTCCAAAAGACATCGGGTGGAAAAGAGATGAACTAAGAAACTTTTTGCAAAATGCCGGTTTTTGTAAAATTAACGATAGTCTTTATATCCATGCCTACCCATGCGAAAAGCAAATAAAATATATAAAAGAAATTTTACAGTTACATGAATTTATGAACTTCTTTACGGTTAAAGAAATAGAAAATGATAAAATGTTTAAAGATTATTTTAGTTTGTAACATATGGAATTTGAAAAATACAAAAAAGACCTGCCTTATTCTTACACTTTTGGTTTTTATCCAACCATAGAACTTTTAGAAAAAGCGCCAAAAGTTGCAGGTAGAATAATTTTTCACTCTAAATCTAATCATAGCGAGGGAAAAAGTAAAATTTTAGATTTGGTAAATAAACTAAACATAAAAACCGAAACAAACGATAGGCAAATAGAAAAAGTAAGCCCCAAAGAAAACTGCTTTGCGGTAGGGATTTTTAAAAAATTCCAAAATAATATTAATACCACCAGTAACCATGTTGTTTTGGTTAACCCAGAAAATGCTGGAAATTTAGGAACAATAATTAGAACAATGGTTTCTTTTGGATTTAACGATCTTGCAATTATTAAACCAGGAATAGATATTTTTTCTCCAGAGGTTGTGCGATCTTCCATGGGCTCTATTTTTTCTATTAAATTTTCCTATTTTGAAGATTTTGATTCTTATAAGCAAAGAATGGGGATTCGTAACTACTTTTTCTTTTTTACAAACGGGCAAACCGAACTTAACAGTACCGAATTTAAAAATCCTTATAGTTTGGTTTTTGGATCCGAATCAAAAGGTTTGGATACTAGATTTCTAACGCTTGGAAATTCTGTAAAAATTCCTCAAGCAAATACAACAGATTCTTTAAATCTTGCTGTGGCAAGTGGAATAGTTTTAAGTAAATTATTCCAAGTTAAGGGATAGTTTAATTTGGGAAAGATCTTGGGGGGAAGAAATTTTAGAAAGATCGTTTCCTTTGTAAGTCTTAATTATATTTACTCCTTCTATATCTATTGCCACTCTGCTTGTTGATGCCATAAGTAAATTGGGTTCCTTAACTTCCCCGCTTGAGGGGCCTTTTGTTATAAAACATTTTCTTGCATCCATTATTACTAAATCGCATTTTATTACTTTATTAAGATCGGCAATTTTTTCGGATAGATTTTTTAAATGCATTGGAATTCTTTCCAATGGTTTTACAAGTCCTACAGAAAGTTTTAAGGCTCCAGTAAATCCTGCGTTTTTATGCGTTTTAAGGCAAGGAACAAGTATTACTTTATCGGCTTTTAAAAATATTTCTGGCAAGGAAACTGTTTTTAAGTATTTACCATTTGGAATATTCACCTTTACCCAATTTCCTTCTTCAAATACATAAATTCTTGGAGGGGTTTCCATTTCCAAAAGTTTAAACGCTCCCTTTTTTTCCATAACTTTTCTGGTGTTTAAGGAAACTGTGGAAGAATCGCCAATTGCTACCATTTTTGCCCCAACTTCGTATAGCATTTCCGTTAGTGCTTTTAAGATATCTATATTAGAAGAAGCAGGAAAAGGGTCGGCAGTATTAAAATTGGGTTTTAAAAAAACCACATCGCCTTTTTCTATAAACTTTTTAAGCCCCCCTAAAGGCTTTAATAATTCTTCTAAAGAATTTTTTAAATTGGTATTTGGAGTAATTTTATAAACTGGTGTCATATAAAAAAGCAGAGGGCAGTAAAAGCAAAAGACGCTCGCAAAGCCCTCCGACCGACTCAGTTGCACGATCCAATACGAACTTGCCGTCGCTCGTGGTATTTCCGCCAAGCACAGTTTCGCACCCAGTTACTCATAGCTATTTCAATGCTAGTCGGCATCAAACGGCACCCCATGTTGGGAGATACTAGCCCTCTCCTACGTTTAACAACATTGTGCCTGGACAAGGTGTAACCCTCCCTTCTTTTTAGTAGCCATCTTGTTAAGGGAAGTATTCTCCTTCTCCCCCCGCTCAAGATAAGATGCTGTTTCAGAACTCTTGAGCGATGTCTCCTTTTTGCTCACGGCGGTGGAATAGAAAACAATGGTAAGAATTCTTACCAATGTGTTCTATCCCACGGCTTTTTTAAGGTATTAACTATTTTCTTGGAAGCTGGGGGGTTGGGGCTACTTTAACAACATCTGTTGTTTTAGCTCCAGAACTTCCAAAGCTAGCAAATTGACTTGCCGACCACTGCGATTTAATTGCCATTGCATAGGCAACAACTGCCAAAAACAAAGCAATGAAAGTAATAACAATTAAATACGGCATTGTAGCTGTAAGGCTAGATACTTGAGATTTTGAATAAGCCGGAACGGATTTGGATCTTGCCTTTTTAGCCTTTATTGGCAAAGCCTTTTTAGCTTTCTTAGTTTTCATATTGGGCAGAAATTATTAATAATAAGTAATTATTATTAGCAATCCATTTCCCTGTCAATGGATATTTTTTAATTGGTAAATTTAAAGGTGGAGAGGATTTCCTTAAATAAGTCGTAGTTGATTTTCTTTTCGTCTGTTTGAATACTAATGCGATACAGTAAATCACGATCTCTAATGTAATATTTCGTATAAGTAATATCCATTTTCTGACCAGACACCTCTTGTTTCTTTATCCCAAAAACCATTAAAACATTCTCCACATCAAATTTAATATCAGAAGCAATCGCTTTTTCATAATCTTTTTTAAAAGTAATTTTTGCATCTTCATCTGAAAGAGAGGTTTGCTCGATTAGCAAACCATATGGAAAGTCCGATTTTCTAATGTATACCCCAGAATATTCCCCACCATCGCAGTAACCATCTTGACTAAAGGTAGAACAGGAATTGACATAAAAACCCTCTGGTACCATTATGCTAAATTTGTAAAACGGGGAATTGCTATTATATGTCTTCCAATCTTCGGTTGGATCGGGAGATAAATCCTTTGGTGTGGGTTTATCGATTGTTGGAATAGAAATTGGTCTATCAGGTTGTTTTTGATTGCCTTGCAGTAAAACAGCGGTAAAACCCAAGGCTACTAAAACAACCAGCACGACAAGAAGATATTTTGTTTGAAATAATTCTTTTTTCATTTCCTTGTAGTTATAATAACAGCAGGTGAATAGAAAAGCAATTTTTATTCAAAATGCCAACAGAGCGGGCATAGAGAGCAAACCAAACAAAAAAATACTTTTAGGTGATAAGATATAAAAGGCATGTTTAAACCTAAAAATACAAAAATTTCCGATCTAGCAAAAAAGTACCCCAAAACTATTAAAGAGCTTTCCGCAATTTTCAATAAATCAACCATTGTATACATTGACTTTGCTAATATTGTTCATTGGTCTGAAAAATTAAAATGACACATTGATCTAAAAAGGCTAAAACAGCTCCTGGATTCGTTTAAGTCGATTAAATTTGTGCGATTTTATAATGGGACATTGCAAGGTGATGCTGTTTCGGAGCGAATAATAAAAGACGCTAAGAATCTTGGGTATACAGTAACAACAAAATCTGTTAAGAAAATGAAAATTTCTATTGATGTCTCTGGAATACCAAAAGATTCAAGTACTGTCCTTAAAAATTTTATTAAAAAACCACTACTTCGTATGTTTGATGTTGGTACCATAGAAAATCTAAATACTAAACTTGCGGAGCTTAATAAAAAAGGTGTCGTGTTTTTAGAACAATGGAAATGTAATTTTGATGTGGAAATTGCTAAAGATATGTTTCTAGATTCCGAGCGTAATGGAATTACAAACTTTGTTTTATGGAGTGGGGACAGCGACTTTGCGGATTTAATAACACAATTAGTTAATGAGGGGAAAAGTGTGACAATTTTTGGTACTGCAAGAAGAGTATCGCCAGAGCTTTCGGAAACAGGCGTATTCATTTACGAGATATGGAAGTTAAAGGATTTTATTTGCTGGTCGAAAGAAATAAGAACTAAAGCAAAAGGGACTCACTGAGGAGCCCCTAAGCCATCGTTTTTTGATCGTTACCGATCCTTTAAAGGATAGCACACAATACATCCCAAATCAATTTTTAGTTGGTAAATTTAAAGGTGGAAAGGATTTGGTCACGAATATCTTTCTCAAAAGCCATAAATACAAATTGTATATAGGATTTTCCGTCAGGTCGGAGTCTGATAAAATATTGATTTTCTACAACATACCCAGGACCTAGAAAGTTTGTGAATGTGTTGTTACCAAAAGTAACACTCGATGATTTAGTACAACCCATACCCTCTTCACATGAAGATATCAACTTATTCGCTATCTCAATTTCTGTTTGTGTGGTTGGTAGATAAGTAATTTTTAGCCGAGGACCTGCCGAACTTCCTTTATAGGGATAATCTATTGCCTCAATAATGTAACTATTATAAGGATCTACTTGATAATTCGTTGGTGGGTATTTAAATTCGAAACTATTATTAACATCTGTATATGTTTTCCAACCTACTGTTGGATCGGAAGAAGGAGTTGTTTCGGTTGTTGTAGTAAGTGGTGATCGTTTAGAATTGTTTTGAAAAAGAACTGCGGAGAAACCAACCACAACTAAAACAATTAGAATAATAAGAAGATATTTGGTTTGAAATAATTCTTTTTTAATTTCCTAATAATTATAGTACATCCAACTAAACAATGTGTAAAATTAGGATTTAGAAATTAGATATTAGAAATTCCCACTTTTACCACTTAAAGTGCGCGAAGGCTTTGTTAGCATCTGCCATTCTAAGAGTATCTTCTTTCTTTTTATAAGCTGATCCCTCTTTTTTAACTGCCAAATTTACCTCTTCCAAAAGTCTATCCGCCATTGGCTTTCCTTTTTTTGCCCCCGCCGATTCCACAAGCCATCTTATTGCCAAAGCTTCGGATCTATCGTGCCTTAAGGGAACTGGCACTTGATAAGTTGCTCCACCCACTCTTCTGCTTCTTACTTCTTGCGAAGGCATTAAATTTCTTATTGCTTCTTCAAACTTAAGAATTGCTTCCTTTTTATCTTCTGAAATTTTTTCAAGCACGCTGTAAACAATATTTTGAGCGGTGCTTTTATTTCCACCAATCATAATTCTATTAATTACCCTTGTTACTACTTTGGACTTGTAGTTAAAATCTGTTTCTATTTGTCTTTTAAAATTTTTTGCTCCTCGTGCCATATTATTTTCTAACTAATTTTATTAAGCTTTTCCTCCTGAATCTCTTTTTGTTCCATACACACTTCGCGAAGTCTTTCTTTTAGCTACCCCCGCTAAATCAAATTTCCCTCTAACAATTGTGTATTTTATTCCCGGTAAATCTTTTACTCTTCCACCTCTAACTAAAACAACGGAGTGTTCCTGCAAAGCGTGCCCTTCCCCAGGAATATAGGCTGTTACTTCTTCCCCATTGGAAAATCGTACTCTTGCAATTTTTCTAAGAGCCGAATTTGGCTTTTTAGGAGTCATTGTTTTTACAAGAAGACAAACCCCTCTTTTAAAAGGAGACAGAATTCTTCTTTTTGTTCTATGCAAAGAAGAATAAACAACCTTTAAAGCAGGTGTGCTTTTTCTAGATTTTATATTTTTTCTTCTTTTTCTAATTAATTGATTTATTGTTGGCATTTTTACTAATTAACTTTCTAATTTTGCCCTTTCCCCAACTGGAATAAGCCGACCGATAATAACATTTTCTTTAAGTCCAATCAATTTATCTGTTGCACCTACTGAAGCTGCATCGGTTAAGACTCTTGCAGTATTCATAAAGGAGGCGGCCGATAAAAAGCTGTCGGTTTCCAAAGCTGCTCTGGTAATTCCAAGAAGAATTAAATGCCCTTCTGCCATTTCTCCACCTTCGGAAGCAATTTTAGCGTTTTCTTCGTTAAATCTATCTTTTGTAACAACTTCTCCTTGTAAAAATTCTGTGTCTCCAACTTTATCTACCTCTACCTTATTAAACATTTGTCTAACAATTACTTCCAAATGCTTATCGTTTAGTTTTACACCTTGTGAGGTATAAACCTTTTGAAGTTCCTTAATAATGTAGTTTTGAGTAGACATAATTCCAGCCACACTTAAAAGCTCGCTTAAATCTAAACTTCCAACAGTTAGTGCGTCTCCTGTTACTACTAAATCACCATCGTTAACCACTATTTCGGAAACTGGATCTACATTGTATCTAACCTCTGGAACCTCGGCATTTTTATCGGTAGATTTAACTATAATAAATCTTTTTCCAGTTTTATCTTCTTCCAACTTAACTTTTCCAGTAATTTCACTCATAATAGAAAGTGATTTAGGAGCCCTTGCTTCTAAAATTTCTTCTATTCTTGGCAAACCTTGTGTAATGTCTTTTCCAGCAACACCACCTGTGTGGAATGTTCTCATGGTAAGCTGTGTACCCGGCTCTCCAATAGATTGAGCCGCAAGTATTCCAACAGGAACTCCAATTTCTACCATCTTAAGATTTGTTAAGTCTTCGCCATAACACTTTTGGCAAATTCCATGAACAGATTCACAGGTTAAAGGAGAATATATTTTTGCTTCTGTTATTCCTGCCTTTTCAATTTCTTTTGCCATTTCCAAAGTTACAAATTCGCCTTTTTTAGCAAGCTTTTTTGCCCCTTGTTTTATATCTTCTGCCAAAAACCTACCTTTAATTTTATCGGCAAGAGAAGATAAGGGCATACAATCCTTGGCAGTAATTAAACGGTATTTTTCTGTTTGGCAAAATTCCATTCTTGTTAAAACATCTTGAGAAACATCTACCAACCTTCTTGTTAAATAACCAGCATCAGCTGTTCTTAGAGCCTTGTCGGTTATACCTTTTCTGGATCCTCTGGAACCTGCAAAGTATTCAAATCCCGATAAGCCTTCTTTGTAATTTCCTTTTATAGGCATTTCTATAATTCTTCCTGTTGGATCGGCAATTAAACCTCGCATACCAGCAATTTGTCTAATCTGAACTCTGGAAGCTTTTCCTGCACCGCCCGATCTAAGCATAAACTTTACTAAATCGTCATCTTTTAGCTCTTTCCAAGTTGCCTCGTCTACCTTTTCGGTAGTTTCTTGCCACAAAGTTTGCGAAAGAGATCTTTGTTCGTTTCTTGTAATTAAACCTCTTCTGTAGTTTAGATCTATTTCTTCGGCCTTTTTATTGGCTTCTTCCATTATGGAATCTCTAGATGAGGACTTTTTAAAGTCAAAAATCGCAATGGAAAGCCCGGATTTTGTAGCGTATTCAAAGCCAAGGCTTTTAACCGAATCTATAAATTCCACAACTACTCTTGTATCTTCGGTCTTTAAAAGCTTGTCAAAAAGATCTGAAAGTGAGGCAGTTCCTTCGGAAGCCGATTTACCAAAATTGGTATTTATAAATCCTAGGGATGCTGGAAATTTATTATTAAATATAATTCTTCCTGCGGTAGTTTCCAGTTTTTCACCATCTATGTAAACATCTATCTTTTGCCTAAGATTAATAACCATAAGATCCAGGGCCTGAAGAGCATCTTCCCTATCGGCAAATACCTTATGATATTTCTCTAAATGTGGATCAATTGTTGTAAGGTAATAAATTCCAAGAATCATGTCTTTAGAAGGCATGGCAATAAAATTACCATTAGAAGGCTTAAGCAAGTTCTTGTCGGAAAGCATTAAATCTCTAGATTCTCCAATTGCTTCTTCCGAAAGTGGCAAATGAACAGCCATTTGATCTCCATCAAAATCTGCATTGTACCCATCGCAAACGCAAGGATGAACCTGAATTGCATTACCTTCTATAACTCTTGGATAAAAAGCTTGTATTCCTAAACGATGAAGCGTTGGTGCCCTGTTTAATAAAACTGGTCGGGTTTTTGCCAAAGCTTCTACAATATCCCAAATTTCTCCGCCTCTTGCTTCTATAACATATTTAGCACTTTTAACATTTGGCGCAAGGTTTCTAAGCAAAATCTCTCTTAAAACCAGGGGTTTAAAAAGCTCAAGTGCCATTTCTCTTGGAATACCACATTCGGAAAGAGTTAAGTTAGGACCAACAACAATAACCGATCTTCCTGAATAATCTACTCTTTTTCCAAGCAAGTTTTGTCTAAATCTACCCTGCTTACCTTTTAACATATCGGCTATAGATCTAAGTGGTTTTCTGGATAACCTAAGAACTCTAGAAGAAGATCTTTGTTTAGAAGCATCTATAAGAGCATCTACCGCTTCTTGAAGCATTCTTTTTTCGTTTCTTATTATTATTTCTGGAGCTCCAAGATTTAGTAATCTTTTTAACCTTGTGTTTCTGTTGATAATTCTTCTATACAAATCATTAAGATCGCTTGTAGCAAATCTTCCACCTTCCAACTGCACCATTGGTCTTAAATCCGGAGGAATAACTGGCAAATGGTTCATTACCAACCATGTTGGTTCAATGTTTGCTTTTCTAAATCCTTCCATAACTCTTAGTCTCTTGGCAAGTTTTAACCTTGCTTGACCTTTGGTTCTGGTAATTTTGGATTTAAGTTTTTTTATCTCATCTACCAAATTCATTTCCCTTAAAACCCTTTGTAGAGCTTCGGCGCCAATTCCAACTTCACAAAAGCGATCCATATATTCTGCCATGTCCAAATATTCCAAATCGGTAAGAATAGAAAGGTGTTTTATAGAAGAAAGCTTTTTTTCTAAAATTGAATATTTTTTCTCTTGTTCTTCTTGCTTTAAAACTACTTTATCCCGTATATCCGCGCCTTTTTGATTGTATTTTAAAGTTATAGCTTGAGCTTGTAATTTAAGTTTTTCCTTATCCTTATTTTGGCTATCTTTTTTAAGCTCGGCTATTTCTTGCTCTGCTTGTTTTTTTAGGTTTTTAATCTCTTCCTCGGATCCCAGCAATATTTCGTTTCTTTTGGCATCTAAGTCTTTATCCAATAAACCAAGAACTTGAACTTTTTTATCGTGATCAAAGGATGTAACTATGTAAGATGAGAAATAAACAACTGCTTCCAAACTTCTTGGAGAAATATCTAAGAGCATGGCAAGCTTGGAAGGAATACCCTTAAAAAACCACACATGAGCAACAGGAGAAGATAGCGAAATGTGCCCCATTCTTTCTCTTCTTACTCTGGAATGAGTTACTTCTACACCGCACTTGTCGCAAGTTACACCTTTGTATCTTATTCTTTTATATTTACCACAATAACATTCGTAATCTTTGGTAGGTCCAAATATCTTTTCGTCAAAAAGACCGCCTTTTTCTGCTTTAAAAGTTCTGTAATTAATAGTTTCTGGCTTTGTAACTTCTCCGTAAGACCACGCCAATATATCATCTGGCGAAGCCACAGAAATTTTAAGTCCAGTAAAATCTTTTAATCTTGATAGTTTATTCATAAATTAATTATCTTCATTAACAGACTCTTCTAAATCTTTTTTATTTTCCCCTTCAGCAGATTCTTCTTCTTGAGCTTCGGAAACTGGTTCGCTTACCGGATCGCTACTTAATATTTTTAAGGCTTCGTCTGTTTTTTGAGCTTTGGTATCTTTTGGTAAAAGATCTTCGTCTACTTCGGTAACTTCTTCTTCCTTAACACCAACGGTTTCTACATTTAGCCCCAAACCATTAAGCTCTCTAACTAAAAGTTTAAAGGATTCTGGTATAGCCGATGCTGGAATTTTTTCTCCTTGAATCATGGCTCTATAGGCAAGGGTTCTACCAAGCATATCATCGGATTTTATTGTTAACATTTCTTGAAGAACATGCGAAGCACCATAAGCCTCGGTTGCCCAAACTTCCATTTCTCCAAACCTTTGTCCTCCAAATTGAGCTTTTCCACCAAGTGGTTGTTGAGTAATTAAGGAATATGGACCTGTGCTTCTGGCATGCATTTTATCTTCGGCCAAGTGATGGAGCTTTAGAACATACAAGTTACCAACAACAACTCTATTATCAAACTTTTCACCGGTTCTACCATCGTACAAAACTGCTTTTCCATCTTCTGGAAGACCTGCTTCTTTTAATGATTTTCTTAAATGTTCTTCACCAAATTCTGTAAATACGGGCACCTTATAGAAATTATTTGTTTTTTCTGCAATCCAGCCCAAATGAGTTTCGGGAAGTTGACCAATATTCATTCTTCCAAGAAGAGATGCTGGATGCAAAACAATATCTACTCTAGAACCATCTTCCATAAACGGCATATCTTCTTCTCTTGCAATTAAAGCAATAACACCTTTTTGTCCTTGTCTTCCTGTTAGCTTATCTCCAACAACTATTTTCCTTCTTTGTGCCACAAAAACTCTTATTTCTTTAATTACACCAGTTGGAAGATCGTCGCCATTTTCTTTGGTAAGCTCGGTTATACCAATTACTGTACCGTATTCTCCGTGGGGTAAAACCAGGGAATTATCTTTAACATCGCGAGATTTTTCTCCAAAAATAGCTCTAAGTAACCTTTCTTCTGCAGAAAGTTCTGTTTCACCTTTTGGTGCAATTTTTCCAATTAAAATATCCCCAGATTTAACTTCCGATCCAATAGCAACGATGCCTCTTTCGTCCAAATTTCTTAAAGCATCTTCGGATACATTTGGAATATCTCTAGTTATTTCTTCTGGACCAAGCTTGGTTTCTAAAACCTGAACAACATGGTCTTTAATATGAATAGAAGTTAAAACATCCTCTTTTACCAATCTATCCGAAATTACAATAGCGTCTTCATAGTTGTAGCCGTACCAAATCATAAAAGCCACTTTTAAGTTTGCTCCAATTGCAAGTTCCCCATCCAAAACTGCGGGTCCTTCGGCAAGAACTTGACCAGCTTTAACTTTTTGACCTGTTGTAACCACAACAGTTTGGTTGTAACAGGTATCCATGTTCGATTGAACATATTTTTGTACTTTGTATTCAATTTTTTCTTTCCCTTTTACAACTATTCTTCCTGCATCGGCATATTCCACAATACCGTCTTCGGCAGATTCGGTAATTGCACCAGAATTTCTTGCTGCAATTTCTTCCATACCTGTTCCAACAAAAGGTTTTTGTGGAAGAACTAAAGGAACGGCTTGTGTTGCTTGCTGACATCCGTATAAAGCCCTAATAACATCGGTGTTAGATATAAAAGGTATTAAAGAAGCAGCTAATCCAACTGTTTGCTGGGAATTTATATCCATAAAACTGGCAAGAGATACATCTCCTATAAAAAAATCCTTGCCTTTTCTAAGTGGAACTCTTTTATCTAGAATAAGTCCGTTGTTACCAACTTTTACAGAAGCATCAGTAATGTGAAATTTTTCTTCGTCGTAAGATGCCAAATATTCTATTTCGGAAGTTACTTTATAAGAGCCGTCTTTTTCTTTAATTATTTTCCTGTACGGGGTTTCCAAAAAACCATATTCGTTTACTCTGGCATAAAGGGCAATATATGTTATAAGACCAATATTTGGACCTTCCGGAGTTCTTACCGGACAAATTTTTCCATAGTGGGTGTAATGGGCGTCTCTAACCGAGAAACTTGCTCTTTCTTTGGTAAGACCGCCCGGTCCCATAACGGAAAGCCTTCGCAAATGATCCAAACCAGTTAAGGGGTTGGATTGATCTTGGTATTGGCTTAATTGACCACTGGCAAAAAAGGAGTGTACTTTGGCAGATACTGGTCTTGTGGATATTAAAACGGAAGGCTCGCAAAGTATGCCTCTTGGCTGAAGCGACATTCTTTCTTTAATATTTCTTTCCATTTGCAAAAACCCTACTCTAATTTGTGTTTGCAAAAGTTCCCCAACCGAGCGGACTCTTCTATTTCCCAAATGGTCTATATCATCGTATTCTTCACCGGTATTCTCGTTAAGAGAAATCATTCTAGAAATGATGCTTATTAAATCTTCTTTGTGCAAAAGCCTTCCTTGGTTATCTTGGGCAAAATCTAAATTAAGCTTTTGATTAAATTTAAACCTTCCAACTTTACCTAAAGAATATCTTCTGGGATTAAAGAACATTGTTTGAATAAGGGTTTTAGCATTTTCCAAAATAAGCGGTTCGCCCGGTCTTACTTTTCGGTAAATTTCAAGCAAAGCTTCGTTATAGTTAGAAGATGGGTCTTTTTCTAAGGTTGCTTCTATGTAGGAAAATTTGGAACCTTTTTCGGCTTCTTTAAAAGCTTCTCTAATATCGGAATCGTTTTCTAGACCAAAAATTCTAAGAAGTGCAGTTAGTGGAACTTTTCTTTTTCTATCTATTTTTACTGTTAAAACTCCGCTTTTAGAAGTTTCTATTTCTAACCAAGCTCCGTTTTTGGGAAGCAACTTTGCAGATGAAAAAAGTTTTGGATTTCCAGGATACTCAAGTGGCAAAAAATAAATTCCTTCTGATCTTGTTAGTTGATTTACAATAACTTTTTCTATTCCATTTATTATAAATGTCCCTTTGGGCGTCATTAAGGGCATTTCTCCCATATAAATATCTTGTGTTTTTGATTTTTTTGTTTCTTTTTCTAAAAGTGTTGCTTTAACATACCAAGGAGCAGAATAAGTCATTCCTCTTTCTACTGCTTCTGCTATGGAAGAAGAGGCTTTGTCAAATTTTGGAGATGAAAAACTTAATACCCAACCCCTACCGGTATAGTCTTCTATATCATTAATCTCTTCAAGAACATCTAGTACTCCGTGCTTTAAAAATTCGGAAAAAGAATCCAATTGGATTGCGGACAAATTAGGCAAAGGGAATTTAAAGCCCTCTTCAAAAAAGCCAATGCGCATTATTTTTTTATATAATTTCCAAAAACTTGTAAAAAAACAAGACCAACTTTAATCTGGTCTTATTCATATTATAGAAACCTTGGGAGTCTATCATGTAAAACCCCCTCCTGTCAAGCTAATTATTTTTATAAAATTTCGCCAGTTTCAATTCTATAAGATTTTAGCAAGAAAGTTAGGTTGCACAAAATCTAATTCCTCAATTTTTGTTCTGAACCTACCTGTAAATTCCCCTCGTAATTTTCTATCCTGAAATGTTTTATTAACTTTATGTTTAGCAATCTCAGCATTAAAGACCTCCAACTCTTTGCCGGATTCTTTTATTCTTAAATTTGCAGAGTTTATGTAACTATCGGAGATGTCTATTCCAATAAAACTACATCCCAACAGTTTGGCAGCAACAGCAGTTGTACCACTTCCGCAATAAGGGTCTAAAACCACTCCTTTTTCTTCGTCAAGGACAGAGTATATTGCCCTAACGGGAAGTTCCAAAGGAAAAGGTGCTGGATGAGAATTATTTCTTTCAGGAGGAAAACGCCAAATGGATGTAAGCAGAGAGTGTTTTGATTTTAACTCCCTGCCAATGTAATTATTACACTTGGGCTTATACAACCAAAATATTCTTTCTTCTACTTGCCAAAATCTCCACCCCCTAATGTTAGAAGCGATCATTCTATCCCAAATAAGCTCTTGTCTAATAAGCCAATCTGTTTTGCCTATCCAATCATAAGGGTGTAGCAATTTACCCTTTTCCCAACGAAGTTTGTGATTATAAAAAAAAGACCCACCGGGCTTTGTAACTCTGTAAATTTCGGAAAGCACTTTTATCTGCTCTTCTTGATATTCCTCTTCTGGAAATCTATCGTTTGAACTTGAGTATTTAACATTTTTCACAAGCCACCCTTTTTTATTTTCTCCCTTGTTGTAAGGAGGTGATGTAACCCCAACATCTATAAAATCATCTGGAAAAGATTTTAAAACGGTAAGGGCATCTCCCTGAATAATTTTATTTAGTAAACTATCTTGGTGATTTTTTAGCATTTTTAACAAGAAACAAATAAAATTCAGCTACAATGTTGCTTTTGTACCCCTCCAATACTGGATTATCTGCTAAATACGCAATTTTAAGCTTTCTTGATTTTATAAAATTCTTGTAGGAGAAACTGGCACTTCGCAAATACTGGCTTGGAATATCTTTCCCATTTGGAAATCTTTTTTCAAGTTGATTTTTAAGATTTTTAATAAACGATTCTGTTTTAAAAGGAAATTCAAAAATATAGAGCAATCTACCATCTACAAACCCACTAACCAAAATATTAAGATTTTTCTCAGCTAAATCCTTATTCAACCTTTTAAAGGTGTAGTCTGTAAAAATTGCCCCCACCATTAAGCTTACGAGATTTCTTATCTAAACTTCTAATATTTTGTGGCTTAGCTTCGCAATTAATACGCACTTCGGAATCAAAAGACGATTGTTTGTATCCATTGTAGCCAATTTTCTTTTCTGCGTGTTTGTATCCAGATAAGCTAACAGTAATAAACTCTCTTATGGACGAAGAATTCTTATCGTTAATGTACATTGTTAACAAATCTGTAAGAATGCTAATTATGTTATCCTTTGATTTTTCTAAAAGATAAGAAGAAACCGCTTGATGATTTTTTGTAGAATAAATCTCTATTAGACTAACTAAATCACTATTCATATTGTTTACAAAAACAAACTCTGCATTTACTTTACCGAAACTATACCGAATGTCAATAACTTAAGTAGCAGTGTATAAGGATATATCAAAGATGGGTTGCAATATTTTCGTTGTGTTTTTCTAGGGTTTCTGCAAAATAAGTTGTTCCATCGGATCCATCTAAATAAAACCAATAAGGGCTTTCTCTATAAGCATATACTGCTTCTATAGCAGAAATACTTGGATTGCAAATTGGGGCGGGTGGAAGCCCTTTATTTTTTCTAGAATTAAAGGGCGAATTAATTTCTAAATCTGCATTTTTTAAACTAGAAGGCCACCAGTTTTTAGAGACCCCCACAGCATATTGAATTGTTGCATCGGCATCTAAAGGCCATTCGTTTTTTAGCCTTTTTAAAAGAATTCCTGCCACAATTTCTCTATCTTCTTTTTTAGAAACTTCTCTTTCTACCACAGAGGCAAGAATAACCACATCTCTTTCTACAAGTGAAGATTTACTAAATAAAGGTGTTTTTCTAATAGAAAGCATTTTACTTTCGTAGGTCCCCTTTAAAGTATCCAAAATTAAGGAGGCCGAGGACATTTTTGGCAAAAAATAGGTGTCGGGAAACAAAAAACCTTCGTGGGGCTTGGCAATTTTTAAAAATTCATTGCCCAAATTTTCATTTCCAAACTGCTCGGAAATGTATTCGGCATACTGCTCTACTCGCCACCCTTCTAAAAATGTTAACTTTAAATCAAATGTTCCTCTTTGAAGAAAAGCTACAAGATCTACCAAATTGGCATCGTATGGAACTTTGTAATGACCTGCTTTAACTGTTTTTTTGCTGAAGTACAAATATATTTTAAACAAAGTTTTGCTGTTTATTAGTTCGTTTTTATATAAAAGCTCCCCAATATCATCTGTGGTATCTCCAGCATTTATTACAATATCGGCAGGAGGAATGCTTGCAAGTTGCTTATATTCCTGCAATTTTGCAACGGGGTAATTAACTTTTGCCAAAGCCAATCTGTAATAAAAATACAAAAATAACGGGCTACAAAGTAAAACAAAAACACCCAAAGCTATAAAATACTTTAAGTGTTTTTTTTCAAAAAGATATTTTCTTTTTTGCAGGTCTTCCATAGATTACTCTTCTATTGCTACTTCTAAAATAGAATCTCCAACTTGAATTTTTTTAGCAATATCCATGCCCGATATTACTCCCCCAAAGTTGGTATATTGCCCAGTTAACCAAGAGCAGTTATCGGTACAAATAAAAAACTGGGAATCGTTACTAACATTAATATCGGATGCTCTTGCTACTCCTAAAGAACCTAGTTTAAAAGGGGTGTTAGAAAGTTCCGTTTCCATATTCCCCCCACCAGTACCATTTCCTAAAGGGTCACCGCCTTGAATTACCCAGTCTTCAACCCGATGAAAGATTTTTTTGTTATAAAACCCGCTTTTTGACTTTTTTATAAAATTATTAACTGTTTTAGGAGACACCTTATTATAAAGTTCAACTTTAATATCGCCTTTTGCAGTTTTTATTGTAGCAATGTATTTTTCTGGCACTTTTTTGGTATTATCGTTTGGTAGATTTTCTTTTTTTGGAGTAAGAAAACCCACAATAAGAAGATAAAAGAAAATTACTAATAAAAATCCAATAATATATTTTCCTGGCATATGGGATGTAGTTTAACAGTTTAATAAATTACTTTAAAGCAGAAATTCCAGGCAAGCTACCTTTTGCCAAAAACTCTAGCATGGCACCTCCTCCTGTAGAAATAAAATCAAAATCTTTAAGTAGGTTAAATTTGGCAAGGGCAGAAATTGTATCGCCCCCTCCTGCAGTTTTATAGGCATTGCTTTTAGCAATTGCATTTGCAACTTCTTTTGTTGCAAATTCATGAAGACCATCTTCAAACTTTCCCAAAGGGCCTGCCCAAACAATAGTGCCTAGGTTATTTA
>Ga0172370_10004845_pt1 | contig 17738 bp, 9 predicted proteins | sample LakKiv5m_FD_114538 | JGI IMG/M metagenome (GOLD analysis project Ga0172370, IMG submission 114538) | Freshwater microbial communities from Kabuno Bay, South-Kivu, Congo - kab_022012_11.5m | ecosystem: Environmental > Aquatic > Freshwater > Lake | place: Democratic Republic of the Congo...
AAATTCCGATTTCATTATTTGACGATTTCAACCGAATATTTTCAATTCTGATTTGTCCGTTACTTGTGTTTGTCAAACTCAGAGTTCTATTATCCTGATTGTCAATACTGATTTTTCCAAAGCCAATGTCAGTCAATCCATCCAATGAAATGACGATTGCCTTCACATCAACGGAAGCAGTGCCTTTGCAACCGTTTGTATCTGTAACTTCGACTGAATATGTTCCTGTTTGGTTCACTGAAATGCTTTTTGTTGTTTCACCTGTATTCCAAAGATATTCTGCAAAATCTTCGGTTACGCTCAAAACAGATGATTCTCCAAAACATAGCATTGTATTGCCCGAAATTATTGGTTGTGGTTCATCGGATTGAATTACGGTTACAGTATCGTAACCCGAACAGCCACCGTCAGTTGTAACTTTTACATGATATTCGCCGATGCTGTTCACAATTATTGAATCACTCCTCTCCCCTGTTGACCATTCGTAGCTTTCGTACTGCTCAGCTGTTTTCAATATAACAGTTCCGTTACCGCAGATAACGGGATTTTTGGGTATTATTTCGGGTTTGACTTCATCAATAATTTCAACCCACAGAGAGTCCTTGCCGACACATCCCATCACCGAAGTTTGATGTGAAACAATTTTTCCTCTGCCTGCTTTGTACCAATGTACCTTAACAGTATCTTCCGAAACTCCGGGGACCAGACTGCCAAGTTCGACACCCCAGTAATATCCCGTTGAAGGATTTTTGTTTACGTAATAAGTTACTGTACTGCCAACACAGACAGTATCAGGACCTCTGATTTTCGTTTTCGGTGTGGGATAAAACAAAACATCTACTTCATCACTCGTACCTGTGCAACCCAAACTGTCAATGACACTAACAGAACATCTCGTAGATTTTGTAATAACAATCTCGCTTGTCGTATCTCCTGTTGACCAGTTGTAAACATCGTACTTTTCTTTGGTTCTCAGTTTAATCGTATCGCCTTCGCAGGCAGGAATATTTCCGATGATTTCGATTTCGGGTTTTATGTATTTATACTCAACAACAACACTGTCTGTACTTTGGCATCCGTATTCATTGGTTACAGTCAGGTAATATTTCCCTGCTGTATCAATCGTAATGCTCGAACTTGTTTCGCCTGTTGACCATGTAGCAATTTCTCCAATTATCAATTCAGTCCAAAGAGTAATAATCTGATTTTTGCATATTTTTAATTGATTTTCAGGCAAAATTTTTGCTTGAGGATGAGGAGCTAAAGCAACAACTAAACTAGATGAGTCAGTACACCCTCTTCTGTTTTCTACAAATAGTTTAAATACTCCCGGCTCCCATACTCTTATTATTGTATCTGTGATTATTTCTGAATATGATTCCCAATGATACTTATAATATTCATTATTTGGCGGAAGTTTCAAATCTATTCTCGTTTTTTTGCAAAGCCAAAGAGTATCATTAATAAACGAAACACCATCAATATAAATTTCCGGTTTTGGAAGTTTATGTACTGTAACATCAATTTTAAAAATTTTCTCGGTTACAGTATCAACAACTCTTAACCAATATATACCCGACATATCTCTTACTGCACTATCAATAACCGGATATTGTTTACCATACCCGGATAGTAAAGCTAATTTAGATTGCATTTTAAAAAACATTGAATCATTATCTTCTTTCAACGATGATACAGTCCAGTAATATTCAGAACCATCAAAAACAGGTTCGATAGAAGAATCATTTAATTTAAGTTGTTCACCTTCACAAATGTTAATGAATTTATCAAATTTTAGATATCCGGGAATAAATTTTGGAAATTGAGGATAACCTAAAATTGAATCAATATAGATATTATATCGACAATCTTCGTCTTTTTCATTTGGATATTTTATTTCCATTATTTTATCATTAAAGGGATAAGTTTTCTTATCATCAAGTTTAATACAATAAATTTTACCGTCAGGCGCTAATTGTATGTCTTCTATAAAATATAAAACGTCAATATCCTTATTCCTAGCTTTCAAATCTATAAGAAAAGCTGATTTTGTTATAGCTTTATCATCATTTAAAGCAATATCAAATTGGTATAATCTGGCTGTATCTTGTATATCGCGAGAATTTTGAACTAATGCATATAATTTAGTACCGTCAGGTGAAAATTCAGAACATATTATTCTTGAGTCATACTGGGGAAGGAAAAAATGTTTATAAAGAGAAATTACTCCTGTTTGTAAATCGAATTTGAAAATATTAATTTTCGTAAAATTATTTTCATTCGAGCGATAAATGAACAAACCAAAATATCGATTATCTGAAAATATAACATTTTTTCTCGTACGATTCCAAGAATTTGAATGAGGTTCATATATTATATTTTTTAAATTTTCAATTTGACTTGTTATAGGACCTGAAATATTTTTCATGCTATCATTGAATTTATAGGATTCAAAAGTATTGACAGAATCAAATTTTATCAACCATAAAGATTTATTTTCATCTGTTATAAATACTACATCTGTTTTATAAGATAAAGTATTCATTTCTTCAACCTTCCCAAATTGGCTTTTTGAGGATATGTCTATATAGTGATTATAAAAAAAGGAACTATTTCCTATTCTTGGTGCAAAATAAATAAGTGAATCTAAATTGTTTGGTTTGAATAAATAAGTTGGACGAAATGGATAATCATCATATAATGAAGAATCTATAAGGTTTTTTCCAAATTTATTATAAATTAAATTGTTACATGTATAAACGAGTAAATTACCATATTTATCAGATATTGAGTTAGTGCTACTACCTTGATTGTAATCCCAATATTTATTGATTAAGATACTGTCATAAGTACTACAATTACAAGTATCATGAATTAATACCGGATTCCCGTTGTAAGTATTAAAAGTAAATAAATCGGCATTGGAAGTATTTGAATCTAATGGTCCGCTATTCTCCATTACCCAATTGTAATTTTCTTTTTGAGAGTAACAGGTTATTTTGAAGCAGAAAATTATAGTAATAATCAATAAATATTTCATTATATTTTTTATATAAGAAAGGGAGTATGTTATTGAACATACCCCCTCAAAACATGCTATTTGTTAATTATAAATTTATCACTATATACAATTTGATTATCTAATAAAATATGATAATAATAAATCCCATCAGCCAATTTCTTAACATCGAATTTAAAAATTTCTTCAACAGATCCTTTATTCTTTGATAAATTAATAATGGAATTACCCAAAGAATTGAAAACCTTAAATTCGATATTTCCTGTTAATTTAGAAATGAAATGTAATTCAGTTTCACCAGTTGCTGGATTTGGTTTGATGTAACATTTTATATCATAATTTACAAAATCAGTTTTAACATCCATCGTTGGAATTGAACCTTCAATGTTATCTTGAGCATAACAAATATCTCCACATGGTGAAGTACAACTTGCTTGAGGATCATTATGGTCAATATCTGTTATTATTGCTTTGTGTAATAAATTATCCCAAATTATTGTATAAGTTGAAGAGCAGCATTGGTTATCGTTACAAGGTACTAAAAGTCTATCAAATCTATCCCAACAACTCTGTGATTGAAAAATGTAATCATCTAAATATAAATCATAATCATATTCTTCTGCCCTATCTGCCAATAAAGTTTTTAATGCATCTTGAAATATTTCATCTACATCATAACTGTTACAAGAATATTCAGTTCCTAAAACAATTTTTACCATTCTTAGTGCAAGTTCATCTTCCATTTCACATTGCTCATAAAAAATTGTATAATTGCAGGAACCAATAGAACCTGGTATATACATTGGGTCATTAGTATTAGTCCAATTAGTTTGACAAACATCTGATAAACATGAAGGTGGGTGATAAAATGGAATAGGACCTAAATCAACAGAATCTAACTCGTCACATACAATTTCACAATCAGAACCCGGTCCAATATTTTCACATGTACTTTCAACACTATTTTCTTTCCATATAACACTTGTTATTGAATTTTGCGAAATTAATTGATAATTCATGTAACAACAACATTCGTCACATTCTCCAAAGTCATAAACATAACGAGTAGGATTACTTTCTTCAATAATCTCAATACAAGACTTGATACCAATATTTATAGTATAACTATATGCTGTTGTAAATCCAAAAATTCCTCTAGCCCAAACAAGGAGTATTTCCGTTGCTTGTTGAATGATATCTCCATCTATCTCAGACCCTGAACAATCAGGGCATGGCACCAATTCAATTCTATCAATCTTCAATGAATACATCGTATCATAAGGATAGCTGGAATTTATACATATTCTTTTCTTATAATAAATTTCATAATCACAACCATTAACATTCCCGAATAAAACATCCTTGGGATATTCAGCAGGAGCATCTGACCAATCTTGGCAGTTGTAACCGGAAGGATCAGTTTCAGTACAACTTATGCAATCACTAAAAACATCAATACATGATAATATTAATACTATCATGATTCCTATAAAAAACATAATTCTTTTCATTTTCTTCTCCAAATTTTTATGTAACAAAATATTTTTTTAATTTTGCTACTAACAGTCAGGAAGTTTTTCCGTTGATGCGATCAGGAATTATCTTCCTGACTAATAATTTTTATACTGGCGAATCCTTAGTATTCGTCGGCACTTTTTGGCAAGTTCTATCGGTTTTTTAAGCATTTCGACACTCCTTCCTTTTGTTAAAAAAACTACTCCATTTATTCCTATTTATTAACAATTATGCAAATATAAAATAATTATTTCAAACTTCCAAATCTTTGTAAGTTTTTTATTTTTTGCACTTAGCCCGTTTTTCAGATGTTAGATTTTAGCTGTTAGAGGCTAGAAAAAAGGCAGACAGTAGAAAAAATTAAAACGTAATTCGTAATTGTTAATTCGTAATTTTCTTTCTCCCTTCTCCCAAACACTAAACCCCAAACCCTATACCCTAAACCCTAAAACCCTAAACCCTATACCCCAAACCCTAACATCTAATATCCAACTGCTAAAAACAAAATAAAAATAATTTTACAATAAAATCCATTACGTTTCATATCGCTAATATTATATTTGCACTGTCTGTTCTTTGTAATTATGCTTGAGTTATATAAAGAATTATAAATGTCATCTTTTTAAAAATTAAAAAAATCCCATGACAACGATGCCAATTTAATATTCTGTTATTATTAACTCATTATCAAATATAAAATTAGCTCAATTATATTATGTCAAAAGCCAAGTCAGATATATGACAAACATGACACTTTTTTTGAAAATTTTAATTTGAAAATTGATAGAAAATTGTAAAATTGAAAATTGAAAATTCTTAGTAAGTTTTAACTGAATAGCTCGAATAAATAAAAAAAGGCAGAATCAAATTTTGAAACTGCCTTTTTAATTATTCATCCTTCGACAAGCTCAGGATGACGGCTCAATGAACAGTGAACAATCCCATCTCCCTTTTTCCCTTCTCCCTTCTCCCTTTTCCCTTTTCCTTTCTCCTTTTTCACTATTCACTTTTCACTTTTCACTATTCACTTTTCACTAAGAGTTTTGTTCTTGTGTAATCTCCTGATTGATACTTGATATAATATGTACCAGTGAGCATTTTGTCTGTTTTGAGCTTAATGTCATATATGCCTTCATCAAAATATTCATCAGCCAAAACTAAAATTTCATTGCCGAGTAAATCGTAAATACTGATTTTCACATTATTGCCGGCAACAACTTTGAACCTGATATTCGTTGCCTCAGCCACAGGATTCGGGAATAATGAGAGTCTGTCATCGCCATTTTCAAATCCGGCAAGAGGATAATCCTCGACATCAACAGTTACACCCAGCTCGGTTGACCAGCAACTTTCATAACCTTTGTCTGTGTATGCAGCCAGTTCAATCTTCAATGTCGGATTATTTGCATAGTCAATATCAATGTCAATTTCAATATTTGTTGTTCCTGCATAAGGTCTGGCAACGATTTCCTGTGTACCATCAGTATAGGTTAACCTTATTAAATAACCCTGAATGTTATTTCCTGTATTCGGGTCAGACCAGTTAATAACAAGTTTCTTTGTGCTTCCATAGTAAACAGAACTTGAAACGGATGGTGGCATCAAATTGCCCTTGTTGTTCCAAAGTTCTTCTCTGCTGAAGTATTTGTCACATCTGCTTCCATCCAATCTCAGGATATAAAGATAATACTTACAATCAGGCAATGTATCGGATAAAGAATAATTAAATGTGCCAACATTTTCTTTGACAGTACCTATAAACAAACCCTTAATATCATTGGTATCGAGTGCAAGGTAAAATTCCATATCGGCAATATCTGTCATACCTGTATTATTCCATGTAGCAGTAATGTCGTTTTCCTGCCTTGTTACTACTAAATTAATATTCCTCTTATCAAAAGTTGCAAATACATCCCTGAAATCACCCGGTTTTGTCTGGTCTGGGTCTGAACCAGCAATCCATTGACCTGAAGGAAAATCTCCCTTAATAATCCAATAACCCTTTTTCCCATTGGCACCAGCTTTGAAAACAACATTTGTATCTTTTGGCGGGTCATCATCAGAATTATGTTTTCCACCATTGGGGTCAAGAAGATATGAACCCGGAACCTGAGTATCACTCATTATTCTGATGTAAACTTTGTCCATACCACCTGTCAGATTCAATGTATCGTTGTTAGCTATTGCCTGAGTACCTTCCTTCTTTCTTTGGAGCATTGGCAAACTCTGCCCTTCATATTTGTACGGTTCGAATCCCTGAACTTTTTCCTTCTTATCCCAATCTTTCCTTAAGATTCCATTTAGATTTTGAGCACCGCTGCCTATTGTTACGAAACCTTCCTGTCCATATACTTTATCTAAATCGAGTGTGAAATTTAAAATTCCAACAAGAGGACCGAAATTCAGATTTCCCATAACTTTTTTGTCCTGGAACCAAAGAGTGGTATTATGTAATTGTATCGGGAATTCATTTTCCCATAGCATTGAAAGAATATCATAAGGGAATTCATCGGGAAAGTCAGTAACTGTAACATCACCCTTAAATCCGCCCCTTAGTCTATCTTCCGGAGACCATTGATATTTAAATTGACCTTTTCCTTCCATTACATAATTCTGACCGTCAATACTGCCGGCTTTAATATCTCCATCCAAATCAACATGGGAGGTTATATTCATCATACCGGTCATAGGACCGACAATTTGCCACTGATTGTATGTATGCTCGAGCAACATTCTTGCTTCAGAAGCATTGAAATTAATTTTTTGCGGGAAACTTACATTTCCCCCTATATCAAATTCCAAATAATCAGGAGAAGCAGAAACAATTGTTCCGTCCAAAGTCATCTCCATTGGAGGATTGTTGACACCTGAAACAGTTCCGCCAACATTTCTGATACTCATACCTGTTTCTCCGATTATTGATGCCTCTCCCCTTGCAGAATAAAGATTGATAGAACTCAAATTTCCACCTTGTACTTCTCCCCAACCTTTTACGCTCAACCATGGTATTGTGAAATCACCATATAAAGCCAATTTATCGGTTGTCGCATCATACATCGCCTGTAAATTGCTGAAGCAGGCACTTGGGTCAGGGCTTAAGGAAGGCAATGTCATCTGATTCATATTTATCCCAGTTTCTTCGAAAATTAAATTAGAAAAGCGTATTGTATCTATCGGTTCTGAACCGCAACCTCCCTTTATTCCCGGCAAGAAGAAATATCCATTAACACCAATTCCTTCAGCAACCAATCCACCAATGAACCAAATTGGATCAGGATATTCAATAGGATACAATGTAACACCAAACAATTTTGTTGAATTTTTTATATTTTCTTCCGTAACTGTTGGAGTTAAAGTTTGATTCAAATAGCTAATTTCAACCTCGCCATTTAATAGATCATATTCTTTAGGCGGAGATAATGACGAATAAACAAACCACTTGCCGGTTGAATTTATTTTCTTCACAATTGTATCGAGTGTCATTGTACCCGTAAAGTGCAAATAACCATTTACAACAATGCCATGTCCATTGTTGCTGACTTTGCCGGGGTCGCCAGGAGAGAACCATTTATTATTTGTATCAGCCATAGCGAATATCATTTGAGGTTGTCCTGCTTCACTATATACTTTTGCCCAATCGTTAGATAATCTCGGTATGGGAAGAACAATAACAGCTCTTCCGGTTACGGCACTTTCGTAATTAGTTTTTGTTGCCGTGAAGGACATTGAATACTCGCCAAATGCCTGAGCTACAGGTATCTGATATTCAAACCGGAAATACCCCTCGGCATCTGTTTGCCTGTTGTCGGTACTTCCCGTAATTCCGTTAAGAATAGCCAAATCAGATTGTATCTTTTCACCCCTTTGGTCCTTGGTTCTGATTTCGAATACGATTAAATCTGCCCTGTCCGCCTTTATTTTTCCGCTCGGAGTAACATCAATTTTTAATCTGAGTTTTTCTACCATAGCAAAGACTTCTCCGGTTGCATCGCTCTCATGCACTCCATCCCAAGCCCTGACAACATAATAATATGTTGAATCCTCTGCAACATCGCTATCAATAAAAGTATTTGAGGAAGACGTAACGGTTCCGTTTAAAATATATCCGACCCCCGATGTTTTACTTTTGTAAATTCGGTAATCAGTTACGTCATCGGTAATGCTTTTTGTCCACCATAAGTGTATATTTGGATAGATAGCTGCTGCTACCGGATTACTCGGCGGTTCCGGATTCGGCTTTACAGGTCTTGCACTAACTTCTTTCGATGCCCTGCTCTCCAAACTTGAAGTATCATTAACCGCTTTTACGATATAGTAATATCTTATGTCGTTAGTTACGCTATTATCAGTATAGCTTGTACTCGTAATTGAAGAAGCCAAAGCATTACTGTACTGATTCGAATTTGTACTCCTGTAAACACTATATTTTACAGGGCTTGCCTGAACGGCATTCCACCTTAGTATTACCTTTTTGTCGCCTGAAGTCGCAGTTAAATTTTTTGGGTCGTCCGGTGGCACTGGGTCATGAAGAGTGGAAGCCCCTGCAACCGTAGTTGTTGAGTTGCTTTCCATAGCTTTATCATTATCATAAGCCGTCATATAGTAATAATATTGAACATCATTTCTTACCGAATCAACATAAGAAGTACTTGTGCTGTTTATGTTATCTTTTTTTAAATTGAACTCAGTTTCTGAAGTCCTTCGATAAATTCTGTAAATTACATTAGCATTTGCAGAGTCACTAACAGCCCAGTTTAAAGTTACAATTCTCGGACCATTAGCAGCACTCAAATTCTTTGGTGGAGAAGGTGGTGCAGGTATATCTGTAGCGGCTCTTATGCTTTTATAAACACCATCTCCAGTACCACAATAAAGATAATTATTATAAACTTTTAAAGCACCATTACCGACATTTTTCCATCCCAAACCACGTTCTACCTGAGTCCATCCATTTCCACTGTTAACAGAACGATACACACCGTCTAATGTGGTTCCGACAAAGAATAAAGTATCATTAGCCAAGCAAACCGCAGTTACATGCTTATTACCTAATCCGCTACTCATTTGTGTCCAGACAGCCCCGTTATTGGTAGTTCTATAGAATCCGTCGTTTTCAACACCGATGAAAATATGACCTGATACGTTAACAGCAATAGCTCCAATATCCTTATCGGCTCCTGTCCGAATTTTCGTCCAATTATCCCCATTATCACTCGATGAGTAAACATCACCGTAGTAATTTCCCGCAATCAAAGTACCTGTTGAAGTAGCTGACATTGCCATTATTGCACCTAATGAATTGGATTTTTCATTCCATGTTGCACCGGCATCGCTTGAAAACAGAATTCTTCCTGTATTTCCGGAATAAACACTTGTACTAACAAAAATACCCGCAGAAGTGCTAACAAAAGAAGATACTACTTCCATTAGACCTAAAGTATTTACAATGGGCCAACTACTACCTCCGTTTGTAGTCCTTTTAATAACTCCGGTCAATCCGGAACCTGTTCCAATTAAAATATTATTATTGTCAATCACAAGTACAGCAGAAACACCGGGACCACCCGCATCATACGGTTTTGTCCAATTACTGCCTTGATTTGTAGTAAGGAAGACAGCACCTTTGTCTGTTGTTTCTCCAGAACCCACCCAAATATTTCCACCACTTGTAATGTAAAGTGCATTTGCCTTTGAGCTTGAGTCAATACCGATTTTCTGCCAGAACATGCTTTGTGAAAAAAGTGCATTGGTAGCCAAAAACAGTATTGTCCAACCGAGTAGTATTAATCGTAACTTCATATTGACCTCGCAATTTATTAATGTATTTTAATGATTCCTTAACTTTTTAGATATGTAAAATATTAAATATTATAATATAATACAAATATTTTTTTATATGAATAAAGAATTTCTAAATTAGAAGTAAGATATAACTTGTAAAAGAATTGAATTAAGGAAATAGTGGATAATATTTTGTTATGGTGAAATTCGATAATAAGTTTAAGCAAATTTCATTATAATTATCCTTTCTATACTTAAACAATTATCAAACATGAAAAAACATTTGAACTGAAACACCAGAATTATCTATTTTATATTCAGCACCATCAGACAATTCGTTAATGAGAAAAACACCTCTTCCACTTGCTTTTAAAAGGTTTTCAGGTTCACGAGGGTCTTCAATTTTTTCCAAATCAAAGCCCTCTCCTTCATCTGATACATTGATTGTTATTGTTCTCCCTATGACTTGCACCTCGAATAAGATTTTCTTATCCAAATCGAGCTGATTCCCGTGAAGAACAGCATTATTTACTGCTTCTGAAACTGCAATTAGAAGATTATAAAAAGTTTCATCCTTAATTGTCAACTTGTCTTTTAGTTCAAACAGAAATGGTTCAATTTTCTTAATAGCATTACGCTCACTTGGTAATTCCTGTTTGTATTTATATTTAAATTCGTTCATAAAATTCACAAATCAATTCTTGTTAACATCATCAGATTGGGTATCTCTTTATAGCCAGTAGTCCTGTTAGTTTTTTGAAACTCGTACCAACCTCTGAACTCGATTGAGATATTATTTTTTGTTCTAAAGACAATTGTAGCTTCAGGTGCAAAAGAAATATGCCCAATACCAATGCTACTAAACGCATTAGTTCCAAGATTCTTTTGTTTCAGCTCAAAAAATCTTATTCCGCAACCTATATCTAAATCTTCATAAGAAATATTATGAACCAAGAATTGTATAAAATGCTCATAATTGCTTGTTTGCGGAGTTTCAGCAAAATTATCCCAAAACAGTATTCCTTGTTCGTAATACCTGAATCTTAAATTTGACTGCAAATTAAATTCTTTCGATAGTTTAAAATAAATTGAATCTTTGTACCCAATCTCCCTTATGCTATAGCTTTCAATATTGCCTGTCAGAACCTCAAAATCATAGGAATAGTAATTAGCCGAAACATAAAAGAGTGCATCATTTTTAAATCTATTGGAATTTAATGATACTCTGGGACTCAGCTTAATTCCCCTCCACCAGTTGTTATCAGCACTTCTGACAGATTTAATATAAACATAATGAACCATTTGAACTTCTGCATCGAATCCGGCATAGAATAAATCTGAAAATCTATGAAGGTATTTAATATTTATTGCAGTTGAAAATTCATCCCTATCATCGTTAATTTCTTCACTTGGAGTGTCATATCTGTAAATGGAAAAAAACAAATTTGTTCTCAGTGTATCATTCTTTGATAAAGTGTAAGTTCCCTTAGTTCTTAATTGGGTTGTTGAAGATAGGTTATCAAGTTTCTTTTCGTTATTAAACTCAAATTTAAAATCCTGTTCGCTAATCTGAAACTTCCTATTAACTATGTTTTTTTCGTCTTTTGTTGAATAAATCAAACCTAAGGATTGTTCAAAATGATTTGTTTGATAAAAAATTTCTCCGGAAAAGTTCAAATTTAATTCATTCCTTTTTTTTTCTAGAGAAGTCGAGTTATAACCCTCGAAGAATTTATTATAGCTATGAGAAACATCTTTATCATCTGCTATGATTCCAATAGCACCAAACAGATTATCGCTTAAACCAAAATCCACAAATAATTTAGCAGTAATGTTATCCTCCAAACGGTTTTTTATCGAACCTTCATCAACATCGGACAAAGCTACAGGATAATAAAATTTCCTATAACGAATATCAATTTTCATTCTGTTATTATTGTCAAATTCCCTGAATAAATTACCTTTCATATCCAACAAGGTTTTAACTCTTCCATCATTCAAGCCGATATATTCTGCATTTGTGTTTGCATTAATATAAAATTCATCGAGATTATAATTGAGCAAATCCGAACGCAGGTTCATAGCAATTCCTTCTCCTTTTACATCTCTTTGGTTATTAAACTCATACCCAATGTTGGATTCAGCAGTAAAAAATTCATTAAAGGAATATTTCAAACCACCTGTACTCCGGCTCTGGCTGATGGAACTCCTTCCTTGCTGACGAAAATCGGATGAATAGTAAGTCAGATTCTGATTAAATTTCACTATCAATCCGTCAAATGTTTTAATGTCCAGACCTAAGTTCAAAAGTTCATCATCCCAAAAAGATGATGTTTTCAGTAAATTCAAACCGGGATTTCCCATGACCGAATTTCCAATGGCTTTTCCAAAATATAATTGTTTCAAACTAATACTTCCCCAATCCCCGTAAGATAAAAAATCTGCATTACCCTTAAAAGCATAAGTATTAACTATTTTATCAACTCCATATTCGATTTTATTTAGTTTTATATCTTTTGTAGAAGTTGTATCTATATTCAGAAGGGTTTGAGGAAAAATACGAGAAGTTGAAAACAGTAATAAGGAAATAAGAAATATCAAATAAATTCGAAAACCGGATTTATTTTTTTTTAATGATATAATTAACCCTAAACTACTCATTGGATAATTTATTTAATAATGCTTTATATTCTGATATTAATTTTTCAGGTCGGAGTTTTGCCATACAATCAAAAGTTTTTATCGGGCACATTTTCCCACCGTGAATTCCACAAGGTCTGCATTTTAAATCATCAATTTCTATACTAATATCATCCGGACCTAAAGGGTAGAAGCCTAATTCAGGTATTGTAGCACCGAATATTGTTATAACCGGACACTTTACCAATCCCGCTAAATGTGTCGGGGCGCTATCATTCGTTATTGTCAGTTTGCAGTTTGAAAGGAAATAAAGCAATTGCGGAATAGTTGTCAGACCGGCTATTGATTTGCTATTAGTATTCTGAGAAATATGATTGCATAAAGGCAAATCATCACTTGAACCTATTAAAACCGGTTTATAACCAGATGCAATCATGTCTTTAACCAGGATTTCAAAATAATCACTTAGCCATCTTTTTGTTTCCCACACAGAACCCGGTGCAATAGCTATTAGTTTATCTTTATTTTGTATTTCAATTCTTTTATACAAATCTTCAACATATAACTTATCGTCATCAGAAATTTCGAGTTCGACTCCCCAGGGAAGAAAATCCCGATGAGTTAAAGGAAAATTCACATTTCTTAAATTGAATGATGTATTTATATTAGTAAATTTCGATTTTTTTTCAAGAAAAATGCTGAGTAATGAGGCATTTCTTTCAACCTCATGGTAGCCCTGTATATATTTCACTCGATTTTTATATAAAAAAGAAAAATCACTTTTACTAAATCCTATTGAGAATTTTGGCTTTGCAAGAGATGTTATTAATGAAGTTCTTAATGACCTTTGAAGCCCAAATATTAAATCAATTTCCTGTTCTTTCAGAATGCTTGAAATGTATTTTATTCCTTTCAACCCGGAATGTTTTTCTCTTTTATCAAAAAGAATAGCATTATCAACAGCTTTGGTACATTTAACTAAGCCATAAGAAACTGGTGTGGTTATAAAAGTTATCTCACAATCAGAATTTAATTTTTTAATATCCTCAGCAAAGTAAAGTGCTAAAGCAACATCACCTATAAAGGCAGTTTGGATAATTGCAATTTTTCTGAAATTTTTTAAATCTAAAGTCTTATTCATAAAAGCCAATTATTCTGTTTAATAACCCAAATATTTAGAATACAGAAATTATCATCATAAATGTTTTCCAATTTAATAATAAATTTGGTATTCTATGTTACAAGTTTTGCCGATTATTTCATTAAATTTTTTTTATTTACTAAACAGCACTTAAATCATAATCAGAATTTAGAAAAACAAGAAAAATGATTATTAAATAATGATTTACAAAAAATAAGCAAATAATACATGAAAGGAAAAAATGTTTTCATTATCTCAAACAATTTCAATATATTGCATATCTTTGTTTTGCAAGAAATTAATTATTTATAAATTATAGAAATTGTTATTTGATGGAGAAATCATGAAAGTTTTTGAAACACAAAAAATACGGAATATTGCATTAGTCGGACAGGCAGGGTCAGGTAAAACTACACTTTGCGAGTCAATTTTATTTACATCGGGAGTATTAAACAGGCAGGGAACAGTCGAAGAAAAAAGCACTGTGTCGGATTACCATGAGATTGAACACGAAAGAAACCATTCGGTTTTTGCCACACCTTTATTTACAACTTATAATGACAACAAAATAAATATAATAGATACACCGGGATATAGTGATTATTTTGGAGAAGTTTGTGCCGCTCAAAAAGTAGTTGAGACAGTTTGTATCGTATTGAACGCTCAAAACGGCATTGAAGTCGGAGCAGAAAACTCTTTTGAACATGCTAAAAACTCAAATAAATCTGTTGCATTTATTTTAAATAAATTGGACCAGGAACATGCTAAATTCGATGAAATTGTGGACGAGCTAAAGACAAATTATGGTAGTTCCTGCACTGTTGTTCAATTTCCTGTTAATATGGGAATTGGTTTTAATTCTCTTGTTGATATTGTCAATATGTCAATGTATGTATTTTCTCCGGATGGTAAATATGAGAAAAAGGATATTCCTGACAATTTAAAATCGAAAGCAGACAAATTGAGGAGTGAGTTTATTGAATCCATTGCAGAGACTGATGAAGAACTGATGAATAAGTACTTTGAAGCCGGAGACCTGACTGCAGATGAAATAAAAACAGGTTTGAAAAAAGCTATTGTCAACCGTCAGATTTTTACTATTCTTTGTACATCTGGGAAATTAAATTCCGGCACAAAAGCATTACTTGATTTCATTATTGACTATTTACCGTCACCTATTGAAGGCAAAGCATGGGAAAATACTGAAGGTGCTGAAGTACCGGTTGACACTGCTAAACAGAATGCCATGTTTGTTTATAAAATGTTCTCGGAAGCGCATCTTGGGGATATGACATTTTTCAAAGTTGTAAGCGGTAATTTAAAAACCGGTCTTGACCTTTTGAATGAGCAGAAAAATCAGATGGAAAGATTTAACCAGATTTTTATCGTAAATGGAAAAAAACGTGAGGAAGTCGAGTCGTTGTCTGCAGGTGATTTGGGTGCTGCCGTTAAATTGAAATCCACACAAATCAATCACACTTTGCATGATAAGTCATTTAATGTTGCTTTCAAACCAATTGATTTTCCGAAACCAATCGTTCGTGTAGCTGTAGTTCCAAAGACTAAAGGTGAAGAAGAAAAAGTTGGTATGGGTTTGAATGCTATCTGTCTTGAAGACCAGTCGTTAAAATTACAGCATTCTCAGGAGTTGCGTCAAATGATATTGTTCGGTCAGGGTGAATTGCAATTATCTGCCGCCAAGTGGCGTCTCGAACATCGGTACAAAGTTCTTGCTGAATTTATAGAGCCAAGAGTTCCTTACAGGGAAACCATACAAAAAGCGGTAAGGGGCAGTTATAGACACAAGAAACAATCCGGTGGAGCAGGTCAGTTTGCGGAAGTGCATATGATGGTTGAACCATGGTATGAAGGTGTTCCTGACCCAAAGGATTTGACGATTCGTGGCAGAGATATGCATGAACTTGACTGGGGTGGTAAACTTGAGTTCGTAAACTGCATAGTCGGTGGTGCTATAGAGCAAAGATTTTTCCCTGCAATATTGAAAGGTGTTATGGACAAAATGCAGATTGGTCCGTTGACAGGTTCTTATGTTCGTGACATCAGAGTATTCATTTATGATGGTAAGATGCACCCGGTTGATTCAAACGAAGCCGCATTCAAAACAGCAGGTATGATGGTATTTAAAAATAATTTCGTCGAAGCGGCACCTAAAATTCTTGAACCGATTTACAATGTTGTAATCAAAGTTCCCGAGGATTTCGTTGGTGACGTCATGAGCGATTTGCCGACACGCAGAGGAGTGATTCAGGGTATTGACTCAGAAGGTAAATACCAAAAGATTAATGCGAGAATGCCATTAGCTGAACTTGATAAATATTCGCCTGCACTGCGTTCCATGACACAGGCAAAAGCAACATACTCGGCAGAGTTCATCGAATACCAGTCGGTTCCGCCAAATGTTCAAATGGAATTGATGGATGCTTATAAGAAATCGCAAACTGAGGAATAAACTTGTTTAGTTTTAAATTTTAAATTTTAAGTTGTGAGTTTTGAGTTGTGAGTTTTGAGTTAATTCTTAATTTTTCACTATTCGTTATTAGTTATTCACTGAAAATGTCATACTGAGCGAGTCGAAGTATGGCATTTTTTTTTATTTTTTTAAATTTTCGTAATTTTGTATTAATTAGTTTTAAATTTTGTTTAGTTAAATAATTAGATATTGTTTATGCCGTTAATATCGTCATTTTATGGAATTTTAATTTACTTATATTCTGAATTAAATGTGAAACATAATAAACCTCATATTCATGCTAAATATAATGAGTTTGAACTCGTTATAAGTCTTGATGGTGAGATTTTAGCAGGAGAGGATAGTTTTCCAGTGAAACAACGAAAGTTGGTTGAAGCCTGGGTTGCTTTACATCCTGATGAACTTTTGGCATCTTGGATTGCATGGAATGAAGATGGAGAAAAAATTAAAATAAAAGGATTAGAATAAATTTTAGGAAAAAAGTTGTTAAGACCAACTGCAATAGAAGTGAAGACAATGAATGATTTTAAACTCCTTATTAAATTTGATAATGGAGAAGTAAAGTTATTTGATTGTAATTCGCTTTTTTCACGTAAGCCATTTTACCCTTTAAAAAATAAAGCTATATTTAGGACAGCACATACTAATGGGATATCCATCGAATGGAGTAATGATATAGATGTTTGTCCCGATGAGTTATATTACAACAGCATACCTATAGCTAAAAACAATGTTGTAAATTGATATTCAAAAATCTCATTTAACAACTGAAAACTTGGAAGCTATTCTGCCGATTTTGTTTTCAACTGATAAAATATAAACACCTGTATTTAATTGATGAATTGGTATTCTAATTTCGTTGTCAAATATTTCAGGATTTTCAATTTTTAAACATTCTTCACCTAAAACATTGTAGATTTTGATTGTGCAGTTTTGTATTGATTTATTCTTGGAAATAATTTGATAATCTTTTGCAGGATTGGCATTAAGCTAAAATTGTCAAATTCGATTATTTCTTGTATATTATTATGAAATTTCCCCAAAAAATTGGACTGTAAGTTAAGATAGTAAAAATTTTGTTAAATTACTATCAGAAAGGGGTACAAAATGGGAACAGTTAAAAGACAGAGTTACAGCAAAGAGTTTAAACT
>Ga0172370_10004847_pt1 | contig 17737 bp, 16 predicted proteins | sample LakKiv5m_FD_114538 | JGI IMG/M metagenome (GOLD analysis project Ga0172370, IMG submission 114538) | Freshwater microbial communities from Kabuno Bay, South-Kivu, Congo - kab_022012_11.5m | ecosystem: Environmental > Aquatic > Freshwater > Lake | place: Democratic Republic of the Congo...
GAGTACCACCTGGTCCCGGAAACTGGAAGCAATCACTGCGCATACCGCTAAATCCGCGGCCGGATCTTCGATTTTTATGCCGCCGGCGACATTAATAAAAATATCTTCTGCCTCCAGCGCCAATCCCATGCGCTTCTCTAAAACCGCCACCAGTAAAGAAAGCCGGTTAAAATCGAAACCTTGCGCCCGCCGGCGGGCATAACCAAAACTACTGCGGGAAACCAGCGATTGAATCTCCACCAAAAGAGGGCGCGTTCCTTCCAGGACCGAAGTAACAATGGTGCCGGAAACATTGCTTGGCCGCTCAGAAAGAAAAATCTCCGAAGGATTCTTAACTTCCACTAAACCTGCCGCAGCCATTTCAAAGACCCCGATTTCATTGGTCGAGCCAAACCTGTTTTTTACCGCCCGTAGTATTCTATAAATCGCGAAACGGTCGCCTTCGAAATACAGCACGGTATCCACGATGTGCTCTAAAACGCGCGGGCCAGCCAATGTTCCTTCCTTAGTAACATGGCCGATAATAAAAATAGAAGTTTCCGTAGTTTTGGCTAACTGTGTAAGGGCTCCGGCGCATTCCCTGACCTGGCTGACACTGCCGCAAGAAGAGCTAATACCAGGATCGAAAATTACCTGGATGGAATCAATCACCACTACCTGGGGCTTTAATTTTTTTATATATTCAATAATTAAAGATAAATCTGTCTGGTTAACGATATATAAATTATCCGAACCGGATTCGCCTAGACGTTTTGCGCGTAACTTAGTTTGAGCTACGGATTCTTCACCGCTGACATAAAGCACGCCGATCCCTTGCTTAGTCAAGTGATTAGAAACCTGCAAAGAAATGGTAGATTTGCCTACTCCGGGATCCCCGCCGATTAAAATTACCGATCCCTTAACAATCCCCCCGCCTAAAACCCGGTCCAGCTCCACAATATTAGTTTTTAACCGGTCCTGATCCTTGGCCACCACGTCTTTTAAAAGAACCGGGCCGTCTTTATACAGGCTGACTCTCTCTTTAGAGCCGGTTGAGACCGGAGTGTAATCTTCTTCACTAAAAGAATTCCAACTATTACAATCCGGACAGCGGCCTAACCATTTCGGAGATTGATAACCGCAGCTTGAGCAGTTAAATACTGATCTGGCTTTCATTATTTCTTTTCTTTAGCCTTAAAAAATAATTTCCAGGGATTTTTGCGCACATCCGTAACCAAAGCTTCTAATTCATTATAAACTTTATCGTCATAAATTAATTTACCTAAAGAACCTTCTTTATTTTTTATTTTAGTAATCCCGTCATCTAAATTATGTAAGATGTTTTCTGCCCGTTTGAATATCTCATGGATCGGCAGGGGATCAACTCCGGTTAAAGACTGATCGTTTTTAAGAAAATTGACATAATCCTTGCCCGGCATGATTTCGATATATTTCTCTCCTAATAATCCCAAAGTATTCACCCAGACCGAAGAATCCGCGGGAATCTTAATAATATCTCTCACCCAAACTACCAGGCGCACATTCGAGCGGTTTTGATCGGGAACAAACTCCAACTTGATCTTCTTGACCTCTCCCACATCCACTCCGGCAAAACGCACGGGTGCTCCGATCTTTACTCCGTTAATAAAGTTAAAATCCAGATTAATCCGGTAGCCGGAACTCCAGGTTTTAATCCCGCCGATCGATAAGATAAAAATAGCCAAAATAATTAAACCGATAAAAACAAAAGTTCCTACCTTCAACTCTAATTTAGTTTTGCCAAAAATCATGCTAACCTCCGTTTATTTAAAAGTATCCGTTGCTTCAGTGATCGGCCCTTTAGAAAGCCCGTTAATAAATTGATGCACTACCGGATCACGCGTCTGCTGAATTTGCTCGGGAGTGCCTTCTGAAATTATCTTGCCCTTATACATCATGGCAATCTTATCGGCAATGCGATAAGCGCTTTTCATATCATGCGTCACCACCAAAGAAGTAACTTTCAATTTATCATGCAATGAACGAATCAGCTCATTAATATTATCCGCGGATATCGGGTCAATTCCCGTCGTCGGTTCATCATAAAGAATAATCTGCGGTTTTATGCAAATTGCCCGCGCTAAAGCTACGCGCTTGCGCATCCCCCCACTTAATTCTGACGGCAAAAGATTACCAATACCGCCTAAGCCGACTAAAGCTAAAGACTCCTCAACGCGCGCGCACATCTCTTTTTTGCTCATCCGGGTGTGTTCCAGCAGGCTAAAACCGACGTTGTCACTCACATCCATGGAATCAAAAAGCGCCCCGCCCTGGAAAACCATACTAATTTTTGCCCGCAAAGCCGCCAACTCTAATTCTCCTAAACTCGCGACATCCTTACCCTGGACTAAAACCTTACCGCTATCCGGAACTAATAAACCTACGATATGTTTAAGTAAAACCGACTTACCGCAGCCGCTGCGGCCGATAATTACGCAGGTCTGGCCGGCTTGCACATTTAAACTTAATTCATGCAACACTAAATTATTATTAAATCTTTTACTTACCTTCTGTATCTCAATCATGATTTTTAAGGGAAAATAAAATAAAACAAAGCCGTGAACAAACAGTCCGCGGCAATAATCATCAGGAAACTAAAAACCACTGAACGCGTAGTCGCGCGACCCACCCCCACTGCTCCGCCGGTAACATTAAAACCTTCATGGCAGCTCACCAGAGCGATCACCATGCCAAAAATCCAGGCCTTAAATAATCCGGTAAAAAGATCCTTATAAAGCAAAGAGGAAAAAGTCATATTGATATACATATTACTGGTAATCCCCAATTTCAATACACAGATAAGATAGCTGCCGAAGATACCGATAATATTGGCATACAAGGTAAGCAAGGGAAGCATAATACTCAGAGCGACAAAACGCGGCACCACCAGATATTTTACCGGATTAGTCGCCAAAGTCTCTAAGGCGTCGATCTGCTCGGTAACCTGCATCGAACCTAACTCCGCGGTATTCGCCGCGCCGACTCTTCCGGCGACAATCAAAGCCGTAATCACCGGGCCTAATTCGCGCACGATCGCTAAGGCGACCAGACTTGAGATATACATCTCTGAGCCGATGCGCTGCATGAAATAACCGAACTGCAAAGCAAAAATAAAACCAATAAATAAAGCCACCACAGAAACAATCGGCAGGCTGTCATAACCGGCTTTTTTAGACTGCTCCACGATATGATTGAATTTATAGGGAGGCTTAAACGCCTGATACACCGTCTGCATCGAGAGGCTGGCTAACCCGCCGAAAAAATACATAAAAGAAAGTACCTTGCGGCCTAAGTCTACAAAAAACAGAGAAAGCATCATTCGAAAATAAGCTCTTCGTTCTTACGCGTTACTTTAATCAAAGAGCCCTCCTTGTATTTTTTGGAAATAATCTCATTGGCCAGCGAATCTTCCAGGAATCTTTGGATTGTTCTTTTTAAAGGCCGCGCCCCAAAAACCGGGTCAAACCCTTTTTCCACCAAAAGCTCTTTGGCCTCGGAAGACACCTCCAAGAAAATCTTTTGTTCCTTTAAACGGTTAATCACTTGAGCAATTTCCAGGTCAATAATCTTGGTAAGATCCTCCCTGATTAATTGCCTAAAAACAATAATGTCATCAATGCGATTTAAAAACTCCGGCTTAAAAGCGTGCTTGACTGCTTCCAACAATTTATCTTTCATCTCCTGATAAGTGCCCTCTTCTTTTTGCGATCTAAAACCCAGTGAACCGGTTTTACGGATTAATTCTGCGCCGACATTAGAGGTCATAATAATAATCGTATTCTTAAAGTTTACCTTACGGCCAAAGCTGTCGGTAAGCCGGCCTTCTTCGAAAACCTGTAACAGTAAACTAAAAACATCCGGATGCGCTTTTTCAATCTCATCTAAAAGTATAACCGCATAAGGCCGGCGGCGCACGCGCTCGGTAAGCTGTCCGCCTTCTTCATAGCCGACATATCCCGGAGGAGCGCCGATTAAGCGCGAGACATTAAACTTTTCCATATACTCTGACATATCCAGCTGCAGCAAAGCCTCCTCATCGCCGAACATAAACTCCGCCAGCGCCCGGGCGAGCAGAGTTTTACCAACGCCCGTCGGGCCCAAAAATATGAATGAACCGATCGGCCGCTTGGGATCTTTAATCCCCGCCCGCGAACGCCTCACCGCATGCGCGATCGCTTCAATCGCTTCGTTCTGCCCAACCACGCGTTTATGCAATTCTTCTTCAATCTTAAGCAATTTTTCGCTTTCTTTTTCTTCTAATCTAAAAACAGGAATCCCCGTCCATTGCGCTAAAATTTTAGCAATATCCTCGGCAGTTACCTCCGGGCGCATTTTATCCTTAGCCTGGCTCCATTCTTTATTTAACCGCTCCAGATCCTGACGCACAACACGCTCCTGATCCCTCAAAGAAGCGGCTTTTTCAAAATCCTGGCTCTTAATATAAGCTTCCTTTTCTTTTCTTAAAGATTCCACGTTCGCCTCGATGCTCTTGATATTTTCCGGAACAATCAAGACATTTAAACGGCTCCGGGAACCGGCTTCATCAATTAAATCAATCGCTTTATCCGGCATAAACCTTCCGGTAATATAGCGGTCGCTTAAGACGGCGGCGGCCTCTAATGCTTCATCTTTAAAAGTAACCCGGTGATGCGCTTCGTAGCGGTCACGCAGGCCTTTTAAAATTTTAATCGTCTGCTCGACTGTCGGAGGCTCCACCATAATCGTCTGAAAACGGCGTTCTAAAGCCGCATCCTTCTCGATATATTTACGGTACTCATTAATTGTCGTGGCCCCGATGCATTGCATCTCCCCCCGGGAGAGCGCCGGTTTCATAATGTTGGAGGCGTCAATCGCGCCTTCCGCCGCGCCCGCACCGACTAAAGTATGCAATTCATCAATAAAAATAATTACATCCTGAGAGCGCTTAATCTCTTCCATAATCGCTTTAATTCTTTCTTCAAACTGGCCGCGGTATTTAGTTCCGGCCACCATCAGAGCTAAATCTAAAACCACAATCCGCTTGCCCCTTAAAACTTCCGGAATATTGCCGGCAATAATTAACTGCGCCAGGCCTTCGACAATCGCCGTTTTACCCACTCCGGCTTCTCCTAAAAGCACCGGATTATTTTTCGTCCTCCGGCTTAAGATCTGGACTACCCGCTCGATCTCCTGCGCGCGGTCAATCACCGGATCCAATTTATTCTCACGCGCCAACGCCGTAAGGTTCCGGCCAAAAGCATCCAAAGCCGGAGTTTTAGATTTTGATGCTTGCGCTCCCGGCGAACTCATCCCCGGCAGAGCCGAACCCAAAAGGCTCATCACTTCATTACGCACAGAATTTAAATCCATCCCCAAATTTAACAGTACCTGCGAAGCAATACCTTCACCTTCGCGAATCAACCCCAGTAAAAGATGCTCCGTGCCGATATAATTGTGCCCCAAAGAACGCGCTTCCTCGGCGGCTAATTCTAAAGCTTTTTTGGCCCGCGGAGTAAAAGGAATATCCCCGATAATCTGAGTCGCCGGACCCGGCTGAACTAATTTTTCAATTTCCAAGCGGATATTTTCCAGTGAAACTTCCAGCTTCTGCAATACCGCCGCCGCCACCCCTTCCCCTTCCCGGATTAATCCCAAGAGTATATGTTCGGTGCCGATATAATCATGATTAAAACGCCGCGCCTCTTCTTTGGCTAAAATAATTACTTTTCTTGCCCGCTCCGTAAAACGATTAAACATGGCTGATCTCCGCAGTTATAATAAATTAAGTTTCTTACGAATCAATTCCGCTCTTTTTAAATCCCGCTGCGCCGAAGTAAGTTTCACATTCTCCAGCTTTTGTAAATGCGCCGGCTGAGTAATAATAAAAAGTTCATTAATTATCCGGCGGTCAATATCCTTAATCATCCCCAGATCACTTCCCAGCCTGACCATCGAGAGTAATTCCGTAGTTTCCTGGCTGGTAATAATCCGCGCGCTTTTTAGAATACCCAGGGAACGATTAATGCGATCCTCTAAAACTTCTTTACTTTTGGCCAGCATAATCTCCCGGGCCTGTGTTTCCTGTTCGATAATCTGCCGAATCAAGCCATTAATATTTTCGATAATTTCGCTCTCACTATGGCCTAAAGAAACCTGATTCGAAATCTGAAAGAAATTTCCGCTGGCTTGTGTCCCCTCGCCATAAAGCCCGCGCGTGGTAAAACTCAATTTGGCAATCGCGGCCAATACCCGTTCGATCTGCCGGCTCATCACCAGCGCCGGTAAATGCAGCATTACTGAGCCGCGCATACCGGTGCCGGTATTCGTCGGACAAGCAGTGAGATAACCGAAATCATCCAGATAGGCGTAATCCAAAAGTTTGGCTAAGGAATCATCAATACCGTTAATAATCTCCCAGGCCTCAAAAAGATTAAACCCGGACTGCATCAGCTGAATGCGTAAATGATCCTCTTCGTTAATCATTACCGCGATATTTTCATCATCATTAACCAGCACTGCTTTCTGCTCGGTTTTTTGAGTATGCTCAATAGACATCAGGTGTCTTTCCACTAAAAATTGCTTATCAATACTATCTAAATTTGCTAAAACAAAAAGCGTGGATTTTTTCAACAGCTCCACATTTTCCATCGCAAGGCTCGTCTTTTCCAAGACCGCATTTAACTGCGCCTTAGTCGCCCAGTGCGGAAAAGGGAATTTATTGAGATTCCTGGCCAGGCGTATTCTACTGGAGATAACCACATCCGAATGCGGCCCGGTCCCTTTAAGCCATTCACTAGTGTGATTAATTAAATCGTTAATCTGCATTATTTTCCTTTTTAGCTTCTATTGCCTTTATCTGATCGCGCAGGCGCGCCGCCTCTTCAAAAGCCTCCGCAGCAATAGCTTTTTGCAACTGATTCTTTAACTCCGACAAATCGGTTTTCTTTTTAGAAAGCTTAACGGCAACTTTCGGTTTAACCGGATTTTTACCAATATGCTGATTTGAACCATGAATACGCTTTAGTAATGGCGCTAAATATTTACGGAAAACATTATAGCACTCCCCGCAGCCTAAGCGGCCGATCTTCTTAAAATCCGCGTAGGTTAAGCCGCAGCTGGGGCATTTAGTCGTCACCAGCTCCTCTTCTTTGCTGGATGGTTTTTCAAAATCCGCCATACCCGCCAGCAGGTCGCTTAAGCCAAACTGCTGCTCCATCGCCGCGCTTTTATGCCTGGCGCAGCTTTCACATAAATGCAGTTCATTCATCTGCTCGTCAATAATTTCCGTCAAATGCACAGTAGCCGGATTTTTACCGCAAACATCACAAAGCATTAGTACTTTACTCCGGTTTTAGCCGTTAACTCTTTAAATTTCTTCATCAAACTTAAAGTAAGTCCCCCCGGTTTGCCCTGGCCAATCACGCGGCCGTCCACCTTGACTACCGGAATCACTTCGGCAGCGGTGCCGGTAAGAAAACACTCATCCGAGATATAAACTTCATGGCGCGTAATGACATGCTCATGCGCCGCAATTTTATTTTTACAAGCAATCTCTAAAATAGCATCCCGGGTAATCCCGCGTAAAGTCCCCATACACTGCGGAGGAGTATAAAGCTGTCCATTTTTTACCACAAAAATGTTATCCCCGGTACACTCCGCCACATACCCCAAAGAATCCAGCATAATTGCTTCGTCACATCCGGCATTCGCCGCTTCAATTTTAGCCAGAATATTATTTAAATAATTCAAAGACTTAATCTGAGGGTTCAGCGCTTCCGGCAGGTTACGCACCGTCGGCACGGTAACAATCACCAGGCCCTGGCGATAAAGCCGGTCCGGATACAAAGCAATTTTATCCGCAATAATAATAATGGTCTGGTTCTGCCCGCATTTTCGCGGGTCAAGCCCCAAATCACCCACTCCCCGGGTAACCACCAGACGGATATAAGCATTATCCAATTTATTCGTTTTGATCGTGGAAAGAACCGCCTTGATTAATTGCTCTTTAGTTAAAGGAATTTTTAACATAATACTCTGAGCAGATTCAAAAAGCCGGTCAATATGTTCATTTAATTTAAACACCCGGCGATTATAAGAGCGGATCCCTTCAAAAACTCCATCGCCATAAAGCAGGCCATGATCAAACACGGAAACCTTAGCGTTATCCCGATCATAGAATTTTCCATTAATATAAATTTTCATGATTACCTCCGTTTTAAAACATGAGACCGGTTCTATTTTTTTTATCGGACAGGTTCTATGAAAAATAGAACCTGTCCCTTTATTTATTAGCCTAAAATAATACCGTCTTTTAAATGCATAACTCTACTGGCTCCGCTGGCAATCTCCTGATCATGCGTAACCATAACAATGGTAATCTTTTGTCTCTGGTTAAACTCAACTAAAAGCTGCAGGATCTTTTTGCCATTTTCCGAATCCAAATTACCCGTAGGCTCATCGCAAAGCAAAAGCTGCGGCTGATTCACCAAGGCCCGGGCAATCGCCACTCTTTGCTGTTCCCCGCCGCTTAAAGCGCTTGGCCGGTGCGTCAACCTTGCGGATAACCCTAATCTTTCTAAAAGTTCCAAAGCAACCCGGCGGGATTTCTTTCTTTCCCACCAGGATCTTAAAATCCCCGGTAATAAAACATTTTCCAAAGCGTTTAATTCCGGTAAAAGATGAAAAAACTGAAAAACAAAACCGATTTTCTGATTACGTATATTCGAACGGGAGTTTTCATCGATGGCATAAATATCCTCTCCCTGAAAATAAACTTTCCCCTGAGTCGGATTATCCAAACCGCCTAAAATATGTAAAAGCGTCGATTTACCCGCGCCGCTGGGCCCCTGAATGACTAAAAACTCTCCCGCGGAAACCGAAAAATTTATATCTTTTAATACCTCAAGATTATTTAAGTTATCGCGGTAACTTTTACAAATCGCGCTGACTTTTATTACTGCTTCACTCATGCCGGACAGCCTCGCTAGGAATTATGCGGCTGGCATAATACGCCGGGTAGATACTCGCCATTAAAGTTATCACCAAAGCTGAAATTACAATCAACGACACATCGCCAACATTAATATTGACCGGTATCCGGTCAAAATAATAAATATCTTTGGGAATCAGGCTGCGGCCGATAATCTTGGAGATCATCTCAACCACCTTATCCAATGAAAGCGCCAGGCTTACCCCGCCGGTCAACCCTAAAAGAATTCCGCTAATACCAATCGCCATGCCCTGAAAAATAAAAATCTGTAAAATACTCTTGGTTTTAGCTCCCACCGAACGTAAAATGCCGATATCTTTAACCCGGCTCATTACCGACATAATTAAAGTGCTCACGATACCGAATGCCGCCACCACTGTCGTCATCGTCACCACGATAAACATGACGATCTTCTCAAGTTTTAAAGCTTCCAGAAAATTCTTATTGGCATCGATCCAGGTACGCACCTGATAAGGGCCAAAACCCGTCAAATCCCGGTATAATTTCTCCTTAATATTCTCAACTTTATAAATATCCTTAACCCGCACCGCGATACCGCTTACCGCTGCGGGCATTTTATAAAAATCCTGCGCACCTTGAATACTCGTCAAAACTAAACTGGAATCATACAGATACATTCCGCTGTTAAAAATTCCCTTAATATAAAAATCGGTTTTCACTAAAGTAACCGGAGAAATCAGGCTTAAAAGGTCCCCCACCTCCAGCCCCAAGCGGCCAGCAAGTTCACTGCCTAAAGCCACCTCATTACCGATTAATGAATAACTTCCTGATTTTAAATATTCATTGATTCTGGATGTTTCCGCCTGCAATTTCGGATCAATGCCGCGGACCTGAACCCCAAAAATAGCCTTGCCAGTTTTTACCAGCGCCTGGCCGTCAATAAAAGGAGAGGCGCCGGCAACATAAGGAAGAACTTTTAATTTATTAATTACCCCGGCGGAATCCTTGGTGCCGTTATAAAACTCCAGCGACAAATGAGCGTTGGTCCCCACCATTTTATCCTCGAGGAACCGGTCAAACCCGCTCATCACTCCGATCACGACAATTAAAACCATTACCCCGATCGCAATTCCAATAATTGAAATTAACGCCGTGACCGAAATAATTTTCTCTTTTTTACCGGCCCGCAAATATCTCTGGCTCAGCCACAATTCTGAGAACATATCAAACTTTATCCTCGGTTTGTTCTTGTCCGCGCAAAAGAGGAAACAAAATTACATCCCTGATTGATGGCTGGTCGGTAAGCAGCATCACCAGCCGGTCAATACCAATCCCTAATCCTCCGGCCGGCGGCATGCCATGCTCTAAAGCCAGAAGATATTCTTCATCCACGGATTTTCTCTCCTCAGTATTAAGATCTTTAATCTCTTCCTGAAAACGCCGGCGCTGTTCTTGCGGATCATTTAACTCGGAATAGGCATTAGCAATCTCCATCCCGGCCAGATAAAGTTCAAACCGTTCAGAAATTAAAGGATTATCTTTTTTAGTCTTCGCCAAAGGGCAAAGGCTGGTAAAATAATCCGTAATAAATGTCGGATTCGTCTGCAAATCCTCCTGGAGCGCATCCTCCACAATCTTATTAATCTGAGAACGGCTCAAGCGGTTTTTATCCTTTGCTAACCCCTTAGCTTGCAATTTATTCAACATTACCGAGACCTCATCTTGCGGCTCGATACCAAATTTATCTTTTACCAATCCGGCAAATGATTGTCTGTTCCAGGGAGTTTTAAGATTAATCGTCTGCCCTTGATACAACAGCTCATCTTTACCTAGAACTTCACGCGCGATATGACAAATTAAATCCTGCGTTAGATTAATCATATCCTCATAATCGGCATAAGCCTGATAAACTTCCAGCATGGTAAATTCCGGATTATGCCGCGTCGATACGCCTTCATTGCGGAAAGAACGATTAATTTCATAGACCCGGTCAAAGCCACCCACCAAAAGGCGTTTTAAGTAAAGCTCCGGGGCGATCCTTAAATACAGATCCATACTATATTCATTATGAAAAGTCTTAAAAGGCCGTCCAGCCGCGCCGCCGGCAATATCATGCATCATCGGGGTTTCCACCTCCAGAAACCCTCTGGCGTCTAAAAAGCTGCGCACCGCCTGAATAATTTTCGCGCGCAATAAGAATACTTTTTTTACATCTTCGTTGGAAAGTAAATCTAAATAACGCTGACGATAACGCAGTTCCACATCCTTGAGTCCGTGCCATTTCTCAGGCAGGGGCCGCAAGGCTTTAGCGAGTATCGTAAAATCCTCGGCCTTTACCGTGAATTCTCCGGTATGCGTCTTAAAAAGTTCGCCGCTCACGCTGAGAATATCGGCAATATCCAACTGCTCAAGCAATGCCGCCTTCTCTGCGCCGACAATATCCCGCTTGATATAAAGCTGAATCTTACCCGTAGAATCCCGAAGATCCATAAAATTGACTTTACCATGCGCCCGATTAGCCATAATTCTGCCGCAAAGAGTAACCTTTTTGCCTTCTTGAAAGTCACTCAAAGCCTGCCCAATAGTCGCATGATCAGGCACTTGAGAAGGGTAGGAAACCACGTTTTTACTCCCCAATGCTTCTAATTTAGCAATCCTCTGCTGTACAATCTCATGAATATCCATAGTCTGTAATTATATAGTATATTTATGGTTATGTCAAAAGAAAATGGGAAGGGGTAAAATCTGAATTTAGATAGGATAATGGGGCCTGTCTTGGGTATTTTCTTGCGCTAAACGCGCGTCGAAAATACCCAAGCCACCCATTATCTAAATAATGAAATTCAGATTTTACTAAAAGAGAGGTGGAGGCAAGAAAGACGAAAAGCTGGGGCGAAAAGCCGTGCTTTTTAAGCCCGATATTCTGAAAGTTTCTTTATACGCTTAAGCATATTTGGGTGGGTGCTCAAAAGTTCAAACATCTTATCACCGAAATTTAAGCGTATATTTGATTTTCTAAGCAGTTCCAGTTCAGCAGTATCAATAATACCGTTTTTATCCAAATCCAACTGCGATAACTCCAGCACTTCTTTACGGCCCCGGGAAGGATCATTGATAAAAAAAGCCTTTAAACCTTCCGCCTGTTTTAAATCCTCTTTATTTAATTTAGCTGAGCCGTAAGCCAGTTTGTACAAACTAGATGCTAAAGCTTTGGGTTGATTTCCTAAAAGCACTGAACCCCGGTCCGCAAAATATTCCCGGATGCGCGAAGCATAAAGCACTAAAAGATTGGTTATAAAATAGAACAAGAAAGCAGCCAGGCCGATTAACACGGTATTACCTCCGCGTTCATCCCGCCGGCGGCCGTAAAATAAAAACTGCCAGGCAATCCGGTACATCACCATCGGGATAACGGAAAGCAAAGTTATAGTAAGCACATCATGGTTTTTTAAATGGCTTAACTCATGGCCAAGTACCGCTTTTAATTCCTCTTCATTAAGTAAATTCAAAATCCCGCTGGTTACGCAAACCCGTCCGTCTTTGAGGCTGCGGCCAAAAGCAAAAGCATTCGGAATAGCAATCTGGGCAATGCCAATTCTGGGCATCGGAATATTGGCGCGCACGCTTAAGCTTTCCACCATCTGGAACAAACGCGGATTTTCTTCTCTTTTGATATACTTTACCCGCATACTCCATTCCACAATCTTCGGCCCCAACATATATTGTATAAGCATCATCACTAAAGAAATAATTAAATAAAAGCTAAAACCCCCGGCATGAAAAAAACTAGTGCCCAGAATAACGATTAAAGCATAGATGACCCCAAAAAGAAGCGTTACCAACAACCACATTCTTAACTGTAATGACCACATCGGATTAATCCTCCTTGATAATTAATTAGTTTACGACTTGCGCTTTAATGGTAAACTTTATGATTGCCAAATCCGGATTATCGGTGTTGACATATACAAATTGCGTAACCGGGCCCGCCGCATAACCTTTAGAATTAAAGCTTACGGTTATCGTCGCGCTTTCCTGCGGCATTAAAGACTTCTTATCTACCTCTGAAGAAGTACATCCGCAAGAAGTATGCATATCATTTATTACCAAAATCCCCTTGGTTTCATTTTTAAGTATAAAATCATGCTTTGAAATCGTTCCCGGCTTAACCTGGCCAAAATCCCATTGATGAAGATCCGCTTCTACTTTCCCAGCATCATTCGCCGCCTGGCCAACAGGTAAGCCGCCAGCTGCCATGGCGCAACCAAATTGAAAAACAAAAAAACCCAATAAAAATAAAATCATCCCTTTGCGCATTAAACCCTCCAAAGTAAATATACTCCTAAACCAAAAAATAAAATCGCCATCAGAATTTTGATTGATCCCAAACGCTTCCTTAAAAAACCGGAAAACTGCTGGCTGCTGGTGCCCAAAAGCGCCAAAACAAAAATCACCAAAAGCGGCACAATAAACATAATATTATACAAAAGCAGATACCCTAAAGCCTGGAGTTTAAACGTAGTTGATTTTAAAACAAAAGATATCGTCGGTAAATACACCTGTCCCGTACAAACCGCCTCTAAAAGTGAAACTAAAAATCCGGTAATTAAAGCGCTGATTACCAGCCGGCCTAAGGCGGGTTTTGATTTCTCCTGTTTTTCCTGAAAACTCTTGCGATAAAAAAACCCTACCACTTTATGAATACGTTCTTTGATCGGTTTAGGCAGCTGCAAGACTAACCCCTCGGCAGAGCCGGTTTTTTTAAAAATTATAAAATCATAAATTGCAAAAATGCCAAAGGCAATGCTTAAGGTTCCGATAACCATATTCAATAAATGCGTCGCCACCCAAAATCCAGAAAACGAATAGAAAAAATTAAAAATTCCCAGCCCAATTCCTAAATAAGTCAGAAATACCGCAAAAATAAATATCAATCCGATTAAAACCAGCTCCTTTTTACGGTATCCCTGCAAAGCCAGAAAAGAAATGAAAAACACGATCACCGTAAAGGCGCACGGATTAATCCCGTCGCTAAGGCCAGCAAAAACCACTGCCGCCGGGACAAAGGTTTTAAAATAACCCGCCAGATCCACCGGATTAAAACCCAAGGAGGATTTACTTTTTATTCCGGCCGTAATAAAATCGCGCAGGTTATCGCGCAGCTGGCCTTGCGCAGTCAGAAACTTGCCCCCCAGATAAAACAGCGGGACTTGGAATTTCAACCCCTCCGGGTTCCCCTGCAATAAACCTAAAAGCATCTTATAATTCTCTAATTGGCTAACATCGCGGTAATCAAAGATAATTTTATTCTTAAATTCTTGCTCAATACCCGGCATTATCTCCTGCTTTACCTGGATGCAGCGATGGCAGCTGGGCGAATGGAAAATAATCAGCCTGGATAAATCCTGTTTATCCGCAGCCAGAATTTTAACCGGCAGCAATACCACCAGCAGCAAGAAAATAGAAATATTTCGCATTATTTTTAGCATGATATTAAATCATAGCACAATAAAACCGGCAATCAATAAAAAAACACTGGGCTTTCCTTGAGATTGCATAATCGCACTTTATATGTTAACATAAATTATGTTTTTAAAAATCAAAAACCGGATCGAAAAAGAACTCTCTCTTTATGCCCGCTCCCTTGACCAATTATACCGCTTAAACCAACTTTCGCCTATACTTTTTAAAAGCATCCAAGAGTTTATCTTGCGCGACGGCAAAAGAATCAGGCCGACTCTCTTCTGTATCGGCTATCTAAGCTTCTCGAAAAAAACTCCGGCCGGCCTTTACCGCAGCGCCCTATCCTTAGAGCTGCTGCATGACTTCCTGCTTGTCCATGATGATATTATTGACAAATCCGCGATGCGCCGGGGAAAACCATCTCTGCATACTCTGCTGAAGGAATACCTTCCAAAAAATAAAGAAACTAGATTCAGCGGTGAAGATCTCGCGATCGTGGCCGGCGACGTCATCTACGCCATGGCCTTAGATGCTTTTTTAGCGGTTAAAGAAAACGCGCAGCACAAAGAAGCTGCTTTAAAAAAACTTATTTCCGCAGCCTTATACACCGGTGGCGGAGAATTTATCGAGCTGATGCTTGGGATTAAGCCTATGGAAAAAGTTACCCGGCAGGATATTTACAAAATTTATGATTATAAAACTGCCAATTATACTTTTGCCTCTCCCTTAACTACCGGCGCCATACTGGCCGGAGCAAAACCCGATCAAATTAATAAACTGTATGCCTATGGCATGCTTTTAGGAAAAGCCTTTCAGATTAAAGACGATATCCTGGGAACCTTCGGCGAAGAAAAAGAGATTGGAAAATCAAATCTTACGGATATTCAAGAAGCCAAAAGAACTTTGCTCCTCTGGTATGCCTTTAATCATGCCGGCAATAAAAACAAACGGCTGATTAAAAGAATCATAGAAAACAAAGTAACTCAAAATACCCAATTATTAAAAATGCGCGCGATAATCACCGAAACCGGAGCGCTGGCCTACGCGCGAAAACAAATAAAATCTCTCTACGGCCAGGCGCTAAAGCAAATCCAAAATTTAAATATGAATAAAAAATACGCGCAAACGTTGAATAATTTTTCCCAACAAATCCTTAAATAGATATCATTAAAAATCCCATGAGAATACATCTGGCAAAATCAGCGGGCTTCTGTTTTGGAGTAAGAAAAGCAATCACCATCGCATTAGAAACTGCCAAAACAAAAAAACAAATATTTATGCTCGGAAATATCGTGCACAATGAAGAAGTGGTTAAACAAATCCAGGAAACGGGAATCAAAAAGATCCGGCGGCTATCTTCAGGCAAAGGCAAAACTTTGCTCATCCGCGCGCATGGCTGCTCCAAACATACTATCAGGCAGGCATTAAAACTCGGCTACAAAATTATCGATGCCACCTGCCCGATGGTAAAAGAGATCCACAAAATTGCCCGCAAGCTGGAAAGTCAAGGCTACCGAATTATCATCATCGGGGACAAAAAACATGATGAAGTCATGGGAATTGTCGGGCAGCTTAAATCAAAAGCGATCGTCATCGATAAACTCCAGAATATACCTTTAGGGGCAATAAAAAATATCGCCAAGACCGGGATTGTTGTGCAATCAACTCAAAATCTGGATAATGTGCTGGCCATCTTGGCGTTACTGCGTAAATATATTCCCAAGATTGCTTTCCACAACACTATCTGTAATCCCACTAAAATAAAACAAAACGAAGTTAAAGTTCTACCGCTAAAAAACTCATTAATGATTATTATCGGCTCAAAATCAAGCGCCAACACGAAGAGAATTTATGAAATATCAAAATCCCTGAATCCGCACAGCTATTGGGTCAGTTCCGCTAGAGAAATAAAGAAAACTTGGCTGGATAACGCTAAAAACGTGGGGATCACCGCCGGCGCCTCTACTCCGGAATCAAGCATCAAGGAGGTTATCGCAAAAATAAAAACTATCTGTTGCGCTTAATCAAATCTTATCATTCGCCCTGGCTTTTAAAAAACTATCGTTTTGTTTTCGTGTTTAATAATCCGATAATCAATATAACTGGAAAGCGCCTGCGCCAGGGCCTTTTTCTCCGCATGCTTTCCCTTTCTTATTAAATCCAGGCGATTATCCTTATGCGATACATATTCTACCTCTTGAGCAATAATCGGGCCTTCATCCAGCTGGTTACTTACAAAATGCACGGTGGAACCGATCACCTTAACCCCTTTTTTAAGCGCCTGGCCATAGGGATCAACGCCTTTAAAAGAAGGCAGAAACCCGTGATGAATATTAATTATATCTTTATTATATTTTTGCAGAAAATCCGGCGAAAGTACCAGCATATAACGCGCCAGCACCAGAAAATCCGTCTGGCCAAGCGCATAAGACAATAACTCCGGCTCCCGGCGATTATCTTTATCTGCCGGCACATAATAAAACGGAAGGTTATACCCGGTTACTAATTTACGGTGTTTTTCACAATTACTTAAAACAAAGGGAATTTTTACTTTCAACTCTGCGGCATTCCATAAATACAATAAATCGACTAAACAGTGGTCGGGTTCCGATACAAAAATTCCCATACGTAAAGTTTCTGAGCGGTCATGGATATTCCAGCTGGCGTCAAACTCTTGCGCCACCGGTTTAAAAGCCGAAACCAGGCTCTGGCAAGTATACTGCTGATTATCCAGAACAAACTCAACGCGGATGAAAAAATATCCGCCTTCGGGATCGGTGCTATGTTGATCCGCGGTAATAATGTTGCCGCCGATTTTAAAAATAAAATCCGAGATCTTCGCCACAATCCCTTTGCGGTCATGGCATTGAAATAATAGAATGAACCTGCGCATGTTTTCTCCTTAAGTTTGATCCGGAAAAATCCTCGGTTTATAACCCCCGGTTTGCCTGATTAAGATCTGATATTCTCACGGCTTTTAAACCGCTTAAGCCATCATCATAATAAGTCACTGTCGCCTGATCAGATTGATTAATATCAGAAAAAGATATTGTTGAAGAGCCGCTGGTAATCTTGGCTTCCCGGGGAACAACAATATTAATCTCATCCGCATCTCCAGAGATAGAATCAGAACAACGCACCGTAATTATTGAATTTACCCAGTCCGTATTAACGATTGTGCCATAAATAGTTTTTTGATTCTGCTCATCATCAAATGCCCATCCACAAGCGGTTACCATAGAAAGTAAAACCAAAATAACCATTATCCTAATTATACGCATATTTAAAGCTCCTTGATTGTCCAGCTTATCTTTAAATACTATTTCA
>Ga0172370_10004848_pt1 | contig 17735 bp, 16 predicted proteins | sample LakKiv5m_FD_114538 | JGI IMG/M metagenome (GOLD analysis project Ga0172370, IMG submission 114538) | Freshwater microbial communities from Kabuno Bay, South-Kivu, Congo - kab_022012_11.5m | ecosystem: Environmental > Aquatic > Freshwater > Lake | place: Democratic Republic of the Congo...
CGCAAAACAATCCTATACCGGTGGTGTATTCTGTTCTTTCCCATACGTGTATGTTGAACCTTTCCCTGAGTTCTATCAACGGTTAAATGAGTATGCGGCTATAGCAAAACAGAAATTTCAATCAGTGCAATTTAAAAAGCAATTCTATCGAGAATTAATTCTAATCTACTTCAACTCGTTATCGGCAATTTCCGATACGCTTGGAGTGATTGCCGGGAAAACATTGCGAAGAGAGTTGTTAACAGAAAACGAGAGACATTTTTTACTCACCACCCTTTCACAAAACACACTCCCTTTAAGTTATGGTCAGCGGTTATATGATGGTTGGATAAGCAGATTATTTTATGACCAAGAGCTTTTTTATAATACGATGATGAAATCTGAAAACGTTATTGCGGATGTGCATACATCGCCAACCGACGCAAGTGGTAATTTAGTCGGCTGGGTAAAACACGTTGGAACAGGCAATTTGAATTTAGGCGTTTGGGTAACAGATAATTTCGATAATAAGCCAACAGCGTTCGTTGGTCCGACTTTAAGTTATTACGAGTACACATCAACGAACTTTTTGCGGTTAACCGATGAAGAATGGAATGCTTCGTATCTTAATGCGGCGCTGCGTCCTTCGTTCGTGAATCTTTATTTAGCTGATTCTGCCGGAAACACAAAAGGCAACGGACCAATGTTGTTAACTTCGATCGAACGAAAAGATAATCCCATAACAGAAAAAAATTATTTAGTCGCGCAGAATTATCCGAATCCGTTTAATCCTTCTACTATCATCAGTTTTTCTCTGCCGGAGACGATGGCAAATCAAAAAGTATCACTCAAGATTTTCAACATCACCGGTGAGTTGGTAAAAACTTTTTTCGAGAAAGAACTTCCTGCCGGAAATTATGTTACCCGTTGGAATGGAACAAACGAGATGGGAATATCGCTTCCGAGCGGTGTGTACTTGTACAAAGTTTCCGCAGGCAGTTACTTTGTTACCGGCAAAATGAATTTGGTGAAGTAGGGATTTGAGTGTTGTGTCCATTGTGAAAATCTTTGTGTTCCTTGTGGTTAACTTTTTTACCACAAGGTTCACAAAAAGTAAAAATGAGTTATCGGTAATTTTTTTTCTCCCTTCCTTGAACAACGTATCACAATAATTCTTAATTTTGTAAAAAGAAATAATTATCAGAGGAGATCTTATGGATTACAGAATTGAAACCGACAGCATGGGCGAAATTAAAGTTCCCGTAGATAAATATTACGGCGCGCAAACCGCCCGTTCATTTATGAATTTCAAAATCGGCGGAGAACGCATGCCCGATGAACTCATCAGAGCATTCGGAATCTTAAAAAAAGCTGCGGCTCTCGTAAATAAAGATTTGGGAATCCTTCCCGCAGAAAAAGCCGACCTCATTGTTCAAGCTGCCGATGAAATCATTAAAGGAAAATTACACAAACACTTTCCCCTTGTTGTGTGGCAGACCGGAAGCGGCACACAAACCAACATGAACGTGAATGAAGTTATTTCCAACCGTGCAATCGAAATTGCCGGCGGAGTTATGGGAAGCAAAAAACCTATTCATCCGAATGACGACGTAAACAAAGCGCAATCTTCAAACGATACTTTCCCAACCGCAATGCACATCGCCGCTGTTGAAGAAATCCACCGCCATCTCATTCCCGGTATTACAAAACTTCGCGATGCGCTCGCAGCAAAATCGGATGAGTTCAAAGATATTATTAAGATTGGAAGAACCCACTTGATGGACGCTACTCCGTTAACGCTTGGACAAGAATTCAGCGGGTACGTGCAAATGTGCACCAACGCGCTGGAAAGAATTAACTGCGGGCTTCCGCGGTTATACGAATTAGCCCTCGGCGGTACGGCTGTAGGAACCGGCTTAAATACGCATCCGGAATTTGCAGTTCGATCTGCAAAAAAAATTGCCGAACTTACCGGCAAACAATTTATCACCGGAAGAAATAAGTTTGAAGGACTTTCAACCCATTGTGCCCTTGTAGAATTCAGCGGCGTTTTAAAAACAATCGCTTCATCATTAATGAAAATTGCAAATGATATCCGCTGGCTTGGTTCAGGTCCACGCTGCGGTATAGGCGAATTAAATTTACCCGAGAATGAACCGGGCAGTTCCATCATGCCGGGAAAAGTTAACCCGACGCAATCGGAAGCAATGACGATGGTCTGCACACAAGTTTTCGGAAATGATGTAACCGTTAACTTTGCCGGAGCGAGCGGCAATTTTGAACTCAACGTATTCAAACCCGTCATCATTTTTAATGTGCTTCAATCAATTAGGTTACTCGGCGACGCTTGCGAAAGCTTTACAACCAATTGCATTGCGGGAATAGAAGCGAATGAAGCAAACATTAAAAATCACTTGATCAACTCGTTGATGCTGGTAACCGCGCTTAATCCCCACATTGGGTATGATAACGCAGCGAAGGTTGCAAAAGAAGCGCTCAAAGGGAAGAAAACTTTAAAGCAGGCTGCGGTTGAACTTGGACTATTAACCGACGAACAGTTTGATAATTTTGTTCGTCCTGAAAAGATGCTTGGACCAAAAGCGTAGAGACGAGATGGTTGAAGAGAATAAAAATGGTTCACTAAATGAATTAAAAATTAAAAATTAAAAAGGAAAGATGATAAAATGGAAGAGCCGGTAATTGCACAAAAAAGTCCTTACGGAATGAAAATGGAACCAGGTAAATACGCCTGGTGCGCTTGCGGAAAATCTGCAAAGCAGCCGTTTTGCGACGGAAGCCATAAAGGAAGCGAGTTTAGACCGATGATTGTTGAGATCACCGAACCGAAAGAAGTTTGGTGGTGCGGATGCAAGCACTCAAAAGAAAAACCGTTCTGCGACGGCACTCATAAAACGCTGTAGGAATTGAATGCACAATTTTGATGGGATTGTCTCAACGCTTATTGCCGCTGTTGAGCTTGGGTATCTCATATATCTTTTGGCGGCTGCCGATAAAACTCCCGTAAACAAATTAACGATAGCAACTATCGGGTTACTTTTCGGGTATCAATTCATGGAATTCATTTTATGTTTTCTCGGTGTGCAAAATCAGTTGCTCGTTTATCTCGCGTTATCGGATATTACGTTACTCCCGCCGTTGGGATTATACACTGCGCTTTTGTATTCCGGCAAACTTCAGCCGTATCATAAATTTATTTTTATTCCGGCGGCATTCTTCATCGTGTATTATGCGTTCATGATCGGCGACCTGGCAATCGTAAAATGCACCGTCATTTATGCAACGTATTATTATCCTCTCGGTTCATTCTACGGAACGTTTTATTATCTCCCGATCATCGGTACGATGATCATTCTGAATAAAAAATGGGGCGGAGAAGAAAATCCGAAAAAGAAAGCATTAACCCGGCTGCTTTTCTTCGGCTATCTTTTTACTTTCATTCCCGCCATGATCATCGCCTTGTTCGTTCCGTCCTTTGTTCAAGCGGGAGAAAGCCTGCTGTGCAAAATGGCTTTTGTGCTTGCAACGTTTGTAACTTTTTTTACCGTGATGAATAAAGCGGAAGCATGAAAGAAAAAATTCTCAATCTTTATCTTGTAATTCAGAATGGATTAATTGAAGAGTTCCGCGCCGGCTGTTACGAAGCGGACGGAAGCGATGAAGAAAAAATTTCGTTTCTGAAACAACGCGCTGCAGCTGATTATGCTTCTTCCTTTAAATTCGATCCGCCGATTTCCAACTCCGGTAAAAAAATGAAGTACAACCAATTTGCGCGGTTGGAGAAACAAGGGAAACAATTCCTTTTGTTTGAAGAAATATTTCAGAAATTTCAAGTCCCCGATTCCCCTCTAATCTGTCTTACGCCGGTTGTTGATGGCAAAGTTTTAGGTTAATGGTTCATCGGCAGTTTTTAATCGCAGAGATAAATCGTTTAAAGAAGTCCAACTCGCAAGTAAATCCGGCAAATATTCCGCAGAAGAAACAAACGTCCATAGATACGCGATGATCGAATAAATATTTCCCGTAGAAAAATTATCAAGATCAACGCAGATGTAAAGGACAATTAAGAAAATAATCAGAAGTGAAAAACGCATTACTCCGAAATTTAATGCGCCCCAGTTGGCAATTTTTTGTTCGCTTCGCGAATAATCGCTATAATATTTCTTTATAAGAATTAGATCAAGAGTAGAATAAATTTTGTACGCCGTCTCTTGCGTTTCGTGCAAATCTTTTTGAATATGAATTACTTTTTCATTGTACAATTTGGTTATAAACACGAGGGGAAGAATAATGCACATGCACGTCAACGCTATTCGCCAGTCAAAAAAAGCAAGCGCAACGGTTGCGCCAACTATCGCGATTGATTGCTCAATAATTTCGGGAACGCGATACTGAAAAAAAGCGATATATTCTTTTGATAATTCCGCTCTTCCGGCAATTTTGGAAACAGCCAGATTTGTCTTTATCCCGGTTTCCGCAACTTCCGTTGCAACGGTTGAAAACATCCGTAAATAAATTTTTTGATCTACTGCCCTGCGGATTGAACCAACTACCGAGTTTATCAAATAAACGACAACCCACAAAACGATCGGGATGAGAATTATTTTTTCATAATTAGCGGAAGCTTTGTCGATAATAGCATCTATCAAATTCCCGAAAAGCGTCGGCTCCACAATCCACGCAAGATTCTCGATGACGACTAATCCGACGGCAAAAATTATTCCTTTTCTAAATTTCTTAAAGAGTTCAAAAACGCTCATTTTTTCCTGGTTTTAATTCGTTACAAAAGCAAACTTTTTTATATTTAAAGTTACTAATAAAGAGATTTCAAAAGTAGTTCGGAAAGAAAATCATTTCATGCACCATGATCCAACAATTGACCAATTAGCAATAAACACCTTACGATTTTTAGCGGTTGAAGCAATTCAAAAAGCGAATTCAGGGCATCCCGGCATGCCGATGGGCTGCGCTCCAATCGCTTACTCGCTTTACACAAAATATATGAGATACAATCCGAAAAATCCTACGTGGGTTAACCGCGACCGATTTATTCTTTCAGCCGGACACGGAAGTATGCTGCTCTACGGAATCCTCCATCTCAGCGGTTACGATTTTTCACTTGATGATTTAAAAAATTTTCGCCAATGGGAAAGCAAAACTCCGGGTCATCCCGAATTCAATCCCGAACTTGGAATTGAAACTACTACAGGTCCGCTGGGTCAAGGATTTGCCAACGCGGTAGGAATGGCAATCGCAAAAGCTTATCTCGCGTCAATGTTTAATAAAGATGATCTGAAAATTCTCGATCATTTTATTTACGGCATTTGCAGCGACGGTGAATTGATGGAAGGCATTTCGCACGAAGCCGCTTCACTTGCGGGGCATTTGAAACTGGGCAAACTTATTTTCTTTTATGATGATAACGGAATTTCAATTGACGGCAAAACGTCAATTGCCTTTTCTGAAAATATTGAACAGCGGTTTGAGGCTTACGGATGGCATGTTGAATCCATCTCCGATGTAAACGATCTTTCGCAAATTGAAACCGCTTTACTCAACGCTCAAATTGATGAGAGACCTTCGCTCATCATTACAAAAACTCATATTGGGTTCGGAAGTCCGAATAAACAAGATACATCCGAAGTGCATGGCTCGCCTCTTGGCTCAGAAGAAATTAAATTGGCGAAGAAAAATCTTGGCTGGAAATATGAAGAATCTTTCTTCGTTCCGAAGGAAGTGAAAAATCTTTTTGAAGAAACGCAGAAAAAGCATCAACAGGATGAAGATGAGTGGAACAAACTTTTTGCAAAGTACAAAGAGAAATATCCTGCCGAAGCAAAACTCTTTCTGGAAGTAATGAACGGAAACTTTGGCGATGAATGGATTTCTAAATTACCAACGTTTGCAGATGACGGGAAGAAAATGGCAACGCGTCAAGCTTCCGGGAAAGTTATTAACGCGGTTGCCGCATCGCTTCCAACCTTTATCGGCGGCTCGGCGGACTTAGCTCCTTCCAACAATACTTTCTTAAACGGCTTTACCGCATTTTCAAAAGACGACCGCTCGGGTAGAAATTTTCATTTTGGAATACGAGAACACGGGATGGCAAGTTTGATTAACGGCATGGCAATGTACGGCGGAGTGATTCCATACGGCGGAACGTTTTTAGTTTTTTCCGATTACCTTCGTCCGGCGATTCGTCTTGCTTCGCTCTCAAAAATAAAAGTGATTTACGTTTTCACGCATGATACAATCGGACTTGGCGAAGACGGACCAACGCATCAGCCGATTGAACATTTTGCCGCACTGCGTTCTATTCCGGGATTAATTGTTCTCCGCCCCGCAGATGCAAACGAAACTGCTTCGGCATGGAAGTTCGCGATTCAGCACAAAGGAAGTCCCGTTGCGCTATTATTAACGCGGCAAGGCTTGCCGGTTCTCGATCAAACAAAATATGGTTCATCGGAAAATCTTTTTAAAGGCGCATATATTTTAAAAGATGCCGATAAACCGGACATCGTTTTAATGTCTAACGGTTCCGAAGTTCAATTAATTTTACAAGCCGCAGAGAAACTTGAAAGCGAAGGAACGAACGTCCGTGTGGTAAGTTTTCCAAGTTGGGAATTATTTGAGTTGCAAAGTGATGAATACAAAAATACCGTTCTGCCGAAAGAAGTGAAAGCGCGCGTTGCCGTTGAAGCCGGCGTTGCGCAAGGCTGGCACAAATACACCGGAGACGGCGGTCAAATTCTTTCAATTGAAAAATTCGGCGCTTCCGCTCCGTCTGAAATTCTCTTTGAAAAATACGGCATCACAGTTGAGAAAATCTTAGAGGCTGCGAAAGCTGTTTTAGATTAGCAATGTCGAAGTTGAAAGATTTGTTCACCAAAAAAGAATGGGAAAAGTGCTGCGGCAGTTTTTGTAAAGACTGCCATATTGCCGATGCTTATAAAAAAGAATACGGCAAAAAAGAGGGAGAAAAGAAGTTGAAGAAGGATAAGAAGAAAGATTAGCCTCTTAAGTGTCTCGGTGTTGAAAAACCTTTACCACTAAGGCACTTAGAACACTGAGTTTCACTAAGATAGTTCATTCTTTTGTGTTTCTTCTAATATCAATCTCACTTTTTCATAAACCGAAGGAATAGCGTTTTCAACCGCCGGTGATAAGGTTAAAAGCATAGGCTGGATTTTATCAATTGAAACCGTGATGAGATTTATTTTAGGAAACGTATCTAACAACGCAGCCGACTCAACCAGGTCCTTCAAACCAATATCATGCGAACTTAATACTTTCGGAAAATCGCTTGAGAATTTCGGAGTGATCAAGCGTATCGTTCCGGGAGGATTTCCATCCATCGTAGCGTCGATCATAATAATGTTTTTGTACTCTTGAAAATATTCCAGAAGATGAAATCCGCCGGTGCCGCCGTCGAGCAAACGAATATCCGGAGGAAAAGATTGCGTCTCCATAAAACGTATGCAATGAACGCCGATGCCTTCATCGCCCATTAAAATATTTCCGATTCCAAGTATTAATATTTCCATATATGAACTTAAAAAAAATCCCTCATGTTTACCACAAGGGATTTATAAATAATGAAAAAAATTACTTCTTACTTTTCCAGATTTTTCTTCTCAATAAATTTCCAGCCGCCGCCCATCGAAGAAAGAATTCCTCTTCCTTCAACATAGTCGTGGTAGAAAACAAGATACACGTGCACCATCGAAAAGATGATGAAGAACCACATCATTACGTGATGCCATTGTCGCACGGCAAAATCGCCTCCCATAAATGGAACGATCCATGCAAACATGTTCGGCAGCCAGGCATGACTCATCGCCGAGTACATTCCAAAGCCCGTAATGCACTGAAACAAGAAAGCCAGAAACGAAATGAAGTAAGTAAAACCGGCAAGTGAATTATGTCCGATCGATTCAATCGGCTTTCCTTCACGCTGAAACACATCTATTTTCAACACGCGGATCATTTCTTTCCATTGCCCGTTTTTAAAGGCGATGAAGTTATGCCATCTCGCGTATTCATTGCCGACGAATCCCCAATAAATTCTGAACACGAAATTAAAAAAGAAAAGAAACGCCGCAAGAAAATGGATGAAACGCACCGTCCCGAACCAGTACCCGAACGATGCTTCCGAACCGCTTTGAATTGCGGGAGGACTTCCGATGAGATACCCGGTTATCGCAAGCGCCAACACGCAGGCTGCATTCAACCAATGGTATAAGCGAACCGGAGTTTGCCAGACATAGACTCTTCGTATTGATATATTTTCCATTCTGACTCCTCTCTAAAATGTTTGTACTTGATGAACGTACGTTCCTTTTTCATCATAAAGATGAACGGCACAAGCTATACACGGATCGAATGAATGAATCGTTCTCAGAATTTCAAGCGGCTGCTCGGGATTGCTTACCGGCGTTCCGATCAAAGCAGATTCGTACGAAGACATCTGTCCTTTTTCATCACGCGGTGAAGCGTTCCAGGTGCTTGGAACAACCAATTGATAATTATCGATCTTCTGATCTTTGATAACAATCCAATGGGCTAACGCGCCGCGCGGAGCTTCCGTCATTCCAACGCCTTTCGCTTCAGCAGGCCAGCTTGAAGGATCCCATTTTTCATTATTGAACATTCGCGTATCGCCGTTTTTAATATTGGAAAGTAATTGATCGTAAAACTCCTTTGACCAGTTTGCAATTAATTGAGTTTCCAATCCGCGTGCGGCGGTTCTGCCCAACGTTGAAAAGAGCGCAGCAACGGGAACGTCCAATTTTTTCAACGTTCCGTTCACAATATCCTGCACTTCTTTTCTGCCTGAAGCGTAAGCGACTAAAAGTCTTGCCAGCGGACCAACTTCCATCGCGTTTCCTTTCCATCGCGGAGTTTTTAGCCAGCTGTATTTTTCTTTTACGTTTAATTGATCATACGGAGGTTTGGGTCCCGTATAATTAAATTTTGTTTCACCATCCCACGGATGTTTTCCTGCTTTATCGCCGTCGGAATATTCATACCATGAGTGAGCAATAAATTCTTGAACTTCCTGCGGATCCTTTCCGTTTATTTCATGAACTTTGCTTAAATCACGGTTAAGAATTACACCGCGCGGAAATTTAAATTTTGCAACGTCGGCGTAGCCGTTGGTTGGAAGATCGCCATACGCCATATAATTTGGAAGTCCGCCGCCGATAGCGCCCCAATCTTTATAAAATGAAGCGACGGCAAGTAAATCCGGAATGTACACTTGCTCAATAAATTCTCTTCCTTGCTCAAACAGCGTTCCGACATAAGCCAGGCGTTCGGCATTGAGCGCGTTTGATTCATCAAGATTAACGGAACACGGAACGCCGCCGACGAGATAATTCGGATGAGGATTTTTTCCACCGAAGATGGTGTGAACTTTTACCATTTCTTTCTGCCATTCAAGCGCTTCAAGATAATGTGCAACCGCCATCAGATTTGCTTCGGCAGGAAGTTTAAAGGCTGAGTGCCCCCAATATCCGTTTGCAAAAATTCCAAGCTGCCCGCTGTTTACAAACGAAGTTAGCTTCTTCTGCAAATCGGAAAAATATCCGGTAGAACTTTTAGAATAATTTGAAATGCTTTGCGCAAGTTCGGAAGTTTTTTTCGGATCAGCTTTTAAAGCGCTTACAACATCAACCCAATCAAGTGCGTGCAGGTGATAAAAATGCACTACGTGGTCTTGCATGTATTGCGCGCAGAACATTAAGTTTCTGATAAGTTCGGCATTTGGGGGAACGGTAATCTTCAGCGCGTCTTCAACGGTTCTAACGGAAGCAAGCGCGTGAACAGTGGTGCAAACGCCGCACGCTCTTTCTGTAAACGCCCAAGCATCTCGCGGATCTCTTCCTTTTAAAATAAGTTCGAATCCGCGCACCATTGTTCCGGAGCTGTATGCGTCAACAACTTTTCCATCTTTAATTTCAACTTCAACGCGAAGATGCCCTTCAATTCTTGTTACGGGATCAACAACTATTCTATTCGCCATGATTATTTATCTCCTTTCTCATCAACCGAAGCGGATTCGCTGTGAGTAATTTCTTCAGCAATAAGTTTACGTTTTTTTAAGTTGGTTGTAATTGCGTGAGCGGCAATTCCAACCGCCGTTGCGGCGCCAACCGCCACACCGATTTTATCCGCTGTGGTTTCAATTCCAAATCCCGGGAAAGAAGCCAGGTGCTGATAGAAAGGTCCGTTATCCCAGAAGCTTTCTTCACTGCATCCAATACAGCCGTGCCCCGATTGAATTGGATAACTCACTCCGTTATTCCATCTGGTTACACCGCAAGCGTTGTACGTAACCGGTCCGCGGCAACCCATTTTGTACAGACAGTATCCGCGCTTTGCGTTTTCATCGTCAAACGTTTCAACAAAAAGTCCCGCATCATAATTCGGTCTGCGGTAGCAAGTATCGTGCACGCGTCTTGAGTAGAATGCTTTCGGTCTTCCCATTCCGTCAAGCTGCGGAATGCGGTCGAATGCTAAAAGATGAACGATAACGCCTGCCATTACTTCGCCGATCGGCGGGCAGCCGGGTACGTTGATGATCGGTTTACCGCTTATTACTTTGTGCACCGGTTTTGCGCTTGTCGGATTTGGTTTTGAAGATTGGATACATCCGTTTGAAGCGCAGCTTCCCCATGCAATAATTGCTTTTGCATTTTCAGCGGCTTCCTTCACAATTTGTTCCGCGGTTCTTCCGGCAATGCAGCAATAAACGCCGTCGTCAGCCGTTGGAATAGAGCCTTCAACCAGCATCAAGTATTCGCCTTTGTTATTATTCATAACAGCATGAAGCGCGTCTTCGGCTTGTTTACCGGCGGCGGCTTGCAAGGTTTGTGTATAATCAAGCGAAATTTTATCTAAAATGATATCCGCAACAATCGGGTGCGACGAGCGGATAAATGATTCGCTGCAGCAGGTGCACTCTTGAAAATGAAACCAGACTACGGGAATTCTTTTTTTCGTTTCCATCGCATAAATGACTTTGCTCAATCCGCTTGCTTCAACACCAATCAAAGCGGTCATCCAGCTGCAGAACTTCAGAAAGTCCCGGCGAGAGTAGCCTTCTCTCTTCATCTGTTCGTAATAGGTTACGGGTTGTTCGTCCATGTTTGCCTCTTTTTAATTTAAGATTTGTTAATTATTATTTTATGAGAAAAACGTTTTACAGAAACACATCTTTTTAGATAAATGGCACAATTTTTTTTATTTTGATTTCAGACTCGATACTAACTTTTTCACCAAGATGCACGTCGTTATTTTCTTCCAGAAGAACTTCAAGATATTGAGGAGCGGTTAAAATTTTTGCTTTTCGATTTCCGGCTTCATCAATTATCTCAACCACTTCACCGTTGAGAGCGATATTTTTTTCAGCGTGCACTTTTACTGCCTGTTCAAAATTTTACACTTATTTATGCAACTCCCGTGCCTTAAAAAATATTTTTATTTTAGTTGAAATTAGAAGAGTGCGAAAATAGAATGGCGGATTTTAACAGGTTAAGCTGCGGAATTTAGCAGGGCAAAAATGGTGGGGGCGAATTAGGTCAGCGAAAGTGGAAAGGATAAATCAAAATTATTCCAGTGAGTACTTTTTCAGCTTATCTCTAAATGTTGAGAAATTCATTTTCAATAATTTTGCGGCTTGCGTTTTGTTCCCTTTGCTTTCTTGCAGACTCTGTTGAATCATATTTTTTTCAAGGCAGACTACCACTTCCTCAAAAGTCATTTCATCGTTTGTTAAGCAACGGTGACATGCTTTCGCAAGCGACTGCATCGGATGCTCATTCCTAATTTCCGACGGAAGGTCTTCCAGCTTAATTTCATTTGAAATGAAAAGAGCGATCCGCTGGATTACATTTCGCAATTCTCTCACGTTGCCGGGCCATTGGTAATGAATCAGCTTTCGCAACGCGTCGTTTTCAATTTTGATTTCTTTTTCGGGTAAAAACTTTTTCAAATAATATTCTGTTAGCAAAGGAATGTCTTCGGAGCGTTCCCGGAGAGGCGGAATATCAACCGGCACAACGTTGATGCGGTAATAAAGGTCGGCGCGGAAAATTCCTCTTTCAACTAACTCATGCAGATTATTTTTTGAAGCGGTAATTAACCGGACGTTTATGGGAATAGAAGTTTGTCCGCCGATGCGCATCAGTTCACGCGATTCCAATACTCGCAGCAGTTTTGATTGCAGTTGATAGGGAAAATCGTCAATGTCATCCAAAAAAATAGAGCCGCCGTCGGCAAGTTCAAACAATCCTTTCTTCTCATTTCCCGCGCTGGTAAACGCTCCTTTTTCATGTCCGAACAATTCGCTTTCGAGCAACTCAGCCGGAAGTGCGGAAAGTCCTACTTTTATAAACGGCTGCATGTGGCGCGGACTTGTGCGGTGGATATATTCGGCGAACAATTCTTTTCCAACGCCGGTTTCTCCGATCAACAAAATCGAACTATCCGACGCGATAATATGATCAATGCTGGAAATGATCTTTCGCATTTTTTCATTTTGCGTGATGATGGTTAACGGTTTTATCTGCATAGCGTTTAACAAATTCTTGGTAATTGTTCGCCGGAAAGCATGTCAACAATGCGCTTGCTTCCGATCGATGTTTTCATGATTACCGTTTTCAAATTTTCGTTCGTTACTTTTCCAATAACAGCCGAGTCTTTCCCGAGAGAATGTTTTTTCATTTCGATTAAAACTTTTTCCGCGTCTTCTTCCGCAACAAAGGCAAGCAATTTTCCTTCGTTGGCAATGTAGAGCGGATCAAATCCCAAAAGCTCGCAAGCGCCTTTCACTTCTTCACGGATAGGAATTTTTTCTTCTTCAATTAGAATTCCAACGTTTGCTTTTTGCGCGATCTCGTTCAACGCGCTTGCAACACCACCGCGTGTGGGATCGCGAAGCACGTGAATATTTCTTGAAACGGAAAGCATTTTTTCAACTAAAGAATTGAGCGGAGCGCAATCGCTTTTTATTGATGTTTCAAAAGATAGATTTTCCCGCGCAGACATAATTGCAATTCCGTGATCGGCAATATTTCCGTTGAGGAGAATTGCATCTCCCGGTTTGCAATTTACCGGAGAAATATGAACATCATGTTCAATAACGCCGATGCCCGAAGTATTGATAAATATTTTATCTCCCTTTCCTTTGTCAACCACTTTAGTATCGCCGGTAACAATTTGCACGCTCGCTTTTGCGGCGGCGTTTTTCATGGCTGCAACAACCATCTGCAAATCGTTCATCGGGAAACCTTCTTCAATTATAAATCCACAGGAAATGTAAAGCGGCTTTGCGCCGCACATCGCAAGGTCGTTCACCGTTCCGTTAACGGCAAGTTCTCCAATATTTCCGCCGGGGAAAAAGATCGGCTGCACAACGTACGAGTCGGTAGAAAACGCAAATCGTGTTCCGCCAATTTCAAAAATTGCTCCGTCGTGTTCTTGATTCAGCAACGGATTATTAAACTGACTGAAAAACATTTTCTGAATCAACTGCTGCGATAGCGTTCCGCCGCCGCCGTGAGCGAGCAAAACTTTTTCGTAGGCAGCAATCGGAACCGGACAATTGAGAGTAAAATTTTCATTCATAAATCAAATAACTTTCTTATAATGAAAATAAGCCGCGCAAGCTCCTTCGGAAGAAACCATCGGAGCGCCGAGCGGATGTTCCGGCGTGCAATTATTTTTGAACGCCCTGCATGCATACGGCTTTTTTAATCCTTGTAAAACTTCTCCCGCAATGCAAAGAGAAGATTCTTTAGTTGAAATGGAAGCTACGTCAAAAATTTTTTCGGCATCATAGTCGGCAAATTCGTCTTTCAATTTAAAACCGCTTTTAGGAATTACACCGATGCCGCGCCACGGTCTATCAACAATATCAAACACAGTTGCAAGCAATTTTCTCGCGTGCGAATTTCCTTCCTTTAAAACAACGCGAGTGTATTGATTTTCAACTTCACATTTTTTTTCTTCAAGCTGCTTTACGGCTAAATAAATTCCTTGCAAAATATCAACCGGTTCAAATCCGGTAATCACAATTGGAATTTTGAACCGTGAAGAGAGAGGAACATATTCTTCGTAACCCATCACCGTGCAAACGTGTCCGGCAGCGAGGAACGCTTGAATTTGCGTCTGTGGATTTGAGAGAAGCGCTTCAATTGCGGGCGGAACCAGCACATGCGAACAAAGAATAGAAAAATTTTTCAATCCGCGTCGTGCAGCTTCAACCACCGCCATTGCATTTGCGGGAGCCGTCGTTTCAAATCCAACCGCGAAAAAAACTACTTGCTTCTCTTTATTTTTTTCTGCAATGTTCACGGCATCAAGCGGAGAATAAACCATCCGAACATCAAAACCATTTGCTTTCACCGCGAGCAAATCATGCCGCGAGCCGGGCACGCGCACCATATCACCGAAAGAAGTAAAAATAACATTCTCACGAGAAGCGATCGCAACGGCTTTGTCGATCATCTCAAGCGGCGTAACGCAAACCGGGCAGCCGGGACCGTGCACTAAAGAAATTTTTTCCGGCAGCAATTCTTCAATTCCATATTTTAAAATTGAATGCGTTTGTCCGCCGCAGATTTCCATAATAGTCCATCGCTGCGTAGTTAGTTTCTCAATCTTTTCAGAAAGATTTTTTGTAAGCGTAGAATCACGAAACTCATCAAGATATTTCATAGAAAAAAACTTTGGCTTTGGTTCTTTGTTTTTTGGAATTTGTGTTTTGTTTTTTTGTGTTATATAATTTCATCATTCTAAATCTCCCATTTCTTTCAAAACGGAAATAGTTTCTTCTGCATCTTTTTCATCAATCTTACTGAGCGCAAAACCAACATGCGCAAGAACGTACTCGCCAACATGCACATCGGGAAGCCATTGCAGACAGATGTCTTTTGTAACTCCGCTGAAACTGACTTTTCCCATTTTTAAATCGGGATTGCTCTCATCAATTGAAATTACTTTCCCAGGAATTGAAAGACACATTATTTTTTCCTTTAAATATTATTTCTGATAATAGTGTTTTCCTTAAATAAGTGATCCTCTTAGTGTTTCTTTGTGCTCTTAGTGCCTTAGTGGTGAATAATTTTTTACCACTTAGCCACTTAGCACACTAAAGTCCACAGAGAACTAACAGAGTTACTTATCTGTTATACTCAACATTTCGGAATTGCGAAAATGTACTGCTGATTTACAATCATTCTGTTTCATTGCTACTACAACTTGCCCAAGACTAATGCCTCCGTCGTTGGTCGGAATCCGCTGATGCCAGTACGGTTTAAAACCTTGTTCGCGAAGTCGCGTAACTGTATGTTCAAGCAAATACGCATTTTGAAAAACTCCGCCGCTAAGAACAATTTTTTCTTCATTTGATTTTTCCGCCACCGTACAAATGATTTCCGCCATTGTATTATGAAACTTTGCGGAAATTATTTTTGGCGACTCTTGATTTTTAACTTCATCCAAAATGCAAGCAATCATTTTTTTATAATCAATTATCATTAGTTCACCGGGAAGAAGATCAAAAGGATAGAAATCGGAATTATTGGGAGCCGCTTCAAACTCTAATTTCATTGCGGCTTCACCTTCATACGACGAAATTTGCTGCAAGCCGATGAGCGACGCAACGGCGTCAAACAATCTCCCAACGCTGGATGTTTGCGGAGTATTAATTTTATTTTTCAGCATCTGCAAAAGAATTTTCTTTTCTTTTTCTTCTAAATGATTCAGTTGTTCATAGTGGTTATTTAGAATCTCTTCTCCGAATAATTCATAAAGCAAACCAACCGCAGAGCGTTTCGGCTCTTTAATTGCAAGGTCACCGCCGGGCAGTGGAAATTTTCTAAACTGAGCCGCGTGCCTGAAAGAAGCGCCGTCAAACAAAAAAAATTCTCCGCCCCAAATCGTTCCGTCCAAGCCGTAGCCGGTTCCGTCCCACGCAACGCCAAGCGCAGTTCCTTCTAATTTATTTTCTGCATAGCAAGAAGCAACGTGCGCTTGATGATGCTGAACGGAAGAATAATTTTCAAAATTATTGTGCACGTATTTTGTGGAAAGATAATCGGGATGAAGATCGGCAACCGGATGAATATTTTTTGCTTCATAAAGATTTTTGAAATCACTTACCACATTTTTAAATGCGGTGAACGCTTCATGCATTGATAAATCGCCCACATGCTGACTTACAAAAACATTTTTACCGGAAGACATTGCGACGGTGTTTTTTAAATAACCTCCGACAGCCAAAAACGTTTCCTCTTCCGTTGCACAATTAAGTTCAACCGGGAGAGGAGCGTAACCGCGCGCGCGGCGCATAACCATTTCGCGCTCCATTATTATGCGAACGATTGAATCATCAACGTGCCGCACAATCGGGCGGTTGTGAACGAGAAAATAATCCGCAATATTTTTCAATCTGTAAAACGCTTCTGCCTCTGAAATGCACATCGGTTCTTCGGATAAATTTCCGCTCGTCGCAATAATCGGAATGTTTAATTCTTTCATCAGAATATGATGCAGCGGCGTGTACGGCAGCATTACGCCAAGCGTCGGATTACCGGCAGCAATTGAATCATGCACAAGAAGTCGATCTCCGTTTATTTTTCTTTTTAACAAAACGATCGGCGCCTCGGACGATTTGAGCAAACGCTCTTCAAACAGAGAAACGTCGCACACATTTTTAACAGTTTCCAAATCGGGAAACATCAACGCGAACGGTTTTGCTTCCCGCTGTTTTCTTTTGCGCAGTAAAGCAATTACTTGTTCGTCATCGGCTCGGCAAAGTAATTGATAACCGCCCAAACCTTTTAGCGCGATAATTTTTCCTTGTTGGATTTTTTCTGCGGTTTGAAGAATTGCTTCTTTACTTTTGAAAAGAAGTTCATCTGTTGCGGTCACTAATTTCACCGATGGTCCGCAATGCGGGCATGCAATCGGCTGCGCATGAAATCTGCGGTCAAGCGGGTTGTGATATTCTTTTTTACACTCATCGCACATTTCAAATATTGTCATTGATGTATTCGGGCGGTCGTACGGAAGCGAAGTAATTATTGAAAAGCGGGGTCCGCAGTTTGTGCAATTAATAAACGGGTACAAATATCGCCGGTCATTTGGATCGAACATTTCTTTCAGACAATCATCGCACACGGCAATATCGGGAAGAATGAACGCGGAAGTTTTTCCGTTGCTCTCGCTCTCGCGGATTTCAAATTGTTTGTAGCCCACCGGATCAAGAAAAGAAAATTCCATACTTTGGATAATTGCGTGAGCCGGTTTTTCTTTTTCAATTCGTAAAAGAAAATCATTTAAAATCTTCTTTTCATTTTCAACCTCAATAAAAACTCCGGCGGGAGAATTTAGCACAAATCCTTTAAGGTGATGTTCAACTGCGAGCCTATAAATATAAGGGCGAAAGCCTACGCCTTGCACGGCGCCGCGAATCACGATTGAAAGTCGCTGAATCATTTATTGATTTGCCTGTGCTATAATCCAGTTGCACCAACCGGATATTCCCGCGTCGGTTGAACAGGAAGTTTCAAATATTTTTAACGCCGAATTAATTGTTAGAGCATTCTCCTTTATTTTTTGCACGGAACAATTTACATACGGCAGTAAATCAATTTTATTGATGATCAGCACGGAAGCGTTTCTGAACATCGCGGGATATTTCAGCGGCTTGTCGTCTCCTTCGGTAGTGC